>ERZ827516.3203-NODE-3203-length-10373-cov-10.859663_pt1 | contig 10373 bp, 11 predicted proteins | sample MGYA00519703_ERZ827516 | MGnify/ENA primary metagenome ERZ827516 (study PRJEB31778, sample SAMEA3449337) | human gut metagenome | biome: human gut; feature: human-associated habitat; material: faeces | place: United Kingdom | collected 2010/2012 ...
AAGGAATGACTACCCGGCAGATTTCCGAAACCATCGAAGATATTTATGGCTTTGAAACTTCTGAAAGCTTTATTTCTGATGTGACTGATAAGATCCTGCCACAGATCGAAGACTGGCAGAACCGGCCACTGGACGAGGTCTATCCCATTCTCTACATTGATGCAATCCATTATTCTGTAAGGGATAATGGCGTGATCCGAAAGCTTGCTGCTTACGTGATTCTGGGAATCAACACGGAAGGAAAAAAAGAAGTTTTAACCATCAGTGTTGGCGATAACGAAAGCGCAAAATACTGGCTTTCCGTTATGAATGAACTGAAAAATCGTGGTGTCAAAGATGTATTAATCATCTGTGCCGATGGTTTAACCGGAATCAAAGAAGCGATAGCAGCAGCTTTTCCAAAGACGGAATACCAGCGCTGTATTGTACACCAGGTAAGAAACACGTTGAAATATGTCCCGGATAAAGACAGAAAAGCCTTCGCTACGGATCTGAAAACCATTTATCAGGCCACAGATGAAAAGAAAGCTCTGGCAGCCTTAGAGCGTGTAACAGAAAAATGGACACCGAAATATCCGAATTCCATGAAGCGCTGGAAGGATAACTGGGACGCAATCTCGCCGATCTTTAAATTTTCAACAACGGTCAGAACGGTGATTTATACTACAAATGCTATTGAATCCCTGAATTCTACCTACCGGAAACTGAATCGCCAGAGAAGCGTATTTCCAAGCGATACAGCTCTATTAAAGGCACTGTATCTTGCCACATTTGAAGCTACAAAGAAATGGACCAGTACGATCCGCAACTGGGCACAGGTGTATGGTGAACTGAGTATTATGTACGAAGGACGCCTCCCAGAGTAACGAATAAACAGGCGAATAAGACGGGCGGAAAACCGCCTGCTCTTGACATGCCATTCAACAACTGTTATATATAAAACAAAGGTGAGAAGCCTGATTTTCAGGCTTGCCACTCTTGCATATCATAGAAGAATCTTATTTACAGACTTTTTCTCACAGTCTCGTTTTCGGGGAAATTTGCTCTTTTGTGATATTCGATTGAATTATCTTTTGATGAACTATACTGTTACTCTCTCCAGCATTATCATCATCACGAGACAGTCTTTCATACAAAGCAGTAATGCCATTGCTTCTATCTTTTTTTCTTCTCATGCTGAACTCCTTTCTTCAATCCCTATCCACTCCTTACGCTCACAAAATATCACATCCGTAAAGTGCTTCGGCGGTGTAGTGTAATGACATTTTCCCATGCGTTGCCTGTTGTCCGGCTTTCCGGCGCTCCAGATACATCTTCATGGCTTTTTTCAGTACATCGGCAGTCAGCCTTGAGGACTTGAAAACAAGGGCAATCGTTTTCTGTGTAACTTCCTCCTGCATGGTTTTCCTCCTTGATTTTTTGTAGCTGCAATTCCGCTATGGTGGAACATACAGCCTGTGCAGTAAATACTTCATAAGCTCTCCTTTCCACTTCTGGACATTTTGTCCAAAAGTTCTGTAAACGCAAAAAGGGCAGCTACAAACCTTTATGGTCTATAACTGCCCTTACGCTGTTATGTTTTAATATTTTTATCTATACATTATAGAAATGAATATTATATTTATTTTTGTTTCTGTATTTATAGTTCCATTAGTCGTAAGCATTCGTCCTCCGCCTGATATTGAATCAGCAACTTTGTTGTCATATTCGATACTTGAAAATCCGAATTCATCTTTTAAAGTATAATAATACGGATCTGTTTGTGCATTTATAACTTCTGCTCCTCTGTCAACAATATGAGAAGCTACACCTTTAGCCTTTGCCAATCTACATGCATCCCAAATAATCAATTCCGAATACGATGATTCTGGATTTGAAGCAATCTGCTGTCTATTCAGCCCATATTCAAGCATGCATGGAAGATAATACTCTATCATTTGTCGATTCCAATATGTACCAACATTCCAACATATCACGACATCGAATTCAAACTTGTTTATCAATTCGTTTCTTATTTCATCAACTACAATATCTCCTGCCACAAAAGACACTTCTCCATTTATATAGCCTTTTTCCGAAAGCAACGCTTTTGCCTTTTCAAGACATTCTGGATTCTTATCTACCGCTATAACTTTATAACCTCTTTCTACCAATGCCAATGTGCTATATCCAGTGCCACAGCCTACTTCCAATACAATTTTATACGCAGTTAGCTTATCAGCCATCCATGCGTAATATCCTTTATCATAAAAATATTTTGAACTTACATTCCATTGTTCTGAATATATTAACTCATCATTCATTTTGCTATCCACTCCTCTATTCATCTATTTGAATAGATTGGTGCTCAATCATTATAATATGGATTTTGTGATTGGCATCAAGTTATTCTTCAATTTCTGCTTCTATTTCATTAGGATTTATTCCTATTTTTCGTAAATTATTTCTGTTTTCAACCTCTATTTGATCGACGAAAGAAAGATATTTCTTATACCATTTGAGGGAAACATAATTATATTCATTAAGCAATGATAATAATCTATAATACTTCAAAGAATTATCATTAAGTTCTATAACATTAAATTCTTTTATTTCTCCATCTTCCATTTGTATTTTTTTCGCTGTTTCTAATTCTAATGGCTCATCATTCCATATCAATAAATATAACTCTTCTGAATGAATAGTTTCAATGAATTTTTGTTTTTGTTCAGCAATCCCGTACCACTCTACAATCGAATCAAATCCCCTTCAAAAAATCTCTTTAGTAATTCAAGATATTTTTCACTTTCTATTGAAGCAAAATAATTTGCTAAACACTCTACCATCATTTTTAAATCCTGTTTTGAACAGAAATTATTCAAAAATGACATCAACTTTTTATAATCTTGCTCTTCAGAATCTATAGTTCTAAGAATCCAATAAAGATCCATCATTATTTCACAAGCAAACTCTCTGTCAACTTCAATCATCTCTCCATGAGCTATCTTATTTCTCCATTCTGGAAAGTGATATGCAAAATAGACCAATTCCAAAAAATCCTCATTATTATGTATTTTTTCAATTACTTCTTTCATTCCTCTTGTGTCTGCTTTATCACCCTTAATCGATTGTTGCAATACTCTGAACAATCCCTCAATTTGAGGCGTAACTAAATAAACAAAAGCAATGTACTTTTTTTCCATAAACAATGTTATTGCAGCAGAAATAATGGGTAATCTATCATTTATATAATAATTACCTTCAGCTATTATTTTCGACTTTCCTACAATATCCAAACGATAAATTATGTTTTCAAAAGCCTCTGAATACTTACTCGGATTTTCTTTTTTTAGCGCAACCATTTTTTCAGCCTCTCCTAATGGCAAGTCACCCAAAAAAATTATATTTCTTTTATCAACATCCACATTTTGAGCCGAATAAATATCCATTGAGAAATCACTCTTAAACCATCTTATATAATATGGAATAGTACAATTTCTCCATGCCCTTTCAATCAAATATTTCTGTTCAAAACGTTCCTTTTTGTTAAGTCTATTTTCAATTTCTCTTTTATAGTAAATAATTTTATCCATTTTATTTTTATTTTTTTTATCTTTTGCAAGAGTCCTAAGTTCATTTTCAAATTGAGTTTTTTTCTGCTCTAAAACGGACTTATATTCTGATGCACTATTATATAGACGCAAATATTCTTCTGATATATCCATCTTATCCTGAATTCCTAAAACTGTATGATATATAAAATCAATTCTGCCTAATTTACTATTTTTGTTATGCTCTTCTTCATACCATTTCAAGTAATAAGTATCATCTTCTTCTACCCCAAGTTTTTTTACGAATTCTAAAAAAGCATTTGCAATATATGTTTTTGTCAACATATCTTCCGGTCGTTCCTCTTTACAAACATTATTTATAATTTCATTTTCAAATTGATGAAGTACATGCAAAAAACCCATTTCATTACCTCCCTGGTCTATCTTTATTGGGGTATTTTATAAAATTCATTTATCCACCAATATTCAATAACAACACTACACATTTCCGTTCCAATAATTTCAATTCAACATACATCAAATGATTAGTAAAATTGTACATAGCTCCGCATACATCTTGCCATCTTCAAACTTCACATCATCAAGTAACAATGCCTGAAATAACACTTCCCTAACACTCTCTAATTTTACCATAGAAAGCTCCGCTTCTGAAAGTCCCTCCGGCTTTATATTTTCCAAAGCCACCGCTTCTCTTGCTGACAGACAGTATGTATATAAAGCCATAATATATCTGTCAGACATCACAAAGGCATAGGTGTCCTTGCCTTTATAATTGTATCGGCACTTTTCCAATTCTTCCGCAGATATGGTAAAGAAACATCTTACTGTTTCCAGATACACCTTCCCCTCATAGTCCGGCTTATACTTCTTTACCAGCCGCTTAATTGTTGCAAAAATATTATTTCTCTCATAGGTCAGTCTGGTTCTCTTAAAAACAGCTTTTTTCCCCCGCATATCCATGTAAACATTGTTCCCTATGGTTTTTTCGGCGAATGGCTCATACTCACCGACCCGCAACAGATAGGAAAGCACCTGCAACAGCTTTTCCTTTGAAGTGATTTCATTGTAGCTGTAATTTCCAAATCCTAACTGTTCAAACTGTAAAGGTGTACTTCCCTTTTTAACCTCCCGTTCCATTACTCTGTCCACATCTCTCATTGACTCCATATATCTTTCTGCTCCTTCCTTCTGACAATAAAAGAGCAGCCATATTCTGACTGCCCCACCTTTGGACAAAATGTCCAGAAGTTCTATATTTCCACTTTTGGACTTTTCGTCCAGAAGTGTCCTGTTACAATACTGATAAGCTCTCCTGCAATGCCAATTATCTTGAAAATCAGCACTACACCGCCAATTAGACCGCCTATGATACAATTCAGAGCAATAACACCAATGCTCCCGCTGATGCCGAAATTCTTCGGTATCAGCCACAGGCACATCCGGCGGATACCAAACGGGCACCCTGCAATAATCCAATATAAAAACCAGTCAAAGCCTTCTGCTTTATTGCATACCGGATAACAGGTCAGCATCCATACCGGAATGATCACTGCCGGAACAATGACCTTAAACAATACCCTTTTCATGCCATCCACCTCCATACATATCGTGCTGTACCTCTTGTTGGTAATAATGATTGATTGTGCTTGGTGCATTATAGAGCGTTGTCACCATATACGCTTTGATATTCGTAATCTTGGTTGTGGTGTTCTTCATGCAGCCAATCACATAATTCAAGTGCGAACTGTTCAGTTTCAGGAACTTTGACTTTACCAGCTCATACGGGTAATCATCCCCACCAATCCTTACCGTCTTGTGCTTTACACAGACCACTTCACAGATAATCTCAAAAAGCTCATCATAAAGCTCTCTGTCCTGCCAATCACTATATTTCATGTAGTGATCGTATTCAATGTTCTCCTTGATGATTTCAATGTATGCGTTGACATCCTCCATCGCATCAATCGTTTTTTCTGCTTCACTGTCAGCTTGATTGATATGATTGGATTCTCCGTCAGTAATATTTGCAGTAGTATATGAATCTGTCTCTCCGTTTTGGTATAGACCTGTATCCGGTTCCGGAGAGAGGATGTTATCCGTTTCGTCATGACCTGTATCCCATTTTGTAGATGCCTGTATCCCGTTTGGTATACCCCTCCCTCCCAAAATTTCCATAGGGGTATCCGATTTTGTAGGGAGTCTCCCTCCCCTTTTGACATCGGATACATCTGCGTATGAATTGTTCTCCCCATTCATAGCAGGAATTTCCTCTGGAAATGTCAGTCGGTAAAGCATATCTGGCTTTAATTCCACATACATCACATTATTGCAAACAAGTCCGTCTCCATAACTGACTGTCCGGAACTCTCTCCTGATTACCTGCAACTGTTCCAATTTATCCATTGCGGTCTTTACTGTTTTCTTAGATTCTCCAAACAAATCCGCATAATACTGATAGCTCTGTCTTAAAATATCCTCAGAAAACTTCTTTTTCCATCCAAGAATATGCCCGGTTCCCTGATCCCGCACCTCAGAAGGACGATACCAATAGACAATATCCGCCAAAATAACAATCGCAAAGAGATATGGTTTCCCATTCTCCTTTGTGATTGTTTTATACCAGATAGCCGGGATAATGTTTCCGGAGATATTTATAGAACCCATTGCGTCAACAATCTCGTTTCCGCTTGTCAAATATCCCATGTTCAAACAGCCCCTTCCTCTCTCCATTTATCAAGAAGTGAAATGATGATATTTTCAATCTCCTCATTGGAATAGCTGTCTGAAAAATATTTGCTTATCTTGTCCGCTTTCAGTGTAACCTTGCGTTCCTTTGGCTTTTCTTCTGTCAGAATCAGCCGCACCATAGCAAGCGTAAGCTCTCCGCTTTTTCCATATTCCTTTAGCTTGCCGGATTGTACGGTGCTGACATTACAGCCCTTTTCCTCTATAATGACCTCTACCCACTGCTGTGCTTCCTCTGACAGAAAAGAAATATCTACACCCTGTGAAAAGCCTAATTTCTTGGTATCCACCATTTCAAGAAGCTCATCGGACAGCCTTGAAAGCCAGATATAACGCCGCACCTTTTTCGCATTTTCCCCTGTAGCTTCCCCCACTTCATCAAGGGTATTCTTGCCCGATTTCTTTCCCTGATGCTTCATGGCTTCATACTTCATCTTATAGGCTTTTGCCTTTTCACTCGGCAAAATGTCCTCTCTCTGGATATTAGAGTCCACCATGATAATGGTTGCTTCATCATCGGAATAATTGCGGACAATAATCGGCATTTCCGTTTTTCCAGCTCTTTCTGAGCCATGCTTCCTGCGGTGTCCGGCAATCAGCTCATAGCCGCCACCAGTTCTCGGTCTTGCAATGCCCGGAACAAGTACCCCGTAAAGTCTGATACTCTCCGTTGTTTCCTCCATCTTTTCATCGTCCAATACCTTAAATGGGTGGTCTTTGAACTCATGAAGGTCTGCTAACGGGGCATTGATAATCTGCTCTGCACCTATTTCCTGTGCGCCACTTCCACCGAATAAATCATCAAAACTCTCCATTTTGATTTTAGATGCGCTTCCTGTCTTTGTATTACTGCTCATTTGCAAGCACCTCCTCTGTCAAAGAATTGTAGGCAGATGCCACCTTTCCCTTGGGATCATGCTTATAAATGCTGACTCCTTCCGCAGAAATCTCCGCCGCCCTTACCGAAATCGGGATAATATTGGTAAATATCTTTACCCTGCTTCCATAGGCTTCCTTCAGCATGGCGCTGATGTCCCTTGCATAATTCGTCCTACTGTCCACCATTGTCAATAAAATACCCTCTATCTCCAGTTTCGGATTAATCTGGCGCTTTACCTTGCCAATAGTCTTGATAAGCTGCTGTAAACCTTTAACGGGCAGATATGCCGCCTGCACAGGTATCAGAATACTGTCGGCACAGGCAAAGGCATTTATGGTAATCATGCCAAGTGAAGGCATACAGTCAATTAAGATGTAATCATAATAATCCCGCACCATGCTTATGTACTCCTGCATGATACGTTCCCGGATCATGACATTCACAAGGGAAACCTCCAGACCGGAAAGCTCAATGTTTCCCGGCATAAGGTCTATTCCTTCCTCATGGTGTAAAATACCCTCCATCGGCTCAACTTCCTCGTCCTTAATCAGACTGCCCATGACCGATGCCAATGTGATCTCGATTGCATCCGGCTCTGTGTACCCCAAACTTGCGGTAAGACTGCCCTGTGCATCGGCATCTATCAGCAGAACTCTCTTGCCCTGCTTTGCTAATCCAATTCCTAAGTTGCTTGTTGTGGTGGTCTTTCCGACTCCACCTTTCTGATTTGCGATTGCTATAACTCTACACATGATAAATTCTCCTTTGCTTTCTACTGATTTTCTTTTACGTTGCTTTTTCTGACTTCCACATAAGCCCTGTGGAATTTCTTTGTACCCTTGTTCGGGTATAAATCTGAAAACTCTGTTACTTCAATCTTGGGATTTCTCTGCAAAATCTTCCCAAACCATTTAATATCATTCTTTGTTCCCATCAATCGAACTTTTAACATCAATCTGCTCCTCCAAACAGGGCATACAGTTTCCGGATACCGGATTTGTATCGCCTGCCAAAAATACGGTGCGTAGGCACAGCAGAACAATTCTTCCACTGAATACTGCCTGCACTCATTGATCTGCTCCTCTGCGTCCTTGTAATCGTCCACGCTTGGTGTACCATTGCAGTACAGATTAAACGCCATTCTGACTACTTTTACGCTTCCGCTGGTCTGCCAGCCTTCATGTAAACATTCTGTTTTTACACAGCCTGTCTCAAAATCATAAATGCGATTTGCATTTCTTCTGGTATCATCGCTAATTCCACGACAATAGCAAAGTGCCTTGTGGTACACATCCTGATACCTTACCTCTTCCAATTTTTCATAGTAGAATTTCTCATGTGCTTCGCTAATAAAAAGTAAGCGTCCAATAAGAGGGTGTATCGAAATTTCTGGCTGTTGCATGTAAACTATTGATTAGAGTTTTGGGAGTTGACTCTAAAAACTCTAAATCTAATCTAAGGAGCAGGCTTATGGATCTTTCTTCTTTGACTCCAGACAAACAGGTGAAACTTCAATACTGGCTGGATGTAATACGGCAATGCAGGGCCTCCGGACTGACAAATCAGATCTGGTGTGAACAACACGATATCTCTTTGAAAAGTTATTATTACTGGCTTTCCAAAATTCGAAAGCTTGCCTTGGAAGAACTGCCCCGCAAGAAAAACGGCATCCACATGTGTACAGACCAACAGTCAACTGCTTTAACGGAATCCCCGGCTGAGTTTGCGGAGCTTTCACTTCCGGACAGAAACATTTCCCGTTCCACTCCTGCAGCCATACTTCATATCGGATCCATAACAGTGGAACTTTATGAAGGCACATCTGCCCAGATGCTGGAAAACATTCTGAAAGCCGTGCAGTCATGTTAGGAGAGCTTTCCCATGTGGAGAAAATCTATATCCGATGCGGCTACACCGATATGAGGAAGCAGCTCAATGGCTTGCTGGATATCATCCAGTACAACTTCAAACTGGATCCTTACAGCAATTCCTTATTCCTGTTCTGTGGAAAGAGGGCTGACCGGATCAAAGCAGTCCATTACGAGGGAGACGGTTTCTGCCTTTTATACAAACGGTACGAAAACGGACGTCTCCAATGGCCGCGGACCGGCGAAGAAGCAAAACAGATTTCTGATCAGCAGCTGCGCTGGCTTCTGGAAGGTTTGAACCCGGAGCAGCCAAAGGCGGTTCAGAAATGGCTCCCGCATAAGTCTGAAAATACTGAAAATCCTTAGAAATGCTGGGAAATCTGACGATTCTATGGTATAATAATCCTATCGAAGCGAAAGGGTTTTCAGGTTATGTCAGCTACGGAACAGGAGTATAAAAATCATATCAAAGAACTGGAACAGCAGGTCCGGCTCCTGAAAGAGCAGGTTGATTTCCTGACCCGTAAACTTTATGGAACAAAATCCGAGAAGACATCTACTCTCGAAATCGAGGGGCAGATGTCTCTTTTTAATGAAATCGAAACCTGTGCGGATCCTGATGCACACGAACCGGAGCTTGTTGAGATAGAGAAGCACCTACGTAAAAGGAAGTACACCGGTCAGCGGGAAGAACTGGTAAAAAATCTCCCTCACAGCAAAGTACTCCATACCATAGATGAAAGGGAACAGATATGCGATAACTGCGGGAGTACGATGGTGAAAGTAGGGGAAGAATTCGTCCGCACGGAAGTACAGTTTATCCCTGCAAAACTCAAGGTGATTGACCATTACCGGGAAACGTATGAATGCAGGTCGTGCCGGAAAAACGGAACTCCTTATATGGAGAAGGCTCCGGTGCCATATCCTCCCGTCCTGCATTCTCTGGCATCTGCATCTACCATCACCTGGCTCATCCACCAGAAGTTTGAATTAAGCATCCCGCTGTACAGACAGGAAAAAGAATGGGAGGCTTTGGGATTACGTTTAAGCAGAGCGACTATGTCAAACTGGCTTCTGGTTGTCTATCGGGACTGGCTTGTACACATCGTCCACCGTCTGAAGCTGGAACTTCTGAAACAGAGATACCTTCATATCGATGAAACACATGTACAGGTGCTGAAAGAACCGGGACGGAAAAATACGTCCGATTCCTATATGTGGGTTTACTGCAGCATCAGAGATGCTGTAAATCCCATCCGCTACTTCGAGTACCAGCCGGGACGAAGCGGGAAATATCCGGAAGCGTTTCTGAGGGAATATGAAGGTTAT
>ERZ827516.3204-NODE-3204-length-10372-cov-3.941262_pt1 | contig 10372 bp, 8 predicted proteins | sample MGYA00519703_ERZ827516 | MGnify/ENA primary metagenome ERZ827516 (study PRJEB31778, sample SAMEA3449337) | human gut metagenome | biome: human gut; feature: human-associated habitat; material: faeces | place: United Kingdom | collected 2010/2012 ...
CACAGATATAAGGTATAGGCTCTCTTCGCAGGCGTCTGTCTATCTAATGAATTAAATAGTAACTTGAATATTATTTAATCTTCACACTCTTTACCTTACTCCATTTACCATAGTACGTTTTAGAACCTGACTTGGTATACGGGCGCATTCGTACATAATATTTTTTCTTACTCTTTAATGGACGAACTTTTGTCTTGGTAACTTTTTGTTTAAATTTACGTTCTATCGTTCCTTTTTTAAAATTGCTCTTTGCACAAAACTGTACTTGATAGCCAGTCACTTTCCTTAACTTCTTCCAGGTAATCGCAAGAGTGCTCTTTGCTGGTGACTTCACAGATTTCAGGGAACCTGTCATTTTTTCTACTGGCAGAAGAGCGCGTTTGGTTGGTTTCTTGGATGCGGTAGTTTTGTTGGATGGCTTGGTATTTGCTGTGGTATTGTTTTTATTGTTGTTGGTATTATTGCTATTATTATTTCCTGTGGTGTTATTGGAGCTGCTATTATTACCAGTGTTTCCAGAGGATGTATTATCTTGATATACTCTAGCAGGGGCAGGCGTTTCATTTATTGTTCCATCAGAGCACACAGTTCCTGCATAGGAATAAAGGTTGGAGGAAGAAATCTTCAAATACAAAGCAGGGCGAATAGCTTCAATACTATCTATACTACTGCCACCTGTTCTACTCCTTCCATCATAATCTATTTTAAGTGCAGCCTTACTACTTCCACCTGGCGAACGGAGCCACCAATTTACATTTTCTGCATATTTTGTTTCTACAAATTTATAACATCCCATTGCAAAGGCATATTCTGCACATTTACTTTGTCTTGCTTCATCATCTATACTATGATCCATTATAAAACCGTATTTTTTTGCATCCAAACCACAAATTTGCGTTTCTGCTAGCAAAAAAATTTTATCTAAAGTATTATTTCCACCAGAAGTATTATAAGTAGCGTTGTTTTTATTTGCTATGTTTCTCGGTAGTATCACTGCTTGCTCACTTAGAAAAAAAGCCTCATTCAAAAAATTTCCTTTCCTATAATTTATTCCTTCTTGATTATTTATAGTATCCTGTGCATTCAACCAACTTCTTATACTGCTTTTTTCCCAAGTAATATCCTCACTATTTTGATTATATCGCTGACTATCTAAGGCTTGATCTGCCAATAGCAATGCCCCTCCATTACTTACATTTAAAACTCTCCATTTAATTGCCTCATATTTAAAATAATGATAAGTAGAATAATCCTCAATCCAATCATAATAATTAAAACACGTTTAGTATTATAATATGTCGCATCTTCCCCCTTTAATCTCCGATACTTGTTCCCATCTATTACAATATCATTATTCTCATCCCAGCCTGTCGCATTTTTTAATTTATTATAAATATCTCCGCTTGTCACTTCACTTTGTGGGTATGCTCCAAACCATACACAATCCCATGTCACTTTCTGTTTAGCGTTCATAGACGAATCTGCTACAGTTCTCGGATTGTTTAATGGTGTAACGGCCTGTACTTTATTTAAATTATTTCCTGATCCAATTGGAAACAATCCGAATAAAAGAGTTAATACTAACAATGATGCTAGTCTTGCTACTTTCCCCATTTTTTTCATTCGTTTTCCTCTCCTTACTTTTTAATTTCCCATCTATTTCTCTGCATTACAATGATGTCCTGATGAAGTTTCTGATACAAAAAACATAGCATTTTATAGGGATATTTTCAATAGGTTTTACCAAAACAAAAACAACTCTATCCTATATTCAAAAACTCCAGCCAAAAACAGCCCGAGAAGAGAACCGATACCCTGTATTTGTGGCCTCGGAGCAAGGTTTAGATGCGAGCGCTTTAAGCGAGCATTTAAACCGCCGCGACTAAAGTCACAAATATAGGATATCGTATCTCTTCGCGGGCGTCTGTTCTTAATGAATCAAATAGTAATCTATCCATTCGTCTAATGTTAATGGTACATAGTCTGAATACATACAAAAACAATTAATCATATTACAGGGAATCGGCATCGGTTCCTCATCATATTTACTCTGTCTCTTTGTCTCTCTCGTAATCTGACAGAACTGCCGCACAAGCTGTTCATCCATTGTGTCATGCACATGTCCATAGAGCATATATGTAAGTGGCTCTCCTTTTTTATTTCTTCGATACTGTCCGTTATAACAGAATATCGGGTAGTGGGATAAGACTACTTTTCGGCGGTTATCGTGCATTTCTGCGTATGGTTTTATCCAGACAAAACGTTCTTTGTTGAACTCGCTATCTTTTAAATAACTGTCATGGTTTCCTTTTATCATATAAAGCGTGCCGTTAAGCTGGCTTAATACTTCATTTGTCTCTTTCGCCTTGCCCACAGAGAAATCACCGAGAATCACAACCTCGTCTTTGGGGCGGACTCTGCTGTTCCACTGTTTTATCATATAGGCATTCATCTGGGCTGAGTCTTTAAATCCACGACAGTCCATCTGGGTGTTTAGACTTTCGTGGAAAAAATGCAGATCTGAAATATAATAACGCATAATAATTGTTTGCTCCTCTCTGGAAAGTTATGACTGATTAAATTCATTGAGTGAACAGCAAACAGACAGACGAATCATGAAAGCAAAATATTCCCTATCTGTGACTTTAGTCGCAGATAGGGGTTATATTCTATCTTTGGGTTCGTCTGTTTCCCCTGATAAATTTAAATAGCAGCTTGAAAGCGTCTATGTAACTAAATTACCAGATCATCCACCGAAATATTCTTTCCTGTCAATCCGATAAAGGCTCCTTCTTCCCCGCCTTCTTCGTGGGCGATGAGCCATTTATTTTTGGCGAAAAGTAACTTTTCTTCTGGAAGTTTTTCCTCTTCTGCTTCCGCTCCAAGCTTTACTCCAAGCGGGAAATTTGTTCCAAATGGTAAAATAACTCCTGTCTTAAATGCGTAATCGTTCTCTTTTGTTCCAATTGGTATGTAATGAAGTGTTGTGGCATACAGTTCTACTGCGGTTCCTGCTGGAACAAAAAATGCTTCTAACTGTGCGGTATCGTATTTGAAATCATCAGTAATATCTGACTGCTGTCCTAACAGTAAAATGACATCGGTCGCAGCGACATTTGCCTCGGAAGAACGATGATATTCTAGTGCATTCAACACTTTGTTGTGTCCACAACAGTATCCAATCTCTACGGAAAGTTCTCCGTAAAGTGTATTGGAAATTTTCTGGCGGAAATCTGGTTCTTCTAATGGTCCAAAGGAAGCTGCATATTCTACCGTCTCTGGATACTTAATCTTTTCGAGTACATTGTAAATCTCTGAAAAATCAATTCCTGTTAAAATCTTTCCATACTTCTTGAAAGAAGCGTCTGTTACCTGTTTCACCTTCATTATAAATCCCCCTATCTTTGTGAGCGGCTACCTCTTATTCGAACGCCGCCATATCTTTCTTTTTTCAGCTTCTTTTATGAGTTCGTCCCTGAAATCCGGGTGGGCAATAGATATAAGCCCTTCTGCCCTCTCCCATGTAGAACGACCCTCCATGTTAATAACACCATATTCTGTTGCAAGAAAATATACCTGACTTCGCGGAGAAGTGATAATATCTCCATTAAACTGCGGCAATACTCTTGAAAAAAGCTGGCCGCTTTTATCCTTATATGTGGAGCTCATACAGATAAATGCCTTTCCCCCTCTGGCTGAAGATGCTCCAATTAAAAAGTCAAGCTGTCCTCCGGTACCGCTGATCTGCCTTGCACCAAAGCTTTCTGACGATACCTGTCCATATAAATCTACGGAAACACAGCTATTAATAGAAACCATATTGTCAATCTGGGCAATAACGTCCGGACGATTTACATATTCAAGTGGATATGCTGCTACCCCATGATTATCATCTAACCATTCATAAAGCTCCGAAGAGCCAATGGCAACACCGAATACGCCTTTTCCCCTGTCAATCGTTTTCTTTTTATTGGTTAACTTGCCCGCCTTATACAAATGCAGATATGCATCGGAACAAAGCTCGGTGTGCATTCCAAGATCTTTGCGGTCAGTTTCTGCTATCAGCTCTCCAAGAGCATTGGGCATACTTCCAATTCCAAGCTGCAGGGTTGCCCCATCACTTATGTACGGCAGAAGATTCTGTGCAATCTTTCGGTCAATCTCAGACGGCACATACGGCTTGCCTGTCGTAAAAGGTTCATGCTTTCCCTCTACGATATAATCCACCTCCGACACATGAATACATTCTCCATATCCACCGTGTATCTTTGGCATATGCTCGTTGACTTCTACGATAACAACATCTGCATTCTGCACAATAGGCCCGGCAACTCCGGTATTTACCGAATAATTAAAATATCCATGCTTGTCCATCGGTGAGACACTGACCATTACTACATTGACATTTAAAAAATACTTATAATACGCAGCATTGTTGTGAAATACCATTGGAATATAATAACATAATCCTCTGTCACAAAGCTTCCTCTCATAAGCAGAACAATGCCATGTATGATAGACAAAATGTTCCTGAGTCTCGTCACATTCTGCTACCTCAATCGGCCCCTCCACAAGATTCCCCCGAATCTTTACATCAAAAAGTTCGTCTCTCCTCTTAGCAAGAGCCTTATCTAAAAGAACCGGCTTTCCGAGCGAGCTGGTATAATCCACCCAGTCTCCACTCTTTACTACTTCTACCGCCTCTTCCGGTGTACAAAGCTTTTGTCTGTACTCAGTCATAAAATCCTTTAACACCGTTCTTCTCCCCTCTGTATTTCTCTCTGTTTGCCAGTTGCACTGACATATCTTCCAATTCTTTCACCATTATTTTAACAAGATTTGTGCTAAATAACAAGAGGATGTGGGGAATTTTTGGGGTTGAGAGCTGTAGATTTCTGCTTGCTCGGAAGTTAAATAACAGTCTTTCCTACATCTCCCCACTCCCACCCTACTTCTTACACTTCTTTTTGAGGAAAAAATGCTATCTATATTTCCAACTTCCTCAAATTCAAAACTACTCGCTCTTGTCGCTACCTGAAATAATTCTACAACACACTCATAGAGTTAACAAATTTAAATTTGGAAAACGTTTAAAATAACTTCTGTCTTCCAAAAAACAGAACCCCAACAGATAAAGACTCCCTATTTGTGGCCTCGGAGCAAAGGCTGGATGCGAGCGTATAAGCGAACATTCAACCTGCAGCGACTAAAGTCACAAATAGGGAGTCTTTATCTGTTGGGGTTCGTCTATTTAGCCAAAACCCAGAATTATTTATCCAGCTTCTTAGCAGCGAGCATTGTTTCTACCACCGCTCTTACGATAGCTTCTAATCCTTCTTCGTCTACTTTTTCTTCTTCTGGAACGCTTAATGCAGCAGTTACGATAGACATGCTGTATACTTCTTCTGCGTTACATCCACGGCTTAAGTCGTTGATTGGAGCGTTAAGTCCCTGTAATACAGGACCTACTGCTGTATATCCACCTAAACGGGAAGCAATCTTATATCCGATGTTAGCTGCGTTGATGTCAGGGAAGATAAATGTGTTAGCCTGTCCAGCTACTGGTGAACCAGGACATTTTACTTCTGCTACTTCTGGAGATACAGAAGCGTCGAACTGAATCTCACCCTCTACTGCTAATTCAGGAGCAGCTTCTTTAATCTTCTTTGTTGCGTTAGCCACCTTTGTTACAGAAGGTCCTTTACCAGAACCAAGTGTAGAGTAAGATAACATAGCTACTTTAGGATCGATTCCGAAAATCTTAGCTGTTTTAGCAGATTCGATAGCAATCTCTACTAAATCATCTTCGGATGGATCAATATTGATAGCACAGTCACCCATAGCAATCTTCTCGTCTCCTCTTACAAGGATGAAGCAAGAGCTTACGATGTTGTTGCCTGGTTTTGTTTTGATGAGCTGAAGAGCTGGACGTACAGTATCTGCTGTGGAATATGTAGCTCCACCTAACAGACAGTCTGCTCCACCCATTTTTACGAGCATAGTACCAAAGTAGTTGCTCTTAGAAAGAGCTGCTCTTACCTGCTCGTCTGTCATTTTACCTTTACGAAGCTTAACCATCTCTGCTACCATAGCATCAATTCCCTCGTAATTTTCAGGGTCAATAATCTGGCAGGCATCAATATTAAAGTTACCTGCTTTTGCTGCAGCCTTAACTTCTTCTGGCTTACCAAGAAGGACAACGCCGAGAATTCCTTCCTGTGTCAGACGATGGGCTGATTCAAGAATCCTTTTATCTGTACCTTCTGTGTATACGATGGTACGAGGATTCTTCTTTAATGTTTCAATCATTTTTGTTAACATAAGATACCTCCCAAAATATATCTTTGTCTAGTAGTATCAATAATAGTACAAAATACGCTACTTATATAGTAAGCCCTGCACCATGTTTTTTCAACAATACATTGATATAAATTTTTGACTACATCGTATAAAAGAAAGTACAAAAATGCATCGGAATTTGTATAAAAATTCCGATGCACCTTTATTTTTTTGATATTTAAATTATACTTTTTTGTGAAGTCAGCAATTCTGGCTTATCATAGCCAAAACTTTCTGCTTCCATCATAAATCATATGATAAATCGACATATGTTTTTTCAACAACATAATCTATATTTTATCATTTATAACAGTATGCGTTTTGTCTCTATTCTACTGTCATCACTGCTTCACGATTCCTTTTTTATTCTGCTAATACTTTCTGCTGTTCTTCTGCATCTTCCGGATTCTCATGGAAAATGGAATAAGCAATGTTTGTAGAGTGGTCAGCGATTCTTTCAAGGCCAATTACCATATCGGTAAAGATAAGGCCGATTTCTACACCGCATACTCCTTTGGACAGACGTTTTACCTGCTGATTCTGGTAATCAATCTGCATCTGATCTACATCATTTTCCATGTCAATGATCTCATCAATGTTGTCCTTTTTATTTGTGACGAACATTTCCATACTCTTATCAAAAAGCTGAAGAACTTCTGTATACATTGTTGTAAGTTCTTCCTTTCCGGCTCCGGTGAACTTCTCGTTAAGCTGACTTCTCTTCTCCGCATTCTCAAGGATATTGATTGCGTGGTCTCCAATCCGTTCAAGGTCGATAACAACATGGAAAAGAGCACCAATTCGTCTGGAATCGGCAAGCGGCAGTTCATAACGGTTAACTTCTACAAGATAATCCGTAATCTCGCTGCTTAAGTAATCAATAATCTTTTCTCTGGCATTGATTTCCTTTACCTTATCAAGATTCTTATCTGCTAATGCTTCCATAGAAGCAACAAGGTTTTCTCTGGCCAGACCAGCCATTCTCTCGATTTCCTGAATAATTTCTACTACGGCTGTAGATGGCACAAACTTGCTTGATGCCTTTCTGATATATTCAAGATGTAATCCGTTATCCTCTTCCTCACCTTCTTTATTTCCAGGAATAAAAAGTTTCGTAAGTTTTACAAACTGTGATGCAAATGGAAGGAAAATAATCGTCTGGAATACTTTAAATGCTGTATCTGCATTCGCAACGAAACGTTTCGCATTATCTGCTCCACCGAGAACAGAAATCGCATCGACGATCTGATTTCTCGCAAAGAACAGAATCGTTCCGATAATGATCATACCTAATGCATTGAATAAGAAATGTACCATGGCTGTACGTTTTGCATTCTTATTTGCATTCATTGCTGCCATAACTGCTGGTGTACAGGAACCGATGTTGGCACCAAGAATAAAGTACAGACAGCTTCCTAATCCAACCAGATGGGAATCCGCTAATAAAACCAGCACACTGACAGTTACAGAAGAACTCTGTACTGCTACTGTAAACAGTAAACCAACAAGTAATGCGATAAATGGATTCTTAAGATAAGAAAACCAGTGCATGATTACTGGATATTCCGGAATTCTGCTCAATGCACCTGTCATACTGTTAATTCCTAAAAACAACGCACCAAAACCGAAGATTACCTCTGAAATCTTTCTTGTTATCGGCTTATTGCCAAACATCATCAGGCATGCACCTGCAAAGATGATATACGGTGCAATGGCAGTCAGTTTCAAAGAAACAAGCTGTGCAGTAATTGTTGTACCAATGTTGGCACCAAATGTAATACCAACGGACTGTTCCAGTGTAAGAAGTCCGGCATTTACAAAGCTGACTTCCATAACGGTGGTTGCACCAGACGACTGGATAATCGCAGTAAATATCGCGCCAAAAATAACTGCAATGAATCGATTCTTTGTTACACGATCCAGAATGACACGCATCTTATCACCCGCAGCCTTCTGCAGCCCCTCACTCATGAACTTCATACCGAATAAAAACAGTGCAAGTCCACTCAGCAGTTCTGTAAGCATAACTAACATGATATTATCCTCTCTTTTGTTTTCTACTTAATGTTGTAATGATTTCTTCAGGCTTTTACACAATCATTACGTTTTTTTTACATGACATTAAGTATTCTAATATATTTTAACGCAAAAGAAAAGACAAATCTTTTGGCATTTCCGACTCAATTCTCATTACTTTTTCACAGAACGGATGTGTGAACGTCAACTGTTGTGCATGCAATGCCGTCCTTGAAATCCCAAGTTCCGGACCATCTCCATAAAAAGAATCTCCCAAAAGCGGACAGCCAATCGAGGCCATATGGAAGCGAATCTGATGCGTTCTTCCTGTCTCAATTACAAGAGAAACCAGACTGAACTTTTCAAATCGTTTCACAACTTGAAAAAATGTTTTTGCTGTTTTTGCATTTTCGCTCTTCCCCACTTTCATTTTTAACTTATCTCCATCACGAGCATCCCGCATCTCTTCCATTGGAATTTCAAGAATTCCCTCTTCTGGAGGATTTCCTTTGACCAACGCATAATATTCTTTTATCAAAATACCCCTCTGCCTTTGTTTAATCATACGCTCCGCTGTCACACTGTTTTTTGCTATTCCTAAAATTCCCGATGTTTCTTTATCTAAACGTCCAATCAAATGAATATTACTCCGTTCGTTCTTCTCCCGTCCCTCATTCTCAAAATACGCCTGCACCCCATTAATCATACTGTCACTCAAATGCCCCTTAGATGGATGCGACACAATTCCTGCCGGCTTATCCACAAAAATCAAATCTTCATCTTCATACAAAATATGGAGATTCATCTTTGTAGATGCAATTTTGTTCTGCTTTTCCTGCGAATCTTCAAGCATCACTTTTAAGAGCTGTCCTTCCTTTCCCCTCGCTCTAACCGTCACTCTCTTCCCATTTAACAGAATTCCCCACTCCTCATGTTTTACAGAACGAACCTTTTTTGTCGTAAATCCCAGCACCTTTTGCATCAGAAAAAGAACCTCTTTTCCGTCATCGGTGGGGCCTAATCTATATTCAAGATAATGTGTCATTGTTACCTCCTTATGAAACTTTTTTGTTCAAAAAAACAGACGAAAAAAGCTGTAATCGGGAAGAACCATTTACAGCTTCTTTCTGTGCTTTGACTGGACAATAAAAGTTAGTTTGTATCCTATGTAACCTGCAATAGCTCCAGTTATGATTCCACCTAATACGTCTGTTGGATAGTGAACATATAAATAGAGCCTTGAAAATGCGATAAGAACGGCAAGGACTAATGCTATTTTCCACAGTTTTTTCTCTCCGGCAAGATACAATGCCATTACTGCTGTAAATGAGGCGGCAGTATGACCGGATGGGAAGGAATAGTCGTGTGGTTTTGCTACGATTAATTGAATGGCGGAGTTTACGTCAAATGGGCGGATTCTTGCTATTAGTGGTTTTAATATTCCGTTGCATAAAATCAGGTCTACGATTAAGGCTGATGCCAGAATCAACCCACTTTTTCTTGTTTTCGGAATAAGCAGCAACACAATCGTTAATAAAATCCATACGATTCCTGCATTGCCAAGTTTTGTGATGTTACTCATAAATATGTCCAATAATGGAGTTCTTATTTTTTGAAGCATACTTAAAATTTCTATTTCCATATGTAACCTTCTTTCTTTTTTTAAATATGTTAAAAATACTTTCAATGGATGTGCTAATTACAAAAATTTTCTTTAACACGCTCTATTTTTCTACATATAAAATCACAAATATAGCTCATAGACTCTATTGGCTTCATCTATAGTGTATCTAATTAAATAACAAAAAAGGCATAGACTTCGAAAAATCTATGCCTTATCTGCTTTCTCATAATGCCGGCGATCGGAATCGAACCGATACGGGAGTATAAGTCCCGCAGGATTTTAAGTCCTGTGCGTCTGCCAGTTCCGCCACGCCGGCACAAATGGGACCTACAGGACTTGAACCTGTGACCCTCTGCTTGTAAGGCAGATGCTCTCCCAGCTGAGCTAAGATCC
>ERZ827516.3209-NODE-3209-length-10332-cov-3.566800_pt1 | contig 10332 bp, 8 predicted proteins | sample MGYA00519703_ERZ827516 | MGnify/ENA primary metagenome ERZ827516 (study PRJEB31778, sample SAMEA3449337) | human gut metagenome | biome: human gut; feature: human-associated habitat; material: faeces | place: United Kingdom | collected 2010/2012 ...
CCGCGATCTCGCCCGCCTCCTTCGTGGCCTGGCGCTGCGAATCGGAGAAATAGGCCGGAACGGTGATGACGGCCTCCGTGACCTCCTGGCCCAGATAGTCCTCGGCCGTCTTCTTCATCTTCTGCAAAATGATGGCCGAAATCTCCTGCGGCGTATAGAGGCGTCCGTCGATATCAACGCGCGGCGTGTTGTTGTCGCCCCGGACGATCGAATAGGGAGCGCGCGCGATGTCGGCAGTCACCTTGTCGTAGGTCTCGCCCATGAAACGCTTGATCGAGAAGACCGTGCGCTTGGGATTCGTAATGGCCTGACGCTTCGCCGGATCGCCGACCTTGCGCTCGCCGTCGGCGGTGAACGCCACGACCGAAGGGGTCGTGCGGTGTCCCTCCGAGTTGGGGATGACCACGGGCTCGTTGCCCTCCATCACTGCCACGCAGGAGTTCGTAGTTCCTAAATCAATACCAATAATCTTTGCCATAATCGTAAATATGTTTTAATTGTTTTTCCGTCTTTTCCGTGCCTGCGGTTTCCGGCCTTCGGGCATCCGCCGCAAGACACGTCCGTTTTCCGAACAAAGGTTGTACCAAACGGCAATCCCTGCCAAATTGTCAGACGAATGGCAGGAAGAGCGGTTCCGGAGCGCCCCGCGCACGGCATTTTGGCAGGAACGGTCAAAAGGCGTCCCGGCGGAACGGAGCGGAAAGGGACGGACGGCGCAGGGCGACGGCGCAGGGCGACGGCGCAAACGGACCGGGACGGAACCCGGCATGCGAAAGGCCGGATCCGCACGGAATCCGGCCTTCGGCCCGGCACACGGCCGGACAAAATATCGTAAGCTCTTACTGCTGTTCGCTCAGGATACGCATCGCCACGTCGAGAATCGTCGTGTCGTCCAGCGTCACGACACCGCCGTCGGGACCCGGTTCGAAGTGCACGCCGACACACTCCTTGGCCTCGTGTTTGCCTCCGAAATAGTTGCGGACGGTTTCTACGTCTATTCCCAGTTCATCTGCGATACGTTGCGAACTGCCGCTCGGCAGCCGGTCCTTGATACGACGCAACTCGTTAAATGTGATAATCATATCTGTTGAATTTTAGGTGTTGCACTTCTGCACAACTAAATTAATACATTTTTACGGAATTACAAAATTTCTGCCTGAAAAAGTAGCGGGAAACAGGAAAAACGGATTGCGGGACGAGAAAAACGAAAGCGGAGCGAAATGATCCGGAATCTTCGGCCGCAGTCCGGCAGGCATTCCGGACGAACCGCCCCCGGAAAAACGGGATGCGGGGCGCCCGCGGAAACCGGGAAGGCCGGGTCGGGAGAGCCGTGAAACCCGGAAAAAACGCATCAAGACCGGGAGTCTCTGACAAAGAGGGTTCCGAAAGAGCGGGAAGTGCGAAAACGAACCGCTCCCGCGAAAGCAATTTTTCGCGGGAGCGACGGTCGCAGACGACGACCCGGGGGAAGCTACTCTTCCTCCTCGGGTTCGATGTAGAGTTCGAAAATCAGCGGCGAGAAGGGCGGAATCTCCGTGCTGACGGTCGTCACGCTCTCCGAATCGTCGGAATCGCTGCCGTAACCGTAGCCGTAGCCATAGCCGTAATAGGGATTGTAATAACCGCCATAATAGCCGCCGTAGCCGTAGTAGCCGCCGTAATAGGGATTATAATAGCCGTTGTTGCCGTAATAGCTGTTGTAATAGTTCAGATAATTGAGATAATCGTAATAATCCGAGGAGGAATATCCCCCCGAAGAGGAGGTTCCGCCCGAACGTCCCGTCGAACCGTAACCGTTGGTCGAAGTGGCGACGACGGCCGCCCACTGCCCGTACTTGAGATTGGGAATCGAATAGTACCACATGGTAACGGCTCCGCCCTCCTTGGGAGTGTATTCGTAGGCTTCGCCCTCCGAAACCACCTCGCCGTAGATCAGCTCCTTCACCTCGTCGATATTCGTATCGAAAATGAAACCGTCGAGGAAACGGCCGATATACCACACCTTAGCCGTGCCGTCGAGCTTCACCGAGTCGGCTTCCAGTTTCTTGATATCGGTCGGATAAGGATTGTCCTCGTCAGGATGGAAGCGTTTGACGAGCGCTTCGTTGATCTTCGTCTCGAGCGTCTCCATCGACGACGCGTCGGCATAGGGCAGGAAGCCCGAAGAATAGGGATCGGGGAATTTCAGTCCCTTCTTCGCCGGGTTGAACCGGTAGTTGATATAGACCTGCGGGATGGTGTCGTTGGCGCTCACCCACTCCTCGGTGACATTGTAGGGGTGATTCTTGTCCTCGGGATCGGAAGGCAGCGGCCCGATGTCGGCCGTATCGTCGTCCTTGTCGTACATTTTCAGGCCGCCGTTATGCGTCTTGCAGAACTCGTCAACCTCGCGGCCTTCGTGCTCGAGCGGATTCTTGACCGTGTCGCAGATCGTCATCGTGACGATGAACGGCCGCCGCGCATCAAGCGTATAGCCGCTCTGCCCTTCGTAGCCGCCGTCGCCCGAAACGCCGCCGGACCCCACGACGCGCGAAGGCATGTAGAGCACCACCTGCGACCCCTCGCGGAGCCGGAGCTCGGTAGGAAGGTTCCGCTCGGGATGCGCCGCCACGTAGTCGGGATCGAGATGCAGCGTGTTGCGCATGGCCAGGTAGGTCCCCTCGATCAACGATCCCGAGAAGCGCTCGCCGCAATAGCGGTAATAGGGCACGTAACGGGTGTATTTGGTGAACGACCCTACCTGATGGGCCTCGTCCGCACGGCGCGTGAGGATGATGTTGCCGCTCAGGTCGCGGCCCGAAAAGTCGAACGACACCCAGCAGACCGTGTCGCTGATCGGAGCCGCCTTCATATCGCCGGCATCGAGGACGTCCACGTAATAGCCGCCGTCGGGCTGGTAGTTTTTCAGCAGCTCGGGGCGATGCTGCTGCATCCACGCTTCGAGCGCCATATCCTCGAACTTGTCGAACGATTCGGCCTCCTCCTTCGCGCAGGAACCGAGCAGCAGCAGACCGGCCGCCGCAAGGCACAGGGTACGCAATTTCATATTTCGTCGCATTCTCATTCTTTTTCAATCGGTTGCCGGCTCCGGACCTATTCGACGCTCTCGACCGTGAAGAACCACGCAATAGGACTCTCCCGGGGGATCGTGCCGAAATTCCGGTCGCCGAAGGCCATGTTGTAGGTCATATACGCCTCCACCTCGTCGCCCGCGCGACAACCCAACAACGCGAGACGAAGCCCTTTTAGTATGTCGCCGCACATGTCGAGCGTCAGCGGTTCGAACGACCAGGCCCCGGGGGTCAGCCCCGCCTCGAGGTAGGCCTGCTCCAGCAGCGGATCGTTCGAATAGAACGGAAAGGTGCTGTCGGTGATGTTCGAATAGGCGAACTCGTAGGCCCGGAAGGTGATCGTCACCTTCGACGAGGAGGTTACCTCCGCACGGCTCTCCCGCCCGGGAGCATAGTAGGTCTCGATATAGCGGTAAACCGTGCTGCCCGAAAGGGAATAGAACGGCTGCCGGGCCTCCTTGTCGGCCTCCGACTCCTCGACGAGCGCCGGGGCGTGGGACGATTCGAGATAGGAGACCAGCTTCTCCCGCTGCTGGGGCAGCACCTCCTCCTCGTTCGAGCAGGCACAGCACAGCGTGACGAGCGCGGCAAGGGCGTATATCACTCTTTTCATCGGCATATAATCGTGCAAATTTACAAAAACAATCCGATTTTCGCACAACAAACGCAAAAAAACGCCTCCGCAGCATGCCGCCGAAGAAAAAAAGAGAACGGAAAGGCGAAGACCGGAAGGCGCAGCCGCGCTTCCGGAGGAGAGGGAAGGCCGGAAAGGGAACGGACCGGGAAAGCGGGGGGGGGTAACCCCAAGGGCGAAGCCCCCGAAGGCCGGTTACGGAAAATGCAGCGGCGGACCGCAGTGCGGAAGCAGCCGGAAAATGCGGAGACGGTCCGGGAGAACACGGGAAACAGGACGGGGAAACACAGGGAACGGAACGGCTGCGGGAGCGGCCGCCGACGTCGTAAGGGCCGGCCGTCAAAGACGTTTGAGAGCCATGCGCACCAGCTCCTCGACCGAGGCCGACGGAGATTCGCGGACGACGGCGCGCAGCACCTTTTCGGCCGCCGAGCGGGCGAAGCCGAGCATGACCAGCGCCGAGAGGGCCTCGTCGATCTCCCCGCCGCCGGCAGCGGCGGCCAACGGCGCACCCTCCCCGGCGCCCAGCGCGGTGAGCTTGCCCGTAAGCTCCACGATGATCTTCTGAGCCGTCTTGAGCCCCAGCCCCTTCACGTTCTTCAGCAGCACGGCGTTGCCCGACGAGATGATCCCCTGCAATTCGCGCGGCGAATAGGTCGAGAGAATCATCCGCGCCGTATTGCCGCCCACGCCCGAAACGCCGATCAGAAGCCGGAACAGCTCGCGCTCCACGCGCGTCGAGAAGCCGTAGAGCAACTGCGCATCCTCGCGCACGACGTAGTGCACGAAGAGCTTCGCGCGCTCGGCGTGTTCGATCGCCGAATAGGTTTCGAGCGAGATATTGAGGTAGTACCCTACCCCGCCGACGTCGATGACGGCATAGGCGGGAGCCGCCTCGGCCACGACGCCGCTGATATATTCGTACATAAAAGACAAAATTTAGACGCGGACGGGCAAAAATAAAGAAATTTTCCTACCTTTGTGTCTCAAATACGGAATAATTACCAAAAACCGAAAAAAACGATATGAAAAAAACTCTCTTTCCGGTGCTGGCTGCAGCGCTCGTAATGACCGCCTGCGGCACGAAAACGACGGAACAGACCGCTCAGACGGCCCAGACCGAAACGACGGCCCGGGTCGGCGCGAGCGATATCGCCTACGTGCAGGTCGAAGCCGTGCTGGCGCAGTGCGACCTCTTCCTGACCGAAGGCAAGGCCCTGCAAGAGAAGACCGAGAAGGCGCAGAAGAGCTGGGCGCAGCGCGAGCAGAACCTCCAGGCCGAGGTGGCGCAGTTGCAGGAGAAGTTCCAGAAGGGGCTCATCACCTCGCGCGACGCGCAGGCACAGCAGGAGAGCCTCCAGAAACGGGCGGCATCCTATCAGAACAACGCCCAGAAGGAGGCCCAGTCGCTCGACGAGGAGAACTACGTCTTCACGAACCGGGCGCAGGACCTGCTCAACCGCGCCGTGCAGCAGATCAACGCCGACAGGAAGTACAAGCTCATCATCAACGCCTCGGCGCTCATCGACGCCGATACGACGCTCAACATCACGCCCGCCGTGTTGCAGAAGGTCAATGAGCTGTACGCTGCCGACAAAAAGGCCGAGAAGAAGTAAAACGGCCGGACAAAAGGCAAAAAAGCGGTTTCCACGACAGCGGGGAAGCCGTTTTTTTCATACATTTGCAGGAAAACTGACAACGGATTAATTTTTCGAAGCAATGGGATTCGTTCCGTTCACATTCATCGACTTCATGGACATCATCCTGGTCGCCGCGATCATGTACTGGATCTACCGCATGACCAAGGGAACCAACGCCCCCTACATCCTTTCGGGGATCATCGCCATCTACCTGCTGTGGGTGATCGTGCGGGCGCTGAACATGGAGTTGCTCTCGACCATTCTCGGACAGTTGATCTCGGTGGGCGCCATCGCCCTGATTATCGTCTTCCAGCCCGAGCTGCGGAGGTTCCTGCAGATGATCGGGATGCGTCAGAAACAGTTCAACTTCATCACCCGCATCTTCTCGACGGGTGACGACACGGTGCAGACCAACGTCGTGCCGATCGTCACGGCCTGCCGCGAAATGTCGGAAACGAAAACCGGTGCACTGATCGTCATCGGCCAGCAGAGCGACCTGCGGCTGATCGCCGAGGGCGGCATCGCCCTCGACGCCAAGGTTTCGACGTCGTTGTTAAAAAACATATTTTTCAAGAACGCCCCCCTGCACGACGGCGCCGTACTGATCGAAGGCGACCGCATCGTGGCTGCAAAGTGCATCCTGCCGGTGACGCAGAGCGACGTCCCGAAATCCTACGGCACACGCCACCGCGCCGCGATCGGCATGAGCGAAATCTCGGACGCAATCATCATCGTCGTCTCGGAGGAGACGGGCGGCATCTCGATTGCGCAGGGCGGGGAGCTCCGCCGCAACATCGACCCCGTGCGTCTGCAGCAGACCCTGCAACGCTATCTGACGATCAACACCCGCAAGCGCTCGAAAAAAGAGGTGGCCGAGTAAGGCCGGAGCCAGGAAAAGCCGGGGGGGCGATAGTTTCAAGGAACGGCATCGGGCAGACGACGGTCGGGTAACGGAAGCCGGGTGACAGCAGCCCGATGACGGCCAGCCGGACGGCAGAGACCGGAAACCACGGCGGCATGACGGCCAACGGAGGACGGCGATCTGTAACAGCCGGCTGATGACGTCGACCGGGTTAAGACGACCGGGTAACGGCGGCCGAATAACGGCAAGCAGATAACGGCAACCGAAAACCAATCGCTTAAGGACAGCGACGGATGGCGGCCAGCAGATGACGGCGACCGGACAACACGGCAAAATCCCGGACGGAACCAAAGCTCAGGTTCACGGCTTGCGGCAGACCCCGCATCCATTCGAAACGCAACATTCACACGATAAAAGATTAAAACCATGATTTTTCCCGCACAGACTTCCCGCCTCGTACTGCGCGCATGGAGGGAGGATGATTTCGACGCATTTGCGGCCATGAACGCAGACCCACGCGTAATGGAGTATTTCCCCGCCCCGCTGACCCGGGAAGAGTCGGCAGCATTCTTCGGGCATATCCGCGAAGAGTTCCAAACGGAAGGGTTCGGGCTTTACGCCGTGGAAAGGATTTCGGACGGGTTGCTGCTCGGCTACACGGGGCTGCACCGCGTGACGTTCGACGGACTGTGCGGCCAGATCGAGGTTATCTGGCGGCTGCGTGCCGACGCCTGGGGCAACGGCTACGCCCCGGAAGCTGCACAGGCGTGCCTTGCGCTCGCGGTAAAACTCGGCATCGAGGAGGCGATAGCCTTCACCGCCGTCACCAACCGGCGCTCGCAGCGGGTCATGCAAAAAATCGGCATGGAGTGCGTGGGCCAGTTCAACCACCCTACCCTGCCGGAAGGACATCCTCTGCGGCGGCATGTGCTCTACTGGATCGAAATCAAGGGATAGATTCCGTTAACGGGCAGGCCCGCAGTCGCATTGCGGCGGAATACCCCGGGGCTGCTGATGCCGGTGACGACAACTCCCGCAAACCATCGAGTTTGCGGGGGTTGTTGCCATTCCGGGCAGAGGGGAACGCCCCCCCCGGGAGGTCTTGCCCGCGGGAAAGCGGCCGCCGCCTTTTCGCTGCACGCATTCATTCCGCAGCGCCCGGTTCCGCGACGCCCACGCAGCGGGGATTATTTCAGCACAAAATCGACGGTTCCGCGGATGTCGTCCGACGCGGCGCCGACATAAGCGGTGAATTCACCGGGTTCAGCGACCCAGGCCCCTTTCGCATCGTCGTAACAGGCGAGCATCCCGGGGTCGATTTCGAACGTGACGGTTCGGCTCTGGCCGGGCGCGAGGTGTACCTTTTCGAAGCCCTTGAGCTCCTTCACGGGGCGCGGCAGCGACGAGAGTTTGTCGCCGATATAAAGCTGCACGACCTCGGCGCCGGCACGTCCGCCCGTATTGGTCACGTCGGCAGAGACCCGGAGCCTGCCCGTCGTTGCAAGCGACGTGCGATCCGCCTGCACATTGGCAATGTCGAACGTCGTATAACTCAGGCCGTGGCCGAAGGCGAACAGGGGTTCGATCCGCTCCTTCTCGATCCAGCGGTAACCGACGAAGATCCCGTCGCGGTAGACGACCTGCCCGTCGCCGGGATACTCCCCGGCGGAGTGGGCGCTGCAATCCTCCAGACGTACCGGGAAGGTGAAGGGCAGTTTACCCGAAGGGTTGACGGCACCGAACAGTACGTCGGCCAGCGCATTGCCGGCCTCGGAGCCCGAATACCAGGCCTCCAGTACGGCGGGCACGCGGTCGATCCACGGCATCGCCACGGCATTGCCCGAGACGATCGCCACGGCCAGGTTGGGATTGGCTTCGGCCAAAGCCCCGATCACGGCATCCTGTCCGTAAGGCAGCCCGAGTTGCAAACGGTCGGCGCCTTCGGAATCCTGATGGTCGCCCTTGTTCAGGCCGCCGATAAACACCACGGCATCCACCTTGCGGGCTGCGGCGATGGCATCGGCGAGGAGCTGAGCCCCGGAGCGTCCTTCCGAGAGATCCTGTCCGGTCACAACCCCGTTGTAGTCGCCCGTCACGTCGCCGACGTAACCGCGCTCGTAGAGCACCTCGGCCTTGTCGCCGACGGCCGCACGGATGCCCTCCAGGGGGGTACACTCGTGTTTCACCTTGAGCGACGAGGAACCGCCGCCGACGGTCATCATCTTCACGGCGTTCTCGCCCACGACAAGCAGTTTCTTCGTTTTCGAAAGGTCGACCGGCAGCACCCCGCCGTCGTTCTTGAGCAGCACCATACCCTCGCCCGCGATGCGGCGTGCGGCGGCATTATGCTCCGGCGAGCAGAGCGACCCGAAGGGTTTGCGGCTGTTCATCGCCGTGCGGAAGATCAGGCGCAGCACGCGGCGGGCCTTGTCGTCGAGCTCCCCGGTACCCACCTCGCCCCTGCGGAGCAGTTCGAGGTAGGGATTCGCCAGGTAGTAATTGCCGTAGGCATCGGTCGCGCCCCAGTTCAGGCCGTCCGTCCATGTGCCGAACTCCATGTCGAGCCCCTTGAAGATGGCCTCGCGCGTATCGTGCACGCCGCCCCAGTCAGAGATAACCACGCCGTCGAACGCCCAGTCGCGCTTGAGGATGTCGTTCAGCAGGTATTGGTTGTGGCAGCAATGCTCGCCCTTGTATTTATTGTAGGCGCCCATGATGGCCCAGGCACCGCCCTCTTGCACCGCAGCCTTGAAGGCCGGGAGGTAGATCTCGTGCAGGGCACGGTCGTCGACCACCACGTCGACCTCATGGCGCCGCAGTTCCTGGTTGTTCACGGCAAAGTGCTTCACGCAGGCGGCAACCCCGTTCTGCTGTACCCCCTGCACGTAAGGCACGACCATGCGGGCCGACAGGAAGGGGTCTTCGCCCATATACTCGAAGTTGCGCCCGTTCAGGGGCGTACGGTAGATATTGACCCCGGGGCCCAGCAGCACGTCCTTATCCCGGTAACGCGCCTCCTCGCCGATGGATTTGCCGTAGAGGGCCGACATTTCGGGGTTCCACGTCGCGGCGAGGCACGTCAGCGCGGGGAATGCCGTGCACGAGTCGTTCGTCCAGCCGGCCTGATCCCACTCGTCCCACAAGACCTCGGGGCGGATGCCGTGCGGGCCGTCGGTGCACCACACTTCGGGGATGCCCAGCCGCGGGACGCCCGCCGACGAGAATTTAGACTGCGCATGCAGCAACCCGACCTTCTCTTCGAGCGTCATCCGCGAAAGAGCGTCCTCGACACGCTTTTCAAGCGGCTGCGACTCGTCCAGATAGACGGCCACATCGCCCCGGGATTGCTGGACGCCCGTGCAGGCGACCGCCGCGAGGGCGCACAATGCGGCAACGCCCTTTACATAAGTTTTGGCTTTCATTCGAAAATATATTTAAAATAAATATGCATATACATATAATTTTTTAATCAATCACTTGAAACAACAAAGATAAAAATTATTTTAAGACCCGACAAAAACAAAGTTATTTCTTTACAGACAGAACCATTAAAGGCATTAATTAGGATCCGAGACGGACACAGCAGGAAGAGGATTCGGAGGGGTGGAACGCGGAGAGGAGGACACGGAAAGGGATGCCCGAAAAAGAGGTTCAAAAAGGAGACTCGGAGAGGATGCAGGACGGGGTGCAGGAAAAGGACACCCGTGAAAGGAGGCTCAGAAAGGATGCAGGAAGAGCCGCAGGAAAAGAACAGCAGAAAAGGAGGGTCGGAGAGGATAGCAAAAAAGAACGAAATGAAAGAACGCACGTGAACAAGCTGTGCCGGAAACAAGAAGTACAGACCGGAAGGACAAAGCCAGAAAAGCAGGGGCATAAAAGGACGGAGGGACTAAGGACAGGAACAGACAGGAACAGACAGGAATAAACAGGGGTAAAACAGGGATAAACAGGGGACGGAGGGACGGAAAAATTAAAGGCAGAGGCAGAGGAGAGGGGCTAGACGGGGCAGAGAGCGAAGGCGAGTGAAGGAAACGGCGGGGGCGAGGACGGGTGGTGGACAGGCGAGGACAGGCGAGGACAGGCGAGGACAGGCGAGGACGGGCGAGGACGGGCGAGGACGGGCGG
>ERZ827516.3221-NODE-3221-length-10300-cov-8.713519_pt1 | contig 10300 bp, 7 predicted proteins | sample MGYA00519703_ERZ827516 | MGnify/ENA primary metagenome ERZ827516 (study PRJEB31778, sample SAMEA3449337) | human gut metagenome | biome: human gut; feature: human-associated habitat; material: faeces | place: United Kingdom | collected 2010/2012 ...
GATTCACAAGTTCTTCCAGGAGAGAGGATTCGTATATGTGCATACACCACTGATCACAGGAAGTGACTGTGAGGGTGCCGGAGAGATGTTCCAGGTAACGACACTGGATCCTGCGAATATGCCGATGACAGAAGACGGAAAGGTTGATTATTCACAGGATTTCTTTGGAAAGGAGACCAATCTTACCGTAAGTGGACAGCTGAATGGTGAGACTTTTGCACAGGCATTTCGTAATATTTATACATTCGGACCGACTTTCCGTGCAGAGAACTCCAATACAACCCGTCATGCTGCTGAGTTCTGGATGATCGAGCCGGAGTGTGCGTTTGCGGATCTTCAGGATGACATGGAACTTGCGGAGGCTATGCTGAAATATGTGATCCGTTATGTTCTTGAGAATGCACCGGAGGAAATGAACTTCTTCAATTCCTTCGTGGACAAGGGGCTTCTTGACAGACTGAACCATGTGCTTAATTCTGAATTCGCACATGTAACTTATACAGAAGCTGTTGAGATCCTTGAGAAGAACAACGACAAATTTGATTACAAGGTATTCTGGGGATGCGATCTTCAGACAGAGCATGAGCGCTATCTGACAGAGCAGATTTATAAGAGACCGGTATTTGTTACCGATTATCCGAAGGAAATCAAAGCCTTCTATATGAAACTCAATGAGGATGGAAAGACTGTTGCTGCTATGGATTGCCTGGTACCGGGAATCGGAGAGATTATCGGAGGAAGCCAGAGAGAGGATGACTATGGTAAGCTGAAAGCACGTATGGACGAGCTTGGCCTGAAACCGGAGGATTATGATTTCTATCTGGATCTCCGTAAATATGGTTCTACACGTCATTCCGGATTTGGTCTTGGTTTTGAGAGATGTGTAATGTACCTTACAGGTATGGGTAACATCCGCGACGTAATTCCATTCCCGAGAACTGTAAAGAACTGCGATCTTTGATCACAGACCTCAGAGAGGAACTGACAATAAGTATTGACTATGTGTAACTGATACACAGGGGAGAACATCATGAGATTTATTCATCTTGCAGACTTGCATCTGGGAGCTGTTCCTGACAGGGGATGCCCATGGAGCAAAGAGCGGGAGGAAGAGATCTGGAGCACTTTCCGCCGGGTTATTGCGGGTATCCGCGAAGACCCGGTGGATTTGTTATTTATATCCGGAGATCTGTTCCACCGTCAGCCGCTTATGAGAGAACTTAAGGAAGTGAATTATCTGTTTTCTACTATTCCGGATACCAGAGTGTATCTTATGGCAGGAAACCATGATTTTATCAGCCGTGATTCTTTTTATCGTACTTTTGAGTGGAATTCCAATGTGACTTTTTTCAAAAACAGAGAACTGACCTGTGTCAAGGACCCGGAGCTGGATGTCTATGTGTATGGACTCAGCTATTACGACCGTGAGATCAGAGAAGGCCTGTATGACAAGGCGGTACCGGTGCAGGAGGAGGGAATCCATATTCTTCTTGCACATGGCGGAGATGAGAAACACATTCCGCTTAGTGCAGCTTCCCTGGCAGCAGCAGGCTTTGATTATGTGGCACTGGGACACATTCACAAGCCACAGATCCTGATCCGCGATCAGGCTGCTTTTTCCGGAGCTCTGGAACCGATAGACAGAAATGATACCGGAGAACATGGATATATGGAGGGACGGGTAGTAAACGGTCGTATCCGCACAGAATTTGTACCTTTTGCCTGCCGGTCTTATCAGCAGCTTGTGATGCCGCTTCATGAAGAGACGACACAGATATCGCTGGAAGAGGCTGTGAAATCTCAGATATTCCGCCGGGGAGGGCGTAATATTTACCGCATTATTCTGCAGGGAATGCGTTCGCCGGATCTTCTGCTGATTCCGGAGAAATTAAAGAGTCTGGGTAATATTACCGATGTTGTGGATGAGTCCTGGCCTGCATATGATCTGGAAGAGCTTTATAAACGCTACAGTGGTACGCTGATCGGTGATTATATCGGCTATTTTCTCGCAAAGGGCAGAATGGATACGGTAGAAAAAAAGGCACTGTATTATGGTCTTCAGGCATTGCTTGAAACCGGAAGCAGGCGGTAAAAGGGACAGCACGGGAGGATAGCGCAAGATGGTTATCAGACGTTTGAAAATAAAAAATTTCGGGAAGATCCGGAACAGGGATATGGAGCTTATTCCCGGGATCAATGTGCTTTACGGAGAAAACGAGAGCGGTAAGACAACGACGCATACATTTATACGATCCATGTTTTACGGTGTCCGCAGACTCCGTGGCAAAGCTGCACAGAATGATACTTATACGAAATATGAACCCTGGGAAAATCCTGCCGAATATGGTGGGATCATGTGGTTTACAAGTAAAGGAAAGAATTATCGCCTTACAAGAAATTTTTATAAAGAAAAGAAAATGGGAGAACTTCTCTGTGAAGATGACGGAAGCCTTGTGGATGCGGAACAGGGAGCTCTTGAGTCTGTTCTCGGAAATGTAAGTGAGGCGGTCTATGATAATACCGTATCCGTGGCACAGCTGAAAAGTGTTACCGGAAAGGATCTTGTCCGTGAATTGCAGAATTATATGGCCAGCTATCAGGGAACCGGCGACAGCTCTGTTGATATGGGACGTGCCATGCAGATGTTGAAAATGTCCAGAAAAGGATATCTGACAGAGGCGGCCCGCCGTAAAAAAGACCTCGAAAAAGAAAAAGAAAAAATTTCTGCAAATATAGAGTATATCCGTAAAGAAATCAGGGAGCTGGATGAAAAAAGAGACAGGATCACGCAGCAGCAGGATGGAATGAATATGGGAACCAGAGATAAGAGTACCGAAGATCTTCTGGAACTCCGGATCGATCGGGTAAAAAGACGACGGGAGCTTAACGGGGCGGTTCTGGCAGTTGTATTGCTGGCAGGTATTGCCGGAACCGGATGTCTGGCCGCTTTTTCCAGCCAGCTGATCCTGAGTATCCTTACCGGTGTGCTGACAGCGGGGATAACGGTAGCTGCTCTGTTCTTCCGTGTTCGTCTGAGCAGGGAGCTGAACAGGAGGGAACGCCAGAGAGAACGATGGCTTTCCAGACACGATGAGCTGACCTGGAACCGGAACAGTCTGGACAGTGATCACGAAGAAAAACATACTGCACTTTCCAATCTTCAGGCAGAACTTCAGGAGTGTGAAGAGAATACAGAGGTACTTACTCCGGAAGAAACAGAGATTCAGGCTTTAAATATGGCTATGGAAACGATAGAGGCACTTTCCGGGAATATTACAGATCAGGTGGGAGTTCGCCTGAAACAGCGCACTTCACAGATCTTAAGTGAGATTACGGGAGGAAAGTACCGGGAAGTTCTGATGGATGAGGAATTACATATGTCTGTGAATACCGGAGAGAGGACGGTTTCCATTGAACGTCTGAGCAGAGGTACTCTTGAACAGATCTATTTTGCCCTTCGTATGGCGGCAGGTGAACTTTTCTGCAAAGAAGAACCGTTTCCGGTGATCCTGGATGATGTGTTTGGGATGTATGATGAAGAACGTCTTGCAGCAGCTCTTCGCTGGCTTCACAAAGAAGAACGACAGGTGATCATAAGTACCTGCCACAAGAGAGAAATGGAGATCCTGGATAAGGAAGGAATTCCATATCAGAAACTTCCCATGTAGATTTTTATGAAATTTTATGGAATATATGGCAAAGCGGGGAATAAATATCCGCTTTGCTTTTTTTATGCAGAAGTCAGGTGGATATTCGTAAAAGCCACAGGGGACTTACTTGATTTGGTTAAAAAGCGGCTGCGTTTCCAGCGGATCAGTCTGTGATCCTGAAAATGCAGCCGCCTGTAAATTATTATTTATTTCTCATACTGGCTCATGTAGTTTGCTACACAGCGTTTAATTCTGTCTACCGGATTCAGGAGGTGGCTGACAGAATTATCATGATTCAGGGTATCAATGATCAGTGCGATGTATTTGCTCATATCACAGCTGATGTAGTATGGCTTCTCAAGAAGCTCCGGTGCCTGGTAAACCAGGTTGGTAGTGAGGAGTTTGTCGAAGTAGCCTTTTTTGTAAGCATCATCGAATTTATCAAGACCGTCTGTGAAGAATCCGAATGTAGAGCAGATGTAAACCTTACCTGCACCTTTCTCTTTCAGGAGAGAAGCGATTTTCAGGATTGTATCACCGGAAGAGATCATATCATCGATGAGGATCATATCCTTGCCTTCGATCTTCGGTCCGAGGAATTCATATGCAGCGATCGGATGACGGCCGTTTACATATTTTGAGTAATCCAGACGTTTGTAGTACATACCCATATCAACACCCAGAACGTTGGCAAGATAGATTGCACGGCTCATGCTTCCCTCGTCCGGGCTGATCGTCATGAAATGATCCTTGTCGATGTGGAGACCCTTTTCATTTTTAAGAAGAGCCTTGATGAACTGGTAGGATGGCTGTACAGTCTCAAATCCGTGAAGAGGAGTTGCGTTCTGTACACGGGAATCATGTGCATCAAAGGTAATGATATTCTCAACACCCATATCGATCAGCTCATGAAGTGCATTGGCACAGTCAAGAGACTCTCTTCCGACACGTTTGTCCTGGCGACTCTCATAGAGATATGGCATGATCACGTTGACTCTGCGGGCTTTTCCGCCTACAGCGGCGATAACACGCTTCATATCCTGGAAATGATCATCCGGGGACATAAGATTCGTGTAAGGTCCGATTGGATAGGATAAGCTGTAATTTGTCACATCTACCATTACGTAGATATCATCACCGCGGACAGATTCGTTGATGGTGCATTTACCCTCACCGGAGCCGAAACGTGGAGTCTTGGCGTCAATAATGTAAGAATCGCGCTTGTATCCCTCGAATGCAAAGGAGTCCATTCCAGGATACTGTCTTTCGGCACGCCATTTGACCAGCCAGTCATTCACCTTCGCGCCTAATGAGCTGCAGCTCTGAAGGGGAATCAGTCCAAGTCTTCCTACCGGGAGTGTGGAAAAATCTTTTGTAGTTACCTGTGCCATTTTAATTTCCTCCTAAAAATATTTTCTGTATACGGATGTCTTTCCCGATCAGCGATATCATCTGATAGTTGCTGGCAATTCGGGAAAATGTTCTCTCGGAATAGGTATCCGAGAAATTTTTGAGCGTCAGATTCGTGGAAATGATCGTGGATTTCCTGCGCATGATCCGCTCATTGAGACAGAGAAAAAGCTGTGAAGATACGAAACTGTTGGTAAGCTCCGTTCCCAGGTCATCAATGATCAGAAGATCACAGTCATAGATCAGTTCCTCATCCGTGCCGGTATCTTTTCTGGAAAAAGAATTTGCAGCCATCATATCAAAAAGATCATAGGCTGAAAAGTACAGGACGCAGTGTGTGGATCTGAGAAGCTCCCGTGCGATGCAGTGTGAAAGAAAAGTTTTTCCAACACCGGTATCGCCATACAAAAACAGGTTTTCAAATTTATGGTCGAAGTTCTGCACAAAGCGCTGTGCAGTGTCATAGGCCCGTCTGGCTGTTTCCAGGGCAGACAGTCCCGTGGCTTCGTTTTTTATTGTAGCAGAATAATAGTCAAATGAAAAGCTGTCAAAATTTTCTTTTTCGAGAATTTCGTTCAGATTGGACTGTGCATAGAGCAGTTCGATCTCGGCTTTCTTGAAACAGGTGCATTTTTTGCTGCCAATATAGCCGGTGTCCTGGCAGGCAGGACAGGTATAAGGCATCTCCAGATAATCTCCGGGGAAGCCGTTGGCAACAAGAAGGGTGATGCGCTCATCGGAAAGTTCCTGAATGGCGGCTTTCAGATCTGCGGTACCCTTTTCTTCTCTGTTCAGGAGACGCCGTACTTTATCAGCACTTAATGTAGCCACCTCGTCATCAATTTCCTTCAGGCGGGGGATCTTTCCGTAGGCCTCGGCAGTGCGTTTCTCCAGAATCCGGTGATTCTGTGCCTGCCTGCGGCTGTATTCTCTCATTATAGTATCATACTGAAAATTCTGTAAAGGCATAAAAAGCTCCTTCCAGTTTCTGTTACTGGTTATTTAAAAGACGTTTCTCATATTCTGTAAAATCATAATCACGCTGGTGAAAGTTATTGAAGCGGTTATTGCTCTGGGACTGAGCCGCAGGCTGCTTCTTACGGGAAACTGCTTTCTCAAGCTGACGTTTCTTGTGTTCGGCATCCAGAAGCCGGACATCTTCCAGCGTATGTACGTTTTTCTTTTTCCAACCGGAAAGTATTTTGTCTGCATACTGGAAACTTGGCTGTCCGGTAGAGAGAACTGTACGGCTGCAGGCTTCCTGGATGATATCCATGGTAAAACCATAATCATTCAGCCAGGTGTTCATAAGAGAAATCTCTGTATCTACCGGATTTCGTCCGCTGATTCCCATTGATTTAAAAATAGTAAAGTATTCTTTGGCATAACGGGAATTTGCCTCTTTTGCCATGGTGACAGTGGTGATTCCCTCATCTGCCCAGGCAAGAGCAACGGTTTCTATGTAACGCATACTCTTATGCCCGCGGCTGACACTGTATTCGATCAGGTACTCGATCAGATCAGGCGAGAATTTCAGCTCATCATAGAAAAACAGGATCTTTTTCATCTCGGTAGGAGTGAGCGTTTTGCCGAGATACTGTTCTGCGATATAGAGGAGCTGTACGATCTCATCATTTTGCTTTAATTCTTTTACACGGTCAGGAGACAGTGCAGTGGCTGATCTGGTGGTCTGCTTCACAGGCTGTGCCGGCGCAGAAGAAGTCTGGGGTTCTGTTTTTGTGACAGGGGCTGCCGAAACAGTTGTGTCGGAAGCAGCAGATTTTACAGGTGGTACATTCAATATGATATCTGCTATATCTTCGTTATTTCTGTAGGTTAAAGTAAGGAGTTTCTCTTTCTCCCAGTATTTCAGAGCGCGGATAATGTCACGTTCTGTACAGAAGAAATGATCAGCCATCTGCTCCAGACTGAAGGGTACAGAGGTGTCAGAAAGAAGCCTCAGAAGATAGATATATACTTTCACAAATTCTCCATTGGCCCCAGGCATATAGTTGTCTATGAAATTGTTGGTTAATACAGTTACTTCCGCATTGCGGGAATTCTGTAAAGTGATCATAGCCATGAATTTCCACTCTCTTTCATAATAATAAGATGTTAGGGTCAAAAGGTATTTTGCCCCTAACCTGATATCCACGAATTGCTCCGCTGCAAAGCAGCTCCCACAATTCTCAAACATTCGAAATCCGCTGATTTACTGCGTAAATCGCTACTTTCTCGTGTTTGGCGGGTCCCAAGTTCAAAAGTCTTATCGTGCAAGCACGAACGACTTTTTGACCTTTTGACCCTGATATTATAAAATTCTGCTATAAGTATATCACAAAACAATACCATAGATTTACAATTCGTGTCATTTTCTGTCGTTTCGTGACAGAATTATTGAAAAAATTTCTGACTTTTTTATAATGAGGATAACAAATGGGAGTACATCAAATGGAAGAGGAGGGATGTCGTGTATTGTATTGCCATATTGACTGATCAGGAACAGGAAGGACAGAACTGTGCGGAATACATCAGAAATTACTGTACAGAAAAGAAAGTTTTTCCATTGATTGAAATCTATCAGAATCAGGAACAGTTTTTTGGGCGGATACGAAAAACAGTACCGGCAGTGGTGTTTCTTGCATTGCCAGGTGTGTCTGGGCTGAATGCGGCAGAACATCTCCGTTCCCTGTATCCGAAATGTGGGATTATCTGGTGCAGTGATCTTGATTTTTCGCTTCATGCGTTCAGGATGCGGATAGAATATTTTTTTATGAAACCTGTGGAAGAGCAGAAAATAAAAGAAGGACTCTCCATCTGGTTTGAACGCAGAAATGTAATATGACAAAAACACTCAGGAGGAAAACAATTATGAAGAAAAGAGCTTTAATTCTTGCAATGATCGCTTTTATAGCAGCTACAACATCTGAACCGTCAATAAATATGGTACGTGCAGAGGAAACACAGGTAGAAGAAACACAGACAGAGGAAAATGCAGGTCAGACATCAGAACTGCCTATAAAGACACTTACACCGAAGGTTATGGATGTGAATCCTTATATGGCAGCAAGTGATTCCAATATTCATCATGACTGCTATAATACAGATTCAACAGATGAGGTATTGCCTGTTGATATTTATTCTGAGATCAATGTTTCTTATGAAAAAGTTAATCCCAATGCTTCCCCGGCAGTCTTTTTTGATTCCTATGGACATTCTGTGGTTCCGCTTCTGGGTGGCCTGGCGATCCGTGATATTAATGCAGATGAGGCACAGACCTTGGGCTATTTTTCACCAAAACAGCATGACAATAGAAGCTATCTGATACAGAGTTCATATTCTTTTGTAGATGAGAGCAATCGCATTGTGTGTCCGACGAACGATAATCGGGTACTTATGCTTAAGGCTACAGATGAGGAGGGAAATGTACTTCCGGAATTTGAGAAAGTGCTGGATATTGATATTAAAGCGGCAGCAGAAGCTGCACTTGGAAAAACACTGGATCAGAATCTGTTATCTGTAGTTTTTGATTATGAGGGAAATCTCTGGTTTGCAACAGGAGGCTTCCGCATTTATCCTGACAGAAAACAGCAGGGAACCTTTGGCTATGTTTCACGTGCAGCTATCGATAAGATCTTGAATGGAGAAGATGTGGATCTGTCAGATGCAGTGTTTGTATATGAACTGGAACCGGGAGAGGGTGCAGAGAATGGTATTGCGGCATCTAAGGAGGGTGCGGTCATTCTGACAAATCTGAAGTGTTATCTGCTCCAGGCGGATAATGGTGTGAAAAAAGTCTGGGAAACTTCCTGTAAAAGTGTGGGTGCCAAGGAAAGCAAAGAAGGCGATGAGACGACAGGTGGCGGTCTTGCATGGGGAGGTGGATGTTCCCCGTCTCTGACTAAAGATCTGGCTATGTTTACAGATAATCAGGATCCGGTAAATCTTATTGCGGTGGATATGAAAACAGGAGAACAGGTTGCGAGTATGCCTGTTATAGATGAGCTTCCGGAAGGTACACAGGTGTCTGTGGAAAATCCTGCAATTGTATATGATGATGGAGAGGGAACAGTAAGCACGATCGTATGTAACTGGTTTGGTGCAGGAAGTGCGAAGCTTGGAGAAGCAGATAATGATTCCTCAATACAAAGCTATGAGAATATTTATGATGTGGGCTGGCTGAGACAGGGCAATAAAATGATCGCGCCGGGTATAGAACGTGTGGATACAGTTAAGACGGAGGACGGATATGAGATGAAGAGTATCTGGTGCAGAAGTGATCTGTCTGACACTTCCATGATGAAGCTGTCCACTGCAACAGGATATATTTACGGATATGTTCAGGATATGGAAACTGGTATGTGGCAGTATATCATGCTTGATTTTGAGACAGGCGAGACTGCATTTACCATGGATATTTCTGACAAACCGGGATACAACAACATGGCTATCGGTATGTATGCGGGAAACAGCGGAAATGCGCTCTATTGTCCGACCGGCTATCTGGAACTTCTGAGACTGCAGGACAGGTTTGTATATCTGCCGGAAATGCCTTACCGCAAGGTGGATCTGGATCAGGCAATGCGCAATGTGTTAAGCCAGGAGAAATTTGCGGCAGACGGCGGCCAGGGATATGTGGAAGGATGGCTGAATACGATCACAATTGAGAACGTACATCCGAATACGACCGTTGCAATACGTATGAAAGGAATCTCCGGGGAAACAGGTTCTCTGAAGCTGTATGCATATGGTACAGATGGTACCTTGAAAGAAGTTCCGGCAGAGAAATGGCATATTCAGACAGAAGATGGTGAAACACCGGATACATTATCCGAAGACGTACTGTATGAGGTACATATGATTGTGGAAGATGGCGGTGATTTTGATCTCAGTGAAACGGAAAAAGAGATTAAGATATCTGCTGTTCAGGGTGCCTGACTGTAAATTGTGAAATAGGATTTGTTGCAGGAAGTATATATGTGAGGAAACGAAACATTTATTTGCCCGGTTTATGAATGATATCTGCAAAACAGAATAGACTAATACTAAAGAAAACAAGAGGTACTGCTAAACAGCGGTGCCTCTTTTCAACATAAAAATGATTACCGGAGTAAGCAGAATGATCATATTATCCAGGAGGGCAGATTTATGTGGGGATTTATAGTGGCATTGATTTCAGGGGCGTTGATGAGTATTCAGGGTGTTTTTAACACGGAGGTGACAAAGCAGACCAGTCTCTG
>ERZ827516.3222-NODE-3222-length-10300-cov-3.083065_pt1 | contig 10300 bp, 9 predicted proteins | sample MGYA00519703_ERZ827516 | MGnify/ENA primary metagenome ERZ827516 (study PRJEB31778, sample SAMEA3449337) | human gut metagenome | biome: human gut; feature: human-associated habitat; material: faeces | place: United Kingdom | collected 2010/2012 ...
CACGTGATCCACGTATGAAAGAGCGTAAGAAATACGGTCTCAAAGCAGCTCGTCGCGCTCCACAGTTTTCAAAGAGATAATTATCTCGAAAGAGACAATCGAATTATGTTTACAAACCCCGGAAAATCAAGGTTTTCCGGGGTTTTCTTATACCCAAACGGGTTGATATGTTTCAAAGTGAAGTTCCTTAAATCTTTGAAGCCACAAAATGATGCAAGCTCTTTCTTTGATTTGGAGTCTATGCAGAAAGTCCAAATTTGCGTAGACCACTTCCGCGGCGTTCCATGTATTTTATGCGGTGAAAATTCCTTTGCGATTTTTTGGTTGACAATGTCAAAATTACATAGTATCCCCACTCGCTTGAAACCTTGAAGCGTTCTGGCGCGGCGGAGATCGAGCAAGTGGCAGCTTCAGATACAGTGAAAAATATACTTTGCCTTGGGACGGAGATAAATGAGATTCTTGAAACACTCATTGTGCGTGGGCAGAAAAGCGGCGAGGTAAGAAAAGAAGTTTTTCCTGTGCTGACGGTCTATGTCCTCTCCACAAGCATTGATTCGCTGCTTGCGCTTGCCGAGACAAAGGGAAAATTCATTTGCGCGCAGAATGGTATGACAGAAGAGGAGTTCCTTGACTATGGTTTCCGACAGATAATCAACTCTATCCTTGAAGTACGAATATGATGAGGGTGCGACATGGATAAAATGTATCTTAGAGATGCAGTATTGGCAGCGCAATGAGAAAGTTATATGAGAAAAACGCATAACGAACCACGAAGATTTCGCTTGAGATATTATGACGATTCAAGAGGTTAAGAGAGCGTAAAGATCATTGCAATCAGGAAAAGGTGAGGTGGTATAAATGGTTGAAAATATAGAAAAGAAATTAGTTAGAGGATTTTCCGTTATTTTGTCCGAAATGTAAATATACTTGTGTGATTTATTTTAGAAATAAAAAAATTGAAGAAATTAAAACGCCAGACGCTTAGACGCAGAGTAAGACCTGATAGATGAAGGTTTGCTCTGCGTTTTGTAATCAATACACTCAGCACGCCTGTAAATGATACAGGTCTTACCGTAGAAATGCAACTGCTTCATACGGGCACTGGAGCTGTCTCATGCAAATACGAAAGAAATGGAAGAAAAATAGGGGAAACATCAAACATGGAGGACAAAGGAATGAATAACGAAGTTAGTATTACTGCCCTGATGAGTTCATTTGGACGGGCGTTTCATGCAGAAAATGAAGATCATCCGGTTTTCACGGATCATCTTGCAAAAGAGCTGATGACAGCAGAAGAATATGCCGCCGTTCTGACTGGCACAAAGCAATATGTTATGCTCGGCGCAGGTCTGGATACCTTCGCTTTTCGGGAAAAAGAATTCTTATCAAAACATAGGGTATTTGAAGTCGATCATCCCCTGACGCAGAAAGATAAAATAGAACGGATCACCCGTGCCGGTTGTACGATTCCTGATAATCTCACCTTTGTTCCTGCGGATTTTACGAAAGATAATGTAGCGGAACGTCTGATCGATGGGGGGTGACGCATCTGTGAAAACGTTTTTCTCATGGCTCGGCGTAACGTATTATCTTTCGACGGAAGCAATCAATACGATGTTGGCTGCACTTTCCGAACTTTGTGCGGATGGGAGTTCGCTTGTGTTTGATTATCCAGATGAGAATTTCTTTGATGCTTCCGAAAAGCGTGTGCAGAACACAATTATGATGGCAAAAGCAGGTGACGAGCCAATGCAATCAGCCTTTTCCTATAGCGAGATTGAAAAACTCCTGGAGAAACATGGCTTTCTGCTTTATGAGTTGTTGACACCGGATGATATTCAAAGGGATATTGTCGACAAGGCAGGGGCGGATATGAAAGCCTTTGAGCATGTTAATTACTGTCTTGCTGTCAGGAAAAACTAAAAAGGCTGTCACACAACCAGTCGGATCAGGTAACTTTTTTACAAGATAACAGGAATGGGAAATTGCCCTCCGAAAAAAGATTGTCTAAAATATAACAAACGAGACAGGAAATGTTTCAATAAAGGAGGAAAAAGCAGCATGGCAGAAGTAAACGCTGTGGAAAAGCAGCCTGTTACCCAAGAGTACCTGAAAAAAATGGACGCCTATTGGCGTGCGGCAAACTATCTTGGAGCAGCACAGTTATATTTACTGGACAACCCGTTATTACGCGAGCCGTTGACGATGGATCATATAAAGAAAAAGATCGTCGGACACTGGGGAACCGTTCCGGGACAGAACTTTGTATACGTTCATTTAAACCGTGTCATCAAAAAATATGATCAGGATATGATCTTAATTTCCGGTCCTGGCCACGGTGGAAACTTTTTTGTGGCAAATACATATTTAGAGGGAACTTACAGCGAGGTATATCCGAACATCGGAGAGGATATGGACGGACTGAAAAAACTGTGTAAACAGTTTTCTTTCCCGGGCGGTATCTCAAGCCATGTTGCACCGGAAACTCCTGGTTCCATCAACGAGGGCGGTGAGCTTGGATATTCACTGGCACACTCTTTTGGTGCGGTATTTGACAACCCGGATCTGGTTGCAGCATGTATCGTCGGAGACGGTGAGTCCGAGACTGGACCGCTTGCAACTTCCTGGCAGTGCAACAAATTTTTAAACCCGAAAACAGACGGTGCGGTTTTACCGATCCTGCATCTGAACGGATATAAGATCAGCAACCCGACCATCTTAGCACGTATTTCCCGTGAAGAATTAGAGCATTTCTTCGACGGATGCGGCTGGAAACCGTATTTCGTGGAGGGCGATGAGCCGATGGATATGCACAGCAAGATGGCGGCTGCCTTAGATCAGGCGATGGATGAGATCAAGGCGATCCAGAAAAATGCGAGAGAAAATGATGATCTGACCAGACCGAAATGGCCGATGATCGTACTCCGCACCCCGAAGGGCTGGACAGGACCAAAGGTAGTGGATGGCAATCAGATCGAAGGCTCTTTCCGTGCACATCAGGTTCCGATCATGATGGACAAACCGGAACATCTTCAGATGTTAAAAGACTGGCTGTTAAGTTATCATCCGGAGGAGCTGTTTGATGAGGACGGAAAACTGATTCCGGAATTAAAGGCATTAGCACCGACCGGCGACCGCAGGATTGGATCAAACCCGCATGCAAACGGGGGTAAATTACTGCGCGATCTGCGTCTGCCTGATTTTAAAGATTATGCTGTGGATGTTCCAAAGCCGGGTGCTGTGGAAGCGCAGGATATGATCGAACTTGGCGGATTTGTCAGAGATATTTTCGAGTTAAATGAAGATGCAAAGAACTTCCGTATTTTCGGACCGGATGAGACGATGTCAAACCGTCTTGGAAAAGTATTTGAGGCAACGAACCGTGACTGGAACGGTGAGGCTTATGATACGGATGAATTCCTTGCACATGACGGACGTGTCATGGACTCTATGTTGAGTGAGCATATGTGAGGGATGGTTAGAGGGATATCTGTTAACCGGACGTCATGGATTCTTTGCAAGTTATGAGGCATTTATCCGTGTGGTTGATTCCATGTGTGCACAGCATGCAAAATGGTTAAAGGTTTGCAACCAGCTTCCGTGGAGACAGTCCATTGCATCCTTGAACCTGATTTTAAGCTCGAATGTATGGCAGCAGGATCACAATGGATTTACACATCAGGATCCGGGGTTCTTAGACCACATTGCAAATAAAAAATCAGACGTGGTACGCCTTTATCTGCCGCCAGATGCAAACTGTTTATTATCCTGCTTCGATCACTGTATCCGCAGCCGCAACTATGTCAATGTGCTCGTGACATCCAAACATCCGAGACAGCAGTGGCTGACCATGGAGCAGGCAGTCAAACACTGTACACAGGGTATCGGCATCTGGGAGTGGGCAAGCAACGACCAGGGCGAAGAGCCGGATGTAGTTATGGCATGCTGCGGTGATACACCGACATTAGAGACATTGGCAGCCGTTACGATCTTAAGAGAGGCACTGCCGGAGATTAAGATTCGTGTGATCAACGTTGTCGATCTCATGAAATTAGAGCCGAACACGAAACATCCGCACGGACTCAGCGATACAGAATACGATGCACTCTTTACCAAAGACAAACCGATCATTTTTGCATTCCACGGTTATCACACACTGATCCATGAGCTGACCTACCGCAGAACCAACCGCAACATCCACGTTTACGGTTATCAGGAGGAAGGTACGATTACAACACCGTTTGATATGCGTGTACAAAACGAAATCGACCGTTTCCACTTAGTAAAGAACGTCATCAAATATCTGCCACAGCTTGGAAACAGAGGATCTTATCTGGTACAGCAGATGAACGACAAACTCGTAGAGCACAAACAGTACATCCACGAGTACGGTCAGGATCTGCCTGAGGTAAGAGACTGGAAATGGAATCTGTAAGATAAATCTGAAAAAATAGTTACATCTTTTTGCGGAACTGTGCCGGCGTAAGCTGGTGCCGTTCCGTAAATATTTTATAGAAATAACCTTTGTTGTGGTAACCGACCGCTTCCGTGATCTGGTCGATCGTGGCATCGGTCGTAAGAAGCAGCGTTTCAGCGCGGCGCAGGCGCAGAAGCTGTAAGTATTCCGTATAGGTAAGCCCGGTCTGTGTTTTTATGAGACGGTTAAAATAATCTTCCTGAAAATGAAATTCCTCAGAAAGTCCTGTAATGGAAATCTGGGTCAGATGATTTTCCATATAATCTGTGATCTCTTCAAATAAAATCCAGTTCATCTGTTTTCGCAGTTGTTTTGACAGCGAAAATTCATAATTTGTTCCAAGAATCCTGAAAATACGCAGCAGTAATCCCTGACAGATCAAAGGGGAGGCAACATCATGCTGTTTTAACTCGGACAGCAGCTGATAAAGCGCCTGTTCCATTTTTTCCAGACCCTCCGGCTGTGGACGGAAATGCAGATACTGCTGCAGATTTTTCTGCTCTAATAATGCCATATTTAAAAAAGAAGCAATTCTTCCGGAAGTGCTCAGATGTTTCATGATATCATTAAAAATAGCATTTGTGATACCGAGAAATAAGATCGTGGAAGAACCACTGTCTAAGATTTCCTGATGTTCACAGTTGCGGTCGATCAGGCAGAGTTCCCCCTTGTGGAAAGTAAATTCATTGCCGAGGATCTTCTGACGGTATTCGCCGTCCACGATATAAAAAAGTTCGAGATATTCATGTGAGTGCATCTGGGTGCGCATGCCCGGTTCAAACCGTTTCTCGTAAGTAAAGGCGGTACCGGAGGGGATGATCGTGGCAGAAACAGTGTGAGGTTCGTGGATATCCCAGATCAGGCCAAACATGTGCTCTGATTCCGGAAGGGGATATGGTTTGACTTCGATATCGTGCTGCGAATACTCCGGACAGACAATGCGGAAACGCTGATAAATATCTGGTGATTCATAAGTTGTATTATCATAAAGAAGATGTCTGATATATTGTTTTAAGTTCATAATAACCTCATCTGAAAGCAGCAAAATGTGAAATATTTTAAATATCTTTAGTTTATCACAGCACATTTTATGGCGCAATATGTCGAAAAGTATGAAAAAAATTTGTAATAAGTATTGTGTGTGTTTATTGAGAGGTGTACTATAATTATGCAAGTACATTCAAAAGCGAAAGGAAGAGGGATTTAGATGACAGGAGAACAATATGTAAGAGCAAATAAAAGAGTATATAATGTGGTAATAATCCTGCTGGCAGTGATGACGATTCTGTCTGTTATGGCATGTCTGGCGGAGTTTAAGATTACGATACTGCTTCAGACTGCAGCTGCAGTTGCGGGAATTATTGTTGTGAATACTTATGCAAAAAAGTTTTGGAATTCAAAAAAGGGTGGGGAAATCCTGCTTGGAACAGGAAGTGCTGTATATTGTGTATTTCTTTTACTGAATCAGAATAATTTTGTTTACGCATATGGAATCCCGCTCTTTGTTGCATGTGTTTTGTATTTAGATGTAAAGTTTGTATATTATGGTATTGGTGTAACTGCAGTAGGAAATATCATTCATATCATAGTGCAGGTTATTACAAAAAGAGCCGATGGGATAGAACTTTTTTTTAGTATTATCATTCTTGCAACAGTAGTTTATGCGGTATATGAAGCATCTATCCTCCTTACAAAATTTAGTGAAGAAAATCTGGAAATGCAGGCTGCAGCATCTGAAAAAATGCTGGCTACAGCGGAAAATCTGGTGAAACATTTTGATTCCGCAAAAGAAAAATTAGAGACATTAGAGGAAGTCATCAATAACAACAATGAATCTATTTCCAATATTGCCCAGAGCACGGGAAGTACTGCGGAGGCAATCCAGCAGCAGGCATTGATGTGTGAGGAAATCCATAAGAATACGGACAGTGCAGAAAAAGAAACCGAAGCGATGATTGATAAGGCAAATCATACGATGGAGAATGTGGCAGAGGGTGCGAGACTGGTAACAGGATTAAAAAATCAGGCTGACAATGTGGAGCAGGCAAGTAACCAGGCGGCAGAGTCCACCAAACAGGTCAGCAACCGTGTGGAGGAAGTAAAAGGAATTGTTGCGACTATCTTAAGTATCTCCAGCCAGACCAATCTTCTTGCATTGAATGCTTCTATTGAGGCAGCAAGAGCCGGTGAGGCAGGAAAAGGATTTGCAGTTGTTGCAGAGCAGATCCGTATGCTTGCTGAGAGCAGTGCAAATTCTGCAGATACGTCAAAACAGCTTTTGACAGAGAACCAGAATGAAGTAGAACACGGTAATCAGGTGACGCAGCAGACGGCAGAATCTCTGACGGATGTTCTGAACGAACTGGATGCTATTGTGGGTGAGGTAGCAACGATCCGTACGGCATCTGATCGTGAGGCAGCCTTTGTAAAAGAGATCGAAGACAGCACGAAACAAATCAGCGATGCAATCCAGAGCAACTCTGCAGCATCGGAAGAAACATCTGCTACCAGTGAAGAACTTTCTGCAGAAGCAGATTCCTTAGAGGGCCTTGTAGAGCGTTTTAAACTGCGTTAAATGTTTGTTTAATACAGAGGAGAGAAAATGCAGATGAAAATAAAGGAAAAGATGATTGCTGTGGTTATGGCATTTGCAATGATGTTTACGTTTATTTTTGCAGGTGAAAGCAGTGAAGTAATCGCTGCTGCGAAAACAAAAGCATTAGAGATAAATGTTGATTTTGCCAGGAATGCAGCAAGTGGAGATGACAGCGGGATATATGTAAAGAGCCTGATTTCCAATAAAAAAATTACTTTTGGAAAGACTTATGTATTTCAGACAAAAATTTATGTGCCAGCCGTTTATATGAAAACTGGAAGAATATGGGTAAAACCTGCAGTTAATTTTTTTACAGGCAAAAATGGCGATACATATGCCGGAATGGCACAGTCTTCGAAAGAAGGATATTCTTATGATAAGAATTCGAAAGAAGTAAAAAAATATGGTGATTTTTATGTTGTCAATGTGAAAATATCATTGGATAACTGTGACAGGATTTCTGCATCAAAGGGAAGTGTGTATGGACATCTGTTCATCTCTGGTTTTAATAAGGCATATAAGGGAAGTATTTATGTTGATGATGTGACACTTACTGTAGATAAGAAATCAGTTGTAAAGCAAAATTATGAGAATGGAAAAAACAGTGGTTGCTGGTATTATCTTAACAGATCAGAAAAGGAATATACACCTGCAGTTGTTTCATTCTCAGGAAAAACATTGGATGTGACTAAGACATCGCTTACTATAAAAAAGGGTAAAAAAGCGACGATCAAAGCCACTGCAATGCCAAAAACAAAAATAGCATATCAGTCTAAGAACAAGAAAGTCGCTACAGTAAACAGTAAAGGTGTTGTCCGGGGCATTCGGAAAGGAAAGACAACCATTCTTGTCACAGCGAATGGGAAAACTGTTAAAGTTCAGATTACCGTAAAATAATTTCAAATAAAAATCTGAAATTATTTCAAAAATAGGTTGACGAACCGGGAAAATATGTTATAATGCTATATAGTGCAATAAATATTACCCAAACAGTTGAATATGCACAATACGCAACTGGAGGGAGGTTAGGTGTGAGATAATGTCTAGTGTAATTGTAAAAGAAAACGAGACTTTAGATAGCGCTTTACGTCGTTTCAAGAGAAACTGCGCAAAAGCAGGTATCCAGCAGGAGATTCGTAAAAGAGAACACTACGAGAAACCAAGCGTAAAACGTAAGAAAAAATCTGAAGCAGCTAGAAAAAGAAAATACAACTAATAATTAGTTGTAGTGCAAAAAGACTACCGCATGTGTGGTAGTCTTTTTTTTCTCTGAGTGAGGTTATTTACCAGATATATTTTATTGCGATAATAAGTCTATTCGTAAGGTGGATAATCTTTAGAAATATCGTGGAGCAAAGGGCATAGTATTGCAGAAATGCATAAATATGTTTATAATATGAGAAAAGATGTATGAAATACGAATTTAAGATAGAGACAGAATATACGAAATGAGTAGAATGGAGATGATATTTTATGATTAATTTAAAAAACTGCCGGGTAATTATCCGTGAACAGAAAAAAAACAGTGTACTTGCAGACACGGTAATTCTTGGTCATAATCTGCTGACAAATATCATCAAAGTGCGGGCGAGTGCGATGGCATATCGCCCGAAAGAACCAGTGGGACTGCTTGTTTTTCTGGAGAACAAAATATATTCTTATTTAGGTACCGTACAGGGGGCGGTGATCGCAAACGAAATGTCGATTGCGCTATACGATGAAGAACAGAAAAAAGGCAGAAAATTTGAGCGTTATGAGATTGAAGCATCTGGCAAGATCGAAGGTGTCAGGATAAAAAATAACATGATAACGCTCCATAAGCCGATACCGGTTACCATCAAAAATATGAGCGCAAATGGTGTACTGTTTAAAGGAATTTCCGGCTGTCTGGACGTTGGAATGCAGCTACAGCTTTATATGGATGTAACTGATTCAGGAATGCGTTATGAGTATAAAGTGGTTCGTAAGCAGAACAGCAATCCGGAGACCGAAGAGTATGGTTGTAAAATGGTTGCAAAAAAGAAATAGCAGCCATGGGAAATTATTTTGAAAAGATACGAAAAAAGGAACCGTAAAATATGAAAAACAGTTAACAAACTGAAAAATTCATATTTTCACGGTTCTTTTTTAATTAATAACCGAAAGATTCTCCAATCAAAAGTACTTTGATACGTCCTTTGATTCCACTTCTTCTGGTGATGACAACCTGATTACAGATACAGTCCGGAGAAAGACAGTCTGCGCAGGCACCGGTTATGGCACAAGGTGTTTTTTTGTCAAGACGGATACAGTTTTGTGCTGTGGCAACATTATGTACACGGCTCAGGGCCTCGTCTACATTTGCGGCAATTTTATTCATTCCAGCTAAAATAACAACAGTTTCCGGACCATAGATCAGTGCGGCAACACGGTTTCCGGTTCCATCGATGTTGACAAGCTCGCCACCGGTTGTGATTGCATTGGTACTCATAAAATATACGTCGCTGAAAAGAGCGTCGTGATACATTTTTTTTGTTTCATCCGGTGTTTTTGCGGTTGAGCGGTCGATCAGATGGATGGAAGGATCATGGCGGAGCGCTGTCAGCATGCCGGTCTCCTCTAAGGTCAGGGAGCCGCCGAAAGATACGGTCTGCCCATCTTTTAAGAATGAAAATGCAAGTTTTTCTGCGTCTTCTACGGTCGGGCAGTAGTAGCCTTCCATCTGGCGTTTTTCAAGGTTTTTGATCACTGTTGCAGCAAGTGTTTCATGGTATTTGCTTTTGATTGTATCCATACATGTACTCCTTTTTATCGTATTTGACATTGGATCGCACTTTGGCAGTCTCAATGTCACTGTGTGCTTCTTTTAGTATAGCACATATTCTTGACTTTTGGGACAGGATAGATAAAATAAAAGAGTTGGAAATGGAGGAATACTATGAGTAAAAACCTGAAAAAGATGATTTCATATTATAAGCCGTATCTGGGAGTGTTCTGGGCAGATATGTTTTTTGCAACGGTATCTGCGGCGGTCGCGCTTGTGATCCCGCTTGTGATCCGTTATGTGACATCTACATTAATCTATATGGAACCGCAGGCGATTTTAGGACAGATCCGTTGGATTGCGCTTATGTTATTCGCACTGGTGGCGGTAGACTGTTACAGCCGTTTTTTTATTGCAAATCAGGGGCATGTGATGGGCGCTAAGATCGAGTATGACATGCGTGCGGAGATTTTTGCACATT
>ERZ827516.3223-NODE-3223-length-10298-cov-5.475837_pt1 | contig 10298 bp, 7 predicted proteins | sample MGYA00519703_ERZ827516 | MGnify/ENA primary metagenome ERZ827516 (study PRJEB31778, sample SAMEA3449337) | human gut metagenome | biome: human gut; feature: human-associated habitat; material: faeces | place: United Kingdom | collected 2010/2012 ...
AATCCAGCACCAGACCGTGCTTGTGGCGGTCCTCCGGGATGTGGCTCATACCGGCCTTGCTGCGCTCGCGGATGGGGGCATTCGTGATGTCCCTGCCCTCGAGTCTGATGGTGCCGGACGTGGGCTTTTCGAGGCCCGTAATACCGTAGATCAGCTCGCTCTGGCCGTTGCCGTCGATACCGGCAACGCAGACGATCTCGCCCGCGCGGACGTTGAAGCTGACGCCGCGGACGGCATTGTTCTTGTGGACCTTGCTCGGCACGACGAGGTTCTCGACCTCCAGGATCGGCTTGCCGACCTCGCAGGGCTTCTTATCGACGGCAAACTGCACGTCGCGGCCAACCATCATCTTGGACAGTTCCTCTTTCGTGGTATCCTTGATGTCAACGGTGCCGATATACCTGCCCTTGCGCAGGACAGAGCAACGGTCAGAGACCGCCATGATCTCGTTGAGCTTGTGGGTGATGAACAGGATGCTCTTGCCCTCGGCCTTGAAGCCGCGCATGATGTCCATGAGCTCGTCGATTTCCTGCGGGGTAAGAACCGCCGTAGGCTCGTCGAAAATCAAAATCTCATTGTCGCGGTAGAGCATTTTCAGGATCTCGACACGCTGCTGCATGCCGACGGAGATGTCGCTGACCAGCGCGTCCGGGTCGACCTTCAGACCGTACTTTTCGCTCAGGGCCATGACTTTTTTGCGGGCCTCGTCCTTCTGCAAAAAGCCATGCTTTGTGTCCTCAACACCCAGGATGATGTTGTCGAGCACCGTGAAGCACTCCACCAGCTTGAAATGCTGGTGCACCATGCCGATGCCCAGTGCGTTGGCATCGTTCGGGTTGTTGATCTTGACCTCCTGTCCGTTTTTCCGTATCGTACCCTGCTCCGGCTGATACAGACCGAACAGCACACTCATCAAGGTGGATTTACCGGCGCCGTTTTCGCCCAGCAGGGCGTGGATCTCACCCTTGCGCAGCTGCAGGGTGATGTCGTCGTTGGCTTTGATGCCGGGGAACTCCTTGGTAATGTGCAGCATTTCGATGACATAATTATCTGCCAATCGTTGCACTCCCCTTTCAATGTGTACGGGCTTGTACACAAACTCTTATATTATATTATACAGAAAAATTGCGCCATGTACAATAGAATCCGCACAAAAAGTAGTCGAAATTTGGCAAAACAGAACAAAAACCACCCTGCGCGAGGTGCGCAGGGTGGTTAAAAATCATACTTTTAAAGCCTTATCAGCTCTGGTAGTCAACCGTGATGGTGGTGACCGCAGGCTTGACATCGGCGTCATAGCTGTCGTCGATAGCCAGGGTGCCGTCCACGATGGAGGCGTACATGGAATCGTACTGCTCCTGGGTGAACTTGGTGAACTTGGAGGTGCTCATCGGCAGGCCGACGCAGTTCTCGGCAGCGCCGAGCTTGGTCTCCTTGCCGGAGTAGGTCTCGCTGAACTTCCAGCCGTTGTTCAGGGCATCGGTCAGAGCCTCGTTCACGGACTCAGCCAGACCCTTCATAGCGGAGGTGACGACCGTGTCGAACTGGCCGGACTGGTCAACGTCAACGCCGATCATCTTGCCGCCGTTGGCCTGCGCAGCAGCGTCGCAGCTCTGGCAGACGGGACCGCCGCAGGCAAAGACGACCTCGGTACCCTCGGAGTACCAGCCGTCCATCTTGTTCTTGACCTCATCGGTAGCTGCGAAGCCGCCAGAGTACCAGTACTTGATGTTGACATCCGTAGCGCCGATCTCCTTGGCAGCGGCGTCAGCGCCCTGCACGAAGCCGTAGCCGTAGCGGATAACTGCGGGGACAGCCATGCCGCCCAGGAAGCCCAGCTCCTTGTAGCCGTCATAGACAGCGGCATAACCGGCCAGGTAGCCAGCCTGCTCCTCTTTATAGGTAATCAGAGCGGTGTTGGCGGTGGGAGCCTTGTCGCCCAGGTCGCTGGCGGAAACGTCCAGAGCCAGGAACTGCACGTCAGGGTACTTCTCCTGAGCCTCGGCGATGGCATTGCCGAACAGGTAGCCAGCGACGACGATGGACTTAGCACCGTCGTTGACAGCGTTGTCCATCTGCTCCAGACGGGCGGCGTCGGAGTCCTCGGTGGGACGGTAGTAGTTGGCGTTCAGGCTGTTTGCAGAGCAGAAATCCTGCACGCCCTGCCAGGTGTACTGGTTGAAGGACTGGTCATCGATGTTGCCGACGTCGGTAACAAAGGCGACATCGGTCTTGCTGCCGGAGGTGGAAGCGGCAGCCTCAGAGGTAGCCTCCGTCGTGGTGCTCGTGGCGGTGCTGGCGGAAGAACCGCCGCAGGCAGCCAGAGAGAGCGCCATGCTGGCAGCCATTACAAAAGCGAGAAACTTTTTCATGGTTTTGATCTCCTTAGGTTGTTTTCAATTGCGCAGCAGGGCGGTTCCCTGCCGCTTTGCTTTCAGTATACCGCATTTGCGCTGTTAATTCAATGACAAAACGGCGTAAAAAACATTACAAAAGCATAACAAAGCGCAGCCTCCCGCCTCTCTCGGCGAGGGAGGTGCCCCGCAGGGGCGGGACCCTCTCACAAAAGGGGGCCAAGTGGGGGGTTACGGCAGGCGGTTCACCGTGACGTTCGGGGTTTCCGGCAACGTATCCAGATCCGAGTAGACATCCATCTTCAGGACGCTGGTGCGCAGATCCTCATACAGCGTGCGGTAGTCGTCCTGCGTGAAGCTGTCAAACCGCCAGGGCGCCCCGGCCACCAGCGCGACTTCGCCGTTCGTGAAGCCGGCCTTCTCGGTCTGGCCGCCGGTCTGGTCATTCCAGGTGCCCGCCGCAAAGAAGGTGTACAGCTGACGCTGCACGGCAGCGTTGTAGCACTTGATGGCGCTGCCCAGCACGCGGTCCCCCAGCTCTGTGTTGTCGTAATCCGTCGTGATCGCCTTGCCGCCGGTCTGGTTGACGGCGCCGGACACACCCTCGTACAGGTTGCCGCCGCTGACCATAATAAGCGACGTACCGTTATTATACCAGTCGATCATCCGCTGGGTAATGGCGTCGTTATTCTCATAGGTATCGGTGAACCAGGTCTGCAGGGTGACATACTCGCCCTGCAGCTCGGCAGCGGCCTCCGCGCCCTGCAGAAAGCCGGTGCAGTACCGCACAATGCCCGGTATCTCCCGTGCGCCGATGAAGCCGAGCGTGGTGTAGCCATCGGTCACAGCGGCGTACCCGGCCAGATACCCGGCCTGTTCCTCCTGAAAGAGGACGCAATGGACAAGGCTGGCTGTATTGTAAGCGCTATAGTCGTCGCTGTGGGGCTCGCTGTCAAACAGCAGGTAGTGGACGTCAGGGTAGTTTTCCTGCATACGGTAGAGCGCCGCGCCCATGGTGTCGCCGCGGCAGACCACGAGCTTTGCGCCGCTCTCGGCGGCAGCGCGCAGGGCGGCCTCGGCCTCGTCTGCGGTGTTGCCCGCGGCAGTCTGGGCGTCGGCGGTATAGCCGTACGTGTTGGCAAACGTCTGTATGCCCTGCCACAGCATGGCATCCTCGCCGGATTCCGTGCCGCCGGGGCCGGTCACCAGCACGACGGACTCTCCGCCAGGCAGTGTGGCCGCCGGGTCATCGGGCTGGTAGACAAAGGTCGCGTCGTTCGTCGGGGCGGTTACAGTGTGCTGCTCCTGCGCGGTGCTGGCAGCCTCCGTATCCTTGCAGGCGGTCAGCCCTGCCAGCAGCGCCAGCATCAGAAGCAGTGCTAAGAATTTCTTCATGTGGTAAGGGAACTCCTTTGGTTTTCTGAAAAAGCCTCCCCTTGAGGGGAGGTGGCCCCGCAGGGCCGGAGGGGTGGGCGGGAGACTCCGCGTAAATCGTGCGGCACCCAGCCACCCCTCACCCGCTGCGGCGGGAGCTCCCCTCAAGGGGAGCCAAAGAAAGTAATTTTACTCCAGATTTGCCGGGCCGAAGCCGTAGGGCAGCAGGTCGCCGAGGGTCGTGACGATGTAATCGTCCTCACTCCTGGCCATGATGACAGTCAATTCGGGGCCGCCGAACTCATAGAGCGCCTGACGGCAGACACCGCACGGGCCGGTGACGAGGGTGTTCGTCTCCCCCACCTTGCTGCCGACGATGGCGATAGCGTCAAACTCGCGCACGCCCTCGCTGACGGCCTTGAACAGAGCCGCGCGCTCGGCGCAGTTCGTGGGGGTGTAGCTCGCGTTCTCAATATTGCAGCCCCGGAACACCTGTCCGTTTTTGCCGCGCAGCGCCGCGCCCACGTGGAAGTGGGAGTACGGTACATAGGCGAACTTCTGCGCGGCGAACGCCTCGCGGATGAGCGCCTGAATCTCAGCCTTTTCCATGCTCACTTCTCCAGAAATGCGTCAACGCCCAGCGCGACCTTCATCATAGCGGTGAAGCTGGTCTGGCGCTGCTCGGCAGTCGTGATCTCCGGCGAAACAAAGCTGTCGGAGATCGTCAACAGGCAGGCGGCGCGCTTGCCCAGGACCCTGGCGTTGTGGAACAGCGCAAAGCTCTCCATCTCGACGGCCAGGCAGCCCTTTTCGTCGCGCAGTTTTTCCCAGTAGGTCGGCTTCTCGTCGCTGGGCTGGCGGTAGAACACGTCGGAGGAATGGATGTTGCCCTCGATCAGCGGAATACCAGCAGCCTTAGCGCTGGCGCGCAGGGCATCGTTCAGCGCAGCGCTCGGCGTCTGGATGTCGTCGGTGTCGCCGCTCTGGGTCACGGCGTAGTTGCTCTCGGAGTAGGCACCCGTGGCCAGCACCACGTCAAACAGTTTTGCCTTGTCGGTGTAGGAGCCGGCGGAGCCGATGCGGATGATGTTCTCGACGCCGTACTGGGTGTACAGCTCGTAGGAATAAATGCCGATGGACGGCATGCCCATGCCGCTGCCCATCACGCTGATGGGGCGGCCCTGATAGGTGCCGGTGTAGCCGTACATACCGCGGACGTCGGTGACAAGGCGCGGGGCCTCGAGGAAGGTCTCGGCAATGAATTTGGCGCGCAGCGGGTCGCCGGGCATCAGGACGGTCTTGGCGAAATCGCCGTTTTCGGCGCGGTTATGAGGGGTAGACATGAAAGCACTCTCCTTTATTTTGTAATATTGGTAGATACAGTATACCACACTTTCGCCGTTTGTGGTAAACTAAAAGCAAGAAATTTTGTGAAAGAGGCATTTTATCATGCAGATACCCCATCACTGCACCCTTTGCCCCCGGGCCTGCGGGGCGGACCGCGCCGCAGGGCAGCGCGGCTTTTGCGGGGCAGACAACACCCTGCGCGTGGCCCGCGCCGCCCTGCACCACTGGGAGGAGCCGTGCCTGAGCGGCGACCCGAACGCCAAAACCGGGAGCGGCACGGTGTTTTTCAGCGGCTGCACGCTGAAATGCTGCTATTGCCAGAATTACCCGATCAGTCAGGGCGAGGTCGGCAAGGCGATTTCTGTGGAGCGGCTGACCGAGATTTTTATGAATTTGCAGAACGGCGGGGCGAAAAACGTAAACCTCGTCACGGCATCGCAGTATCTGCCGTGGGTCACTGCCGCGCTGGAGGCCGCGCGGGCGCAGGGCTTTTCCCTGCCCGTCGTCTACAACACGGGCGGGTATGAGACGGTGGACGCCGTCAGGGCGCTGGCCGGGTATGTGGACATCTGGCTGGCGGATTACAAGTACGCGGACGGTGCGCTGGCAGCGGAGCTTTCCGCCGCGCGGGACTACCCTGCCGTGGCGGACGCAGCGCTGCGGCAGATGCTTTTGCAGACCGGCGCACCGGTGTACGACGCGGACGGATATTTGCAGAAGGGCGTTATTGTGCGGCATCTGGCCCTGCCCGGCCACGTGGCAGACAGCAAGGCCGTGCTGCGGCGGCTGGCAGCGCTGCGGGAGGAAACAGGCGTAGAATTTATCCCCAGCTTAATGAGCCAGTTTACACCCTTTTATAAGGCGGCAGAGCACGGCCTCGGGCGGCGCATCACGACCTATGAGTACCGGCAGGTCATCGACGAGGCTGTTCGGCTGGGGCTGACCGACGGGTATATGCAGGAAAAGAGCAGTGCCAGGGAGGAGTATACACCGCCGTTTGATTTGGAGGGGGTGTAAGCTCACCCAAAAGCCTCCTCGCTTGCGGGGGAGGTGGCCCGAAGGGCCGGAGGGAGGGCGGCCGCAGGCTGCCGCTCCCCCACCGCCTGCGGGCGGAGCCCCCTCGCAAGCGAAGGGGCCTTAGGAATTGTGAGGTTCTTCATGTTATTTTCCGTTTTCTATTTTTCCCTGTTTCTCTCCGTCGGTCTGCTATCGGCCCGGCGGGCGGTGCCGGACGGGTCGGCTGCGGTGATCGTGCCGCTGGGCTGCGGGTTCGGCGTGTCGCTGCTGGCCGTGCTGCCTGCACTGTTTTCGGTGGTACTGGGCTTTACACTGCCCGCCGTCGCGCTGGCGGCAGCGGCCGCGGCGGGCATCGGGGCAGCGCTTTTGTACCGCGGCACGCGGCTGCGCGGCATGGCGAAGGACCCCGACAGCGGCGCCCTGTGGGCGTGCCTGCTGCCGGTAGTGCTCATCACGCTGTATCTGCTGCACACCCACGTTCTGCATCTGGTGGACGGCGCGTACCACACGGGACAAAGCTGCTACGGCGATATGCCGATGCACCTCGGGTTCATCAAATATATCGCGCAGAGCGGTGAATTTCTGCCCCGCTATCCCCTGCTGGGCGGCACGCACCGGTTCGGCTATCCGTTTTTGTGCGAGACGGTCTCCAGCGTTTTTGTGGTGCTGGGGGCCGACCTGCGCACGGCGTATCTGCTGCCGATGCTGCCCGCGTTTTTGTCGGTGTACGGCATGTTCTGGCAGCTGGCGCGGCGCGTGACCGACAGCGTCGGCAAGGCGTGTCTGGCGTTTTACCTGTTCTTTATGGGCAGCGGGCTTGGGTTCGTGTACTTTCTCGGCTCTGCCGACAGCTTTGCGGGCATTTTCACAGGGTTTTACACAACGCCGACGAATTTTGTGGAGAAAAACATCGAGTGGGTCAATCCGATTGTGGATCTGCTTATCCCACAACGGGCGACGCTGTTCGGCTGGTGCGTGCTGCTGCCCGCCGTCTATCTTCTGTGGCGGTTCTGCTATGAGGGCGAGCGCCGCCTCTGGCCGTGGCTGGCCGCGCTGGTGCTGCCCCTGCCGCTGCTGCACACCCACAGTGCGCTGGCGCTCGTGCTGCTCTGCCTCGTCGGCGGCGTCTACACACTGGCGCAGGGCCCGCGGCGAAAGACGCTGCTGCCCTGGCTGGGGCTGGCGGCGGTCTGCGGCGCGGCGTGGCTGTGCCAGATGCTGCCGACGGTGCTGGCGCAGAGCCTCGACGGCCAGCACATGCTGCGGCTGCACTTCAACTGGATCAATGGTCAGGACGACGGCACGCTGCGGGACAACTATTTCTGGTTCTACATCAAAAACATCGGCCTTGTGTATCTTTTGCTGATCCCTGCGTTTCTCCGCGCCAAGCCAAAGCAGCGGTGGCTGTACGGCGGCGGGCTGGCGATCCTGGCGCTGGCGGAGTTCGTCGTGTTCCAGCCGAACAATTACGACAACAACAAGCTGCTCTATGTCTGGCATATTCTGGGCTGTATTTTGGCTGCACAGCTGCTTGTGGATATTTTTGCAGAGGTGCGCGCCCTGCCCTGGCGGGCGCTGGGGTTGGCGGCATGCTGCTTTGCGGGCATGTTCGGCAGTGTGCTGACCGTAGGCCGCGAGGCGCTCAGCGACTACCGGCAGTGGAGCGCGGACGATATGGCGCTGGCGGTTTACATCGACGAAAACGCCGGGAGCGACGCGCTGTTTTTGACGAGTGACAGCCATTTAACACCGGTGTTTGCACTGGCCGGGCGGCGGATACTCTGCGGGTCGGGCAGCTATGTCTACTACCACGGCATGGACTATTCTGCCGAGTACAACGCCATGCGGGCGCTGTATGAGACGCCGGACGAGGACACGCTGGCCGCGTGGGACATCGGGTACGCCGTGTTTGACAGCAGTGTGTACGCGAAATTTGCGGCGGATGAGAGCTGGTATGCGGCAAGGTATGACGTATGGTATGAAAATGCGGCGTGCCGCGTGTATAAGATAAAGTAGCATACTCCCGCCCTCCTTCACATAGGATTTGACAGGAAATTCTATGCGAGGAGGTCAGGCTATGAAGGGCGACCCTGAGGAGCGCGCCGCGGCGGTGGGACGGTATATTGTGGAAAGCGGTGCTACCGTGCGCGCGGCGGCTGCCGTATTCGGCGTGAGCAAATCCACGATCTGGAAGGACCAGCACCGCCTGCGCCGCCAGAACCCGGGCCTTTGGGCCGAGGTGCAGGCCGTCGTACAGAGGAACAAGGCCGAGCGTCATCTGCGCGGCGGCGAGGCCACACGGCGCAAATATTTGCATACAGCATCTTGCGCGGCGCACGGCGGCACAGTATAATAGAGTAAAAAAATAAAGGACGGTGTATCTATGAAACGTCAGGATTACATCAGCTGGGATGAATACTTTATGGGCATTGCCCTGCTCTCGGCCATGCGGTCCAAAGACAACAACAGCCAGGTCGGTGCCTGCATCGTCAGCCCGGAAAACAAAATTTTGTCCTTGGGCTACAACGGCATGCCCATCGGCTGCAATGACGACGATATGCCCTGGGAGCGCGAAGGCAGCGACCTTGACACAAAATATATGTATGTCTGCCACTCGGAGCTGAACGCTATCCTGAACAGCCCGAACCATGATCTGCGCGGCTCCCGGATGTATGTGACGCTTTTCCCCTGCAATGAATGTGCCAAGGCCATCATCCAGAGCGGCATCAAAGAACTGATCTATCTATCGGACAAATACCACGACACCCATGCCAGCATCGCCAGCCGCCGCATGTTCAACATGACCGGCGTCAAATACCGCGCGTATCAGCCGACGGGGCGTGAGATCAAATTGGATGTATAAGGAGCTATGAACATGAAAACCATCATTATCGGCATTGCGGGCGGCACCGGCAGCGGCAAGACCACCCTGACCGAAAAGCTGCGGGACCATTTTGGTGCGAACGAGGTCAGCGTTCTCAACCACGACAGCTACTACAAGCGCCACGACGAGCTGCCCTATGAGGAGCGCTGCAAGCTCAACTACGACCACCCGGACAGCTTTGACACGCCGCTGATGGTCGCCCACCTGCGGGAGCTGCGCGCAGGTCACCCCGTACAGGTGCCGGTCTACGACTACACCATCCACAACCGCAGCGACAAGACCGTGACCGTGCAGCCCGCGCCGGTCATTATCGTGGAGGGGATCCTGATTTTTGACTCCCCCGAGCTGTGCGACTTAATGGACATGAAGGTCTTTGTGGACACCGACGCCGATGTGCGCATCCTGCGCCGCATCGTCCGCGACGTCAAGGAGCGCGGGCGCACGCTGGACAGCGTTGTCAACCAGTACCTGACCACTGTCAAACCGATGCACGAGCAGTTCGTCGAGCCGAGCAAGCGCAAGGCCGACCTGATCGTCCCTGAGGGCGGGCATAACCTGGTGGCGCTGGAGCTGCTGATCAAATGGGTGGATAATCACCTTCACGCAGTAGAGGCGGAATAAAAATAAATCCGGCGGACGCCTTTAAAAACGTCTGCCGGATTTTTTTGTTATAGCGGGTTGGTTGTAGGGGCGGATGCTCGCATCCGCCCGCGGGTCGATGCAAGCATCGACCCCTACAAAGCATTTTACACGTGATTTTACGCTTTCGTTTGGCTCGGATGCGGCACGGGCGGCATTTTCGTGAACAGAGCCTTCAGCGCCAGCGGCGTCGCAACGGACGAGACCACGATGAGCAGGATGACCGCCGTGAAATACACGGGGTCCACAACGCCGACCTCCAGGCCCTTCTGGGCAACGATCAGCGCGACCTCGCCGCGGGTCATCATGCCGACGCCGACCTTGAGGGAATCGCCCCAGTTGAAGCGGCAGATTTTCGCGGCCAGACCGCAGCCGATGATCTTGGTCAGCAGCGCAACGATGACGAAGCAGATGCAGAACAGCAAAATCTCCGGTGTCAGGCCGCTGATGTCGGTCTTTAAGCCGATGGAGGCGAAGAACACCGGTGCAAAGATGACGTAGTTGCTGATGTCAACGCGGCGCTCCACATAGGGGGCGTCGTCCATCGCACAGAGCACGATGCCTGCAATGTACGCGCCGGTGATATCGGCAATGCCGAAGTACTGCTCGGCAATGTAGGCCATGGCAAAGCAGAACGCCATGCTGACGATGGTGATGCGCTGGGTGTGGGGGTTGCGCTTGTC
>ERZ827516.3225-NODE-3225-length-10295-cov-2.422266_pt1 | contig 10295 bp, 5 predicted proteins | sample MGYA00519703_ERZ827516 | MGnify/ENA primary metagenome ERZ827516 (study PRJEB31778, sample SAMEA3449337) | human gut metagenome | biome: human gut; feature: human-associated habitat; material: faeces | place: United Kingdom | collected 2010/2012 ...
CCTCCCTCTTCCGCACCCGTGGAAAGCTCAGGACCTATCTGGAACGAGAGGGGGTATCTCTGTGAAGGCACGGCATCTTTTTCAGGTATTGGGGCTCCTGGACGAGGACCTTATCGACGAGGCATGGACCTATGCCCCCACCGTGAAAAAAGCATCCCTCTTCCGGCGGAAACCCTGGCTGCGGGGCCTGAGTGTCGCCGCCTGCTGTGTGCTGGTGTGTACGTTTGGCTTTTTCTATCTGGTGACCGGCGGATTCCGGGGTATGGGCTCCAGCGCACCGAAAACTTCCGAGGGCGCCGCTCCCGAAATCGCAGCCGATGAAGCTGACAGCGGTTTCGGGATGGATTTTTTGTCCTATGCCGGGCCGGTGCTGCCCCTGACCACGCTGGAACATAACTCGCTTCTCACGGCGCAGCGGTCCATCACCTGGGACTTCGCCCCGGGCACCAACGAAGACGGCACGCCCCGCCAGTGGGGCGCACAGGTGACAGACCGCTACACCCTCACCAATCCCACGGACGGTGGCATCTCTGTCACCGCCCTGTACCCCCTCGTCGGCAGCTTGCAGGGCCTTGGCTCCATTTCCCCTGAAATCACGGTGAACGGCAGCACGGCGGAGGCCGCACTGTACGCCGGCGGCTATGCCGGGACCTTCGGCGATGCAAATGACGCAGACGGCTCCACTAACAATCTGGCTGGGCCGTACAGCTGGGAGGACTATGCCGCGCTGGTGTCGGATGAGAGGTATCGTGCCGACGCCCTGGGCAGCGGTCCGGAATTGAACACACCGGTGACGGTGTACCGCTTCTCCCACTTCTCTGCTCCCCATGAGACCTACCAGGCCGCCACCCAGGCGGTGGAATTCACCATCGACGAAGGTTCCACCGTCATCCTCAGCTATGGCTTCAACGGCCTGACCCGGGACCCGGAAACCGGGTGGCGGCAATATGATTACTTCGTCCCCGACGGCATTCAGAAGGAATCAGAGCAAAAGCTCCTGGTCGTTCTGGGAGAAGACCTCAGCGGCTACACCCTTCAGGGCTATGCCACCGGCGCCTATGAAACCCCCATCGACGGTGTTTCCTGCACCGTCACCCGGGAGGAGACCACGTTGAACACCGTACTGGCGGAACTATGCCGGACAGAACTTGCGCAGCTCGAAGATCGATCCCCGTGGCCACAGCTTCTCTCCCTCTATGAGAAGGCAGCCGCAGAGCTGCTGACCGTGTATGGCCCTCTTTCCAGCAATCCCACGGACCGCTACAGCGACGGCCGGCTGGATGACCTGCTGGGCGAGGCACTGTTGATGGACCGGGTATTGTATCTGGCGGTGCCGGTAGCCGTCCCAGCCGGGAGCAGTACAGAGCTCTCCGTTACCTTCTGGAAAGAACCCAGCTACGACTTTGGCGGCTCCGGCACCGGCCGGGAGGGGCTCCAGGGCTTTGACTTGCTGACCACCGCTGGTTCCGCCCTGGATTTCACCGGGCAAACCACCGCCATCGTCCATGCAGACGGTGTGGAAATTCTCGGTCAGGATCTGGGAAGCAGTCTGGAGGACGGGCCGGGTTCCGTCTCCCTGGACCTGGCAAAAGACATGTACTTCCTGGAAATCCATTTCCGGGAAACATCCTGATTTTTCAATTTTCAAAAGCAGCGAGCCGGCGCAGGAGCCTCCCTGCACTGGCTGGCTGCTTTTGCATTTTTCTCCGGCTGTCTCTGTCAGCGGCGCATTTTGATAAATTTCACATCTTTTGGTAGACAAGCGCAGCTTTTTGTCGTATACTTTTTCCAACATAAAATGATATTATTATCATTTATAATTGCAATAAGCAGATTGAATATTCAAAAATTCATAGAGGAGGCGCGTTCTATGTCTGAGAGCTATGCTGGAAAGATCAACCGGAAGCTGCTGAAAAAGCGGCGCATCATCAACGCGGCCGCCGGCCGGGAGCCTGCGGACCTGGTTTTGAAAAATGCCACCTATGTGAATGTGTTCTCCAATGAACTGTGCACCGCCGACATCGCTGTGGCGGAGGGTTTGATTGTAGGCATGGGGCAGTACAGCGGCACCCAGGAAGTAGACATGACCGGCAAGATCGTCCTGCCCGGTTTTCTGGACGCCCACATCCATCTGGAAAGTTCCCTGGTCACCCCCAAGGAATTTGTCCGGGCCGTTTTGCCCCACGGCACCACCACCGTGGTGACAGACCCTCATGAGATTGCCAACGTCATGGGCACCGACGGCATCGAGTACATGCTCCAGGCCACGGAGGGACTGCCGGTGGATGTGCGGTTCATGCTGCCCTCCTGCGTACCGGCCACACCGCTGGATGAATCCGGTGCCGTGCTGGACTACCGGGCCATCGACTCCTTCTACGACCACCCCCGGGTACAGGGTCTGGCGGAGATGATGAACTTTGTGGGCACCATCGCCGGAGACGACCAGTGCGTGGAAAAGATCGTGGCAGCCCAGGCGCACCACAAAAAAATCGACGGCCACGCCCCCGATCTGGTGGGCAACGACCTCAATGCCTACATCGCCGCCGGCGTCTACTCCGACCATGAGTGCCATGACTTGAATGACGCCATCGCCAAGCTGGAGCGGGGACAGTTCATCATGATCCGTGAGGGCACCGCCGCCCGGAATCTGGACGCGCTGGCACCGCTGCTGTGCGACAAATATTCCGAGCGGTGCATGTTCTGCACCGACGATAAGCACCCCAACGATCTGCTCCACAGCGGACATATTGATTATAACATCCGTAAAGCCATCCAAGCCGGCGCAGCTCCGGCAATAGCGGTAAAAATGGCAACGCTGATTCCTGCACAGTATTTTGGGCTAAAGCAGCACGGTGCTGTGGCACCGGGGTATCTGGCAGACCTGATTGTGGTTTCGGATTTAGAGCATTTTACGGTAGAACAGGTTTATAAAAACGGTACACTTGTGGCAGAACATGGAAAGGCACTTAAGCCTGCGTCACTTATGATTGACAACACGCGCTTTGCACGCGTTATGGAATCGTTTGATATGGATGAAATCACACTTCGGGATTTGGAACTGCGTGAGAGTGGTGACTATGAACGCATAATCTGCTTGCGTCAGGATGAGCTGCTTACAGAGGAAAAGATTATACCATTCCAACAGCATCCGAACACAGCACCCGGCGTGGATACAGAACAGCAGATTGTAAAACTGGCTGTTTTTGAGCGGCATCATCATTCCGGACATGTAGGTATTGGCTTTCTCGGAAATTTCAGCTTGAAACGTGGGGCAGTTGCATCAAGCATTTCGCATGACTCCCATAACCTGATTGTGGCAGGTGACAATGATGCGGATATGGTACTGGCAGGAAACACTGTGCGTAAAAATAAAGGCGGTCTTGCATTTGTGGCAAACGGACAGGTCATGGCGGAAGTTGCACTTCCGGTTGCAGGTCTAATGAGTACCGAAAGTGCAGAGAGCGTAGCGGAGAAAATGCAGGTGTTGGAGGATGCCCTCAAAGCACATGGCGTGGCGGAGGACAGCGGTATCTTTATGACACTTGCCTTTGTCAGCCTTCCGGTTATTCCGAAACTCAGACTGAATACCTACGGCATAGTGGATGTAGAACAGCAGAAAATCGTTCCGGCTGTTTTTAAATAATTTATTTCAGTAATTTGATGAGGTGTAGAAAAAATGAATAGTAATGATTTAATTGTAAATGTTGGTAAGAATTCAAATGATACCGCAGCTCTTGTGTGGTCTGTTGCAGATGATCTTGTAGGGGCATATAAACCGCATGAATATGGTCTTGTTATTCTACCGATGACAGTAATCAAACGTTTCCATGATTGTTTGCTGCCAACACATCAGGCAGTTCTTGATACATACAAGAAAGTAGAAAAGCTGGCTGTAAAAGATGGTTTTCTGCGTAAAGCATCAGGCTATCAGTTTTACAATACAAGTCCATTTACGTTCAAGACATTGATTGCTGACCCTGAAAATATCGTAGATAATTTCAAGGCGTATCTGAATGGATTTTCTGATAATATTCAGGACATTCTTGCACGTATGGATTTTGATTCTCAGATTAAGCATATGGAAGAAGCAGGTCTTCTGTATCAGGTAATCTCTGATTTCTGTACAGATAAGGGCGATTTTTCGCCTGAGAAAATCAGTGCGGTTGATATGGGATATATATTTGAAAATCTTGTTCGTAGATTCTCTGAATCATATAACGAAGAAGCCGGAGCACATTTCACAAGCCGCGACATCATTTATCTAATGAGTGACCTTCTTGTAGCTGGTGATGAATCCGCATTTACAGGGGATGGTATCTCAAAGACCGTCTATGATATGACAATGGGAACATCTCAGATGCTTACCTGTATGGAAGAAAGATTGAAACAGATGGATGCGGATGCAGACGTTACTTTATTCGGTCAGGAGTTCAATCCCTTTACATTCGGTATTGCAAAAGCTGATATGCTTATCCGTGGCGGTGACCCTAACAATATGCAGTTTGGTGATACTTTGTCTGATGACAAGTTCAGCGGATATAAGTTTGATTATATTATCAGCAATCCACCGTTTGGTATTCCATGGAAGCGTGAGGAAAAAGAGGTCACAGCGGAATTTAAGAAAGGTACTGCCGGAAGATTTGCACCGGGACTGCCGGCAAAAGGTGATGGACAGCTTCTGTTTATGCTGAATGGTCTTGCAAAATTAAAAGATGATGGTCAGATGGCAATTATCCAGAACGGTTCATCTTTATTCAATGGAGATGCAGGAAGCGGTCCTTCTGAGATTCGTAGATATTTGATTGAGAATGATTGGCTGGATGCGATTGTGCAGTTGCCGAACAACGCTTTTTATAATACAGGAATTGCAACCTATATTTGGATTGTAATGAAGAATAAGCCTGTCACACATCAGGGCAAAGTACAGCTGATTGATGCATCCGCTTGTTGTGCAGCAAGACGTAAGAATATCGGTTCAAAGAACGTAGATATTACAAAGGCTTGCCGTGATTTGATTGTTGAAGCGTATGGTGCGTATGCAGATGGCACATACAATGGTGTGGATGAAAATGACAATGCAATCGTTGTAAAGAGCAAGGTTATGGATGCCATTGACCTTGGCTATAACAAGATTGTAGTGGAAACACCGCAGTTGGATGAAGATGGTAATGTTGTCATGAAGAAAAAGAAACCGGTAGCTGATACATCAAAGCGTGATGCAGAGAATGTGCCATTGACAGAAGATATTGATGCTTACTTTGAGCGTGAGGTCATTCCGTATAATCCGCAGGCTTGGATTGATAAAGCCAAAACAAAAGTAGGATATGAGATTCCGTTCACCAGAACATTCTATGAATATAAGCAGATTGAGCCGTCAGATGTGATTGCAGCACGTATTGAAGAACATGAAAAGAGCTTGATGGCGAAATTGCATGATTTGTTCGGGGGTGAATGATTATGGCAATGAAAGAAAGTGGAATTGAGTGGGTAGGATTGATTCCTGATGATTGGAAAATTGCAAAGAATAATCGACTTTTCAATATCTCGAAACAATTGGTAAATGAGAATTGGAAGAATACTCAGCTTTTGTCATTGACTAAAAGTGGAATTATTGAAAAGAATATCAATGATGGTGGTGGTAAACAGCCGGAATCTTTTGGAACATATCAGTATGTAGAAAAGGATGACATTGTATTATGCCTGTTTGATATTGATGTTTCTGCTGTTTTTTCAGATAGAAGTAAATATGATGGCATGATTTCACCAGCTTATCGTGTTATGAAATGTACAGATGCGATTCTTCCAGTATATGCAAAATGGTGGTTTGATGCTGTTAATATTGGTAGATATTATTTGATTTATACCAAATCATTGCGTAAAACCATTGATGCAGACGGGTTTGGGAATATTTTGACAGTAGTTCCACCATTATCCGAACAAGAAACTATTGCCGATTATTTGGACGAAACTTGTTCCAAAATTGATGAAATCATTGCAGAAGCAAAGGCAAGTATTGATGAATATGAAAATTTGCGTCAGTCTATAATTTATGAGATTTTGACAAAAGGTCCTGATGATAATGTTGAAATGAAAGATTCTGGCGTTGAATGGATTGGAAAGGTTCCATCACATTGGATGATTGGGAAAGTAAAATATGGAACAACAAAGGTAGGAAGCGGAAAAACACCTAAAGGTGGTGCTGAGGTATATATGACATCTGGTGTTATGTTCTTGAGAAGTCAAAATATTTATAATGATGGTTTGAGGTTGGATAATCCTTATTATATTTCAGAAGAAATTGATGAGGAAATGAAAAATACGAGAGTTCAAAAAAACGATGTTTTATTGAATATTACCGGAGGGTCTATTGGTAGATGTTGTATTTTTGATGGAAGCATTCCAAATGCTAATGTAAATCAGCATGTTTGCATTATTCGTGTAAACTCATCCGTATTCTTGCCTGAATATATGCACTTGTTTTGGATTTCACCTATCGGGCAGATTTCTATCAAGTCGTATCAAACGGGTGGAAATCGCGAGGGTATGAGTGCCGAAGCAATTAAAAATACGCCTATTCCAATTATTCCAATAGGTGAGCAAAGAAGGATTGTTGATTTAATTAAGCCTAAAATTGATGATTTCAATTCCCTCATCTCTGAAAAAGAATCTCTCATCAATGACCTTGAAGCATACAAGAAATCACTGATTTACGAAGTGGTAACAGGAAAAAGAAGGGTGGTATAACCTATGGCTGAAAATGAAAAACAGTTTGAATCCAATATCGAAGCCTTTCTTATCTCACCTGCCGGTGGATATGAAAAGGCAACAGATGCCGGATATGCCTCATCTTCCGGTATGGCGTTGGATATTCATACATTGGTTGGGTTTGTGAAAGCAACCCAGCCTACCCAGTGGCAGCGTTTTGAAAAGCAGTGTAATTCTGATCCATATGAGAAGTTTTATAAATGTTTTGAAGATGCCGTACAGATGGATGGCTTGCTGTCTGTCATGCGGCATGGATTTAAACATCGTGGAATGGATTTTAAGGTTTGCTATTTCAAACCGGAATCCACTCTGAATGATGTTGCCGTAAAAAGATATGAGCAGAATGTGTGTCAGTGTATCAGACAATGGCACTATTCAGAACAGAATAACAATTCAGTTGATATGATGCTTGCAATCAATGGTATTCCAGTGGTTGCGATTGAATTAAAGAATCAGCTGACAGGTCAGACAGTAGACAATGCAAAATTGCAGTGGCAGTATGACCGTGACCAGAGGGAATCTGCATTTTGGCTGAATCATCGTATTCTCGCATATTTCGCAGTAGACCTTTACGAAGCATGGATGGCTACGGAACTGAAAGGTGCAGATACATATTTCCTGCCATTCAATCAGGGTTCCAACGGTGCCGGAAATGACGGTGGTGCAGGGAATCCGCAGGCAGAAGATGATAATTATGTGACATCTTATATCTGGAAAAATGTATTGCAGAAGGATAGCTTGCTGGATATTATTCAGAAGTTCATCAGCTTTGAGGTGAAGACCGAAAAGAAAGATGGAAAGAATGTTACAAAGAAGCGTCTGATTTTCCCTAGATTTCATCAGCTGGATGTAGTACGTAAGCTGATTGCTGATGTGCGTGAGAATGGTTCAGGAAACAATTATCTGATTCAGCACTCTGCCGGTTCAGGAAAGTCCAATTCTATTGCATGGACAGCATATCGTCTGGCATCCTTGCATAATGATGACAATGAACCTGTATTTACATCAGTTGTTATTGTAACTGACAGACGTAATCTGGATGCACAGTTACAGGAAACAATCACAGGATTTGACCACACACTAGGTAGTGTATGTGCGATTGATGAAAAGAAATCCTCTAAGGATTTGAGGGATGCTCTGAACGCAGGAAAGAGAATCATTGTAACAACATTGCAGAAATTCCCGGTCATTTATGAAGAAGTGGATGATACAACAGATAAGCGATTTGCGATTATCGTGGATGAAGCACATTCTTCACAGACCGGTTCCTCTGCAATGAAATTAAAATCTGCACTTGCGGATGTGTCGGATGCTCTGAAAGAGTATGCAGAGCTGGAAGGAAAAGCCGAAGATGAATTGTTGGATGACAATGACCGTCTGGTGCATGAAATGATTTCGCATGGAAAGCATAAGAATCTTTCATTCTTTGCGTTTACAGCAACACCAAAGGGTGCAACATTGGAGATGTTCGGTACAGAATGGAATGATGGTTCCTATCATCCATTCCATGTATATTCGATGCGTCAGGCAATCGAAGAGGGATTCATTCTGGATGTTCTTCAGAACTATACAACGTATAGAACCTGCTATCAGATTGTGAAGAACACAAAGGATAATCCTGATGTTCCGCAGTCAAAGGCGCTCAAGACAATCAAGAAATACGAAGAGCTGCATCCTTATAACATTCAGCAGAAATCAGCGATTATCGTTGAAACATTCCGTAATGTAACGAAGCAGAAAATCAAGGGAAAAGGAAAGATGATGGTTGTAACATCATCGAGACTTGCTGCTGTTCGTTACTATCATGAGATTAAGAATTATTTGGAATCAAATGGTTATCATGATGTGGAAATCCTGGCTGCGTTCTCCGGTTCTATCAAGGACCCGGATGATGTGACAGAAACAGAGTGGACAGAAAGTAAGCTGAATGGCGTGAATGAATCACAGACAAAACAGGTATTCCATGATGAAGGAAATATTCTGATTGTAGCTGAGAAATATCAGACCGGATTTGATGAACCATTGCTTCATACAATGATTGTTGATAAGAAATTACGAGGTGTAAAAGCTGTTCAGACACTGAGCAGATTGAACCGTACACATCCGGATAAACAGGATACGTTCATCATTGATTTTGTGAATACAAAAGAAGATATTTTGAAAGCGTTTCAGCCGTTCTATCAGGAAACATCATTGGCTCAGGAAATCAATACTGATTTGATTTACAAGACACAAAGGATGTTGCGTGCTTTTAAAATTTATGATGATGCTGACATCGAAAAAATAAATAAAATCTATTTCGATGGAGATAAACGCAAGGCGAATAAGATTCAGGCAGCAATAACAAATGCATTGTTACCGATTCAGCAGAAGTATAACGCATTGAATCAGGAACAGAGATACCAGTTCCGTAAACTTTGCAGAACATTTGTAAAATGGTATGGATATATTACGCAGATTGCGCGTATGTTTGATAAGCAGATGCATAATGAATACATCTTCTGCTCCTACTTGGCGAAAGTAATTCCTGCTGACCCGAGCGTTCCGTTTGCTTTAGGTGACCGAGTGAAACTTGAGTATTATAATCTTGAGAAAACATTTGAAGGTTCTATTGACCTTGTAAAAGAAGAAAAAGGTATTTATGAATCGACCAGACTGAAAAAGCCTGTAAAAATGGAAGAAACCCTTAGTCCATTAGAACAGGTAATTGAAAAAATTAATGAACAATACATGGGGAACTTTACCGAAGGAGATAAGGTTGTAATAACCACATTGCATCAGAAACTAAAGAATAATAAAAAGCTGGTGAAATCTGCTCAGACAGATGGTCGCCAGATTTTTGAGAAGAATATTTTTCCTCAGTTGTTTGATGATGCAGCGCAGGAAGCGTATTCTGAAAGTATAGAAACCTACACGAAGCTATTTGAAGACGCCGGAAAATACCGTGCTATTATGGGGGCATTGGCGCATGCAATGTTTGAAGAATTGCAACAAAGGAATATATGAATAAAAATATTCATTCCCTAAGATAGAGGCTGCGAGTAGGGTATTTGAGAGTGCGAAATACGTTGCAAATCTGAAAAACTTAATAAAAAGTATTTATTGCAAAAAAAGAAAAGCTCACTGTGGAGTGTTTTGAACTGACCCCAAAAGGTTAGACGAATATTTTAAGTAAAACAATTCAAGCAACCGAAAGGGCTTTTAAGGAGCAATAGCTAATTGGTTGCTAAGCACAATTTTTTTGTGGCAGTTTTGGGCATGTGAGCTTTTTTCTATAAAATAGTGTTTAGAAGGTTCTTCTATGATACAATAAATATCATTAGGAGAACCTTTTATTATGGCGAGGCAAAAGAAACCTGTACATCGCGTACAAATGACAGAAGGAAAACGAAACATCATCCATCAGTTCCTTGAAGAGTACGATATCCCGTTTGTAGAAGACATTCGGGATGCACTCAAGGATTTTTTTGGGCGGCATCATCAAGGAAATAATGGAAGCTGAAATGGATGAACACCTTGGCTATGAAAAA
>ERZ827516.3226-NODE-3226-length-10286-cov-2.472974_pt1 | contig 10286 bp, 10 predicted proteins | sample MGYA00519703_ERZ827516 | MGnify/ENA primary metagenome ERZ827516 (study PRJEB31778, sample SAMEA3449337) | human gut metagenome | biome: human gut; feature: human-associated habitat; material: faeces | place: United Kingdom | collected 2010/2012 ...
GAATTTGCGAAAGAAGAACTTACAAAATTAGGATCAACTCAAAACAAATTTAATTTTACTTTAGCGACAATTGATTGTCATACACCAGATGGCTTTACTTGCTCGAACTGTCCTAATACATATAAAAATCAATATGAAAATATCTATGCTTGTCAATCTAAGCAAGTTTCTAATTTTATTAAATGGTGCCAAGAACAAGAATGGTACACTAATACAACAATTGTATTAGTCGGAGATCATCCTACAATGGCACAGTCGTATATAAAAGATATACCTTCTACTTACCAAAGAACAACCTATAATTGTTTTATTAATTCTAAAATAGAGACAACACAAATCAAAAATAGACAATTTACACATATGGATATGTATCCTACGACTCTTGCGGCTATGGGATTTAAAATCTATGGTAATAAATTAGGTTTAGGAACAAATTTATTTTCTAAACTTCCTACTGTTATAGAAAAATATGGGCTAGACTATATTAATGAAGAAGTTCAAAAAAGCAGTGAATATTTAGATGAAAATATTTATCAATTTAAGTAAAAACCTATTGGGTTGATAACACCCTATCAACCCAAGTAGAACTACTAGATTCAATTTCATCTTCATAATCATCAAAGTCATTATAATAAAAGAATTCATATTCTTTATTTGATGATGTATGTAAATATTCAAAAGAATAATTTTCCATATCTAATTGAATTAAAATTGTATAATTAGAAAGATTCATTTTTTGAAGAAGATGTTGAATATCTTCTTCATTTTTATTTGTGAATAAACAATCTATTTGATTCATCTTTTAAATCAAATGGATTGTTTTGATAATAGGGTTTCATTTGTATTTTTAAAGTATTCATAAGCCACCATAAAAGTATTTCAAATAAAAATCAAACAAAGTGTAGTTTAATTAAGGTGAATGGAATGTGACATTGATGCAGCTATGACACAGCATGGATTAAATGAAATGAGGATTGATGATGTTGATTTTGTTTTGATTTCTAAAATGGATACATTAGATTGTTTTGATTTTGATATTGAAAAAGCTAAGGAAAATATCAAGAACATAAATCCAAACGCAAAGATTATTTGTGTCAGCGCTAAAAGCGGTGAAGGCATGGATGAATTTGTAGGTTGGCTTAAAGAAACAATAAATAACTAAAAAAGCAGTAATGAAATATTTTCATTTCAACTACTGCTTTTTTTTAATTTCTTCATTGAGTATTTCTAAAAAGATTTCAATAGCTTTAGGAAAAACTTTATACTTTTTCCAAACAATATGACTTCTTAAAGTAAGAGGTGGATGTAATGGTTTAAAACAAATAGAACTTTCATCTGATTCATTATGAAGATTTTTTAAAGTTAAAACATAACCAACATTTTCTTCACACATAAGCATAGCGTTATAAAATAAATTATAAGTTGTTACGATATTTAAAGCTCTTTGATTACCACCAAGCCAACCACTAATACCATTTTTTACCATTTCTTGATTAGAAATAATCATCGGCTTATCTAACAAATCTTTAGGTGAGATTGTATCAAGTTTGGCTAGTTCGCTGTCTTTTTTCATGAGAACACCCCACGTATCAAGAGTCGGTAATTTAAGATAATCATACTTTGATAAATCGGCAGGATCAGTTACAATTCCTAAATCAAAAATACCTTGATCAAGTTGTTCTTCAACATATTGAGCATTTCCACTGTAAAGATGAAACTTAATAGCGGGATAGTTTTTTTGAGTTTTACCAATAGCTTTCATCACAATACGATTTGCTTCACTTTCACTACAACCAAGATAAATATCCCCACTAATATATTTCTTGGTATTTTTTAAATAATATTCTGTTTTATTTACTAAATTTAAAATTTCTTTTACATGTACTTTAAACAATTGACCTTCTTCTGTTAAAGATAATGAACGGGTTGTTCGATTAAATAAAGTAATTTGATATTCTTCCTCTAAATCTTTTATTTGTTTAGAAAGGGCTGGTTGAGAAATATTCAATACTTTGGCTGCCTTAGAGAAACTTTGTTCTTGGGCAACAGTGATAAAGTATTTTAAGACACGTATTTCCATAAAATCACCTCAACAAAAGTATAGCATTATTTATAAGTAAAAGTAATAAATATATATAATATATAAGTATTTGTAATTATAAATAAAGAACTATACAATACAATTGAAATAAAAAGGAGGAGCATTATGAACGCATTATCAACATTATTCCCTGTGTTTTTTATGATTATATTAGGTATGATTGCCCGTATAAAAGGCTTTATTAGTCCTGAACAAAAAGAAGGAGCCAATCATATTGTCTTTAATGTTTTATTCCCAATACTTATTTTTAATGTTTTATTTACCGCAAAGATAGAATCAGCCGCTATCCTAATTGTTTTATATGTTTTAATTGTCTTTACACTTGCCTTGGTTTTAGGTAAATGTATTACCAAATTTACAGGTAAAGAAGTGGGACATATATCTCCTTATTTACTGACAACATGTGAAGGAGGGAATGTTGCTTTACCTCTTTATACTTCTATTGTAGGAGTTGCTTATGCCAGTAATACAGTTATTTTTGATATTGCTGGAACAGTGATTGCCTTTATTATTATTCCTGTTTTAGTTGCCAAACAAACCTCAGGTAATACCAGTACTAAAGAATTATTAAAGACGATTTTTACGAATTCTTTTGTGATTGCAGTGATGTTGGGATTAGTTTTAAATCTTTTAGGTGTCTATGATACGTTGAGCCAAACAGCTTTTATAGATGTTTATACAAATACTATTCAACAAGCAACAGCTCCGATTGTCAGTCTTATTTTATTGATTATTGGTTATAATTTAAAAATTAATAAAGATACTTTAGGATCATTACTAAAGCTTGTAGGTGTAAGAATTGTCTTCTATATTTTTGTTATTGCAGGATTCTTTGTCTTCTTCCCACATTTAATGGCAGATAAGATCTATATGATGGCTGTTCTCATTTACTTTATGTGTCCAACTGGATTTGCGATGCCAATGTTGATTTCACCACTTAATAAAAGTGAAGAAGATGAAGACTTTTCGGCAGCTTTCATTTCATTATTCATGGTAATTACACTTATTGTTTATCCATGTGTGGTTTTATTTGTTGCATAGGAGAGATATATGACTAAAAATAAGAAAATAAATTTAACGATGATGATAGTATTTATCTTTATGAATTTTGTTTTATCTATGTCATCTACATTATTTAATGGTATTTTAGATAAGATGGTTATAGACTTAAATGTGTCCTTATCAAAAGTTGGCTATCTTACATCATTTTATGCTTTTGGAGCAGGAATTGGTGTGCCCATTTTTTTAATTATTTTTAATATAAGGATTATGATAGAAAGAATAGACGAGTTGAACTGTCATTACACACCAGATAACTGGTTCACAGAAGATAACAGCCATATATTGAAAACGTGGGATTAAGAAGATAACAAAGATAATCTTTCCAAAGAATTCAATCACACTTGAAATTAAAGGAAGAAGTTTTTGACCAATTCCTTGAAGTGCATAACGTGTTTGCATCAATATTCCAAGTACGGCATAGAAAGGACCAACAATTGTAAGGTAAAGTGTTCCATTATGTAAAACAACTTCTTTATTTGAGCCTGATATTAATTTCACTAAAGAAGAACCAAATAATAAGATAATACAAGTTACAATAGCTGCACCAATAATGTCATAGATATAAGCATAACGAAGTGCTTTTTTAATTCTGTCTTTTTGATTTGCTCCTTTGTTTTGAGAAATAAAAGTTGAAATAGCAAGAGCCATCGCTGTAAAAGGCATATTAAAGAACATATAAAGTTTTCTTGCAGCAGTATGTCCAGCAATAATTAAATAACCTAAGTTATTAATACTATATTGTAAGATGACAGAACCAGCAGAAACAATACAACTCATAAATCCCATTGAGAACCCTTGTCCTAATAATTCTTTATAAAGATCTTTATCAACTTCAAAATGTTCTTTTTTAGGAAGTAACAAAGGTGTCTTTTTAAACATATAAATGATACACAAAATAACGGAAATTCCTTGAGAAATAACAGTTGCGACTGCAGCTCCTTGAACTCCCATATTTAATTGAGTAATAAAAACTAAATCTAAAATAATATTTAAAACAGATGAAACAACTAAAAAAACAAGAGGCATGACACTATTACCAATCGCTCTCATTAACCCTGCACATAAGTTATAGGCAAACATTACAATAATAAATAAAACAATAAAGAAAATATAACTATAAGCTTCATCAATAATGTTTGCAGGCGTATTTAATAAATGAAGAAGTGGTTGTAAGAAAATTAAACCAATAAGTGTTAGTCCAATTGAAACAACAATTCCAATAACTAAAGAACTAGCAACTGATTTCTTTAATAATTTTTCATCTTTAGAACCAAAACTTCTTGCAGTAACAATAGCAAGACCATTTCCAATCCCTAAAGCAAAACCTACAAGCAAGTCATAAATAGAGGTACATGCTCCAATGGCTGCTAAAGAAGCATCTCCTAAAAAGTTTCCAACAATCATGGTATCAACGGTGTTATAAAGTTGTTGGAAGATATTTGATATAAATAGTGGTAATGCAAAAATGATCAATGATTTAAAGATAGGTCCATGAATCAAATCAACATTTGCATTAAATGATTTACGTTTTATCGAATCCATATTCTTCTCCTATTCTGTAATATTTCGATTAAAAATTTCTACAAGTGTAAAGATTCCATCCTCATATTCATATTTTTGAATACAACAATTATAAAATCTTTCTGTTTTCTTTACTTTTGCATGTTCTTCCCATGCACGATAGAACTGGGCACAAGCAGCACCATGAGAAACTGCTAAAACAACTTGATGATCATTCTTATTCATGATTTCGGTTAATGTTTTATTCATACGTTCTCTAAGTTCAAGTTCACCTTCACCACCGAATTGTTTAAAGAAATCCCCATAAGGTAGTTTAGGATTTAAACATTCATCTTTTCCTTCAAAAGCACCAAAATTCCATTCTTTTAAACCTTTTAATCTTGTATAAGGCATATCTGTAATGATTTCTAAAGTATCCGATGCTCTTTCAGAAGTAGAAGCATATGCATGATCAAGAGTAATTTGATTATTCACAAAATATTCTTTTGCCATTTGTGCTTGTTTAATTCCTAAAGGTGTAAGAGGTGCATCACACCAACCTTGTATTTTATGTTGTAGATTGAACAAAGTCTGTCCATGTCTCATTAAATAGAGTGTTTTTTTCATGATAAATCTCCCCCCCAAGTTTACTTTAATCAATAATATTATAAAAGTACAATACCTAAATAGCAATCTTCTATAACTAAAAATAATAGTAAAAATAGGATTTAAAAAGTACCATAAAAAAATACCAAATACAAAATATTAATATGTAGTAAAAAAATAAGAAACAATAGATATAATATTGTAATCGCTTACGGTAAGCGGAGGTGATAGTATGAAAGTGCGAAAGGGAGGAAAAAATATGAAAAGTAAAAAAATAATAGCAGCATCCTTAGGCGCAGCGTTATCGTTATCGATGCTTTGTATGCCTGTTTATGCTACTAGTCCAACAGTTAGTTCTATTGTTGCAAACACACAAGTTGGAGATGGACAAAGAGAAGTATCTTCATTTGAAATTGAGGTAAGTGATGAAAGTATTATACAAAATTTAACAGCAGCAGATTTTGATATTATTAATAATTCAAGCACTGTTCCATTTGATGTAAATACAGGATCTTGGGCAGAAGCTTATCAAGATGATGGGATTGAATTAAGTGTATCAGGAAATAAGTTAGAAATGACAGTGAATCCATTTTGTTATGCTGGAATCTATAAAACAGATGGATCATTTCAAAGATTGGATTGGGAAGTTAAATGTTTAACTAATGATGCATTATCTTTTAAGGCAAGTGATGTAACAACAGTTAAAACTAAAGTCTTAGATGATGCAGAAAGAAAGACATTTACTTATGCTGGATTAACACGTGAATATGCGTTGTATTTACCAAAAAATGCGGATGGATCAGTTAAGAAAAATGTACCACTTGTTGTATGGAATCATGGTGGTGGAGAATACAAGGGTAATTTAGAAGATACTCTTGTAGCGAATAAAGGATTAACTGGTTGGGTAGATGCTGGTTATGATGTTGCAGTATTACAAATGCAAGTTGGAAATGAAAATTATAGCTATGGTGCTGCAGAAAATGAAGATAAGAAAAAATTAATTGACCAAAACAATGCATTACAAGCACAATTGATTAAAAATCTAATTAATGATGGAAATGTGAATAAAAATCAAGTATACGTTGCAGGTGCTTCTAGTGGAGGAGGAGCAACAATGAGATTTTTAATGCAATATCCTGAAATATTTGCTGGAGCTATAGCTTGTTGCTCAATGGATCCAATTGTTCCTGTACATAATCAAACATTTGCAGCATTAGGTAGAGAAAAAGATCCTTTTGATACAATTGTTTCGAATTTTGAAGAAGCATTCCAAGGAAATGTATATACTTTGGATGAAAGTACACAATCGATGGTTTCTAAAAAAATTGATACTCAAAAATTATTAGATGTTCCAATTTATTATACGCATGCTGAAAATGATCCAACATGCAATGTAGATAGTTCAAAAGCTATGTACAAAGCTATGGAAAATATGGGAGATAAAAATAATAAATTATCTATATGGTCAGATGATGAAATGAAAGCTGTAGGAATCAGCAATGGTATGGGAGGTTTATTATTGCATTGGTCATGGGTAAAAGTTCTTAATGATAATACTGATGGAAGTCCAATGAATTGGTTGTTCAAACAATCTAAAGTGGAAACAGTGTCAAAATCAGAAGATAAAGTAGATGATAAAAAGGGATCAACAGTTAATAATGATGATAAAAAGGGACCAACAGTTAATAATGATGATAAAAAGGAATCAACAGTTAATAATAAAGTTGAAAAAAGTGTTAAAACTGGAGATAATACAATGATTGGTTCATATGCTATTATCATGTTGTTAGCAGCAGGTGCTTATACAGCTACTAAAAAGGTAATTAGATAATAATTAAGTAAGGCGGAAAATGGTTTCAATTTTTCCGCTTTTTATATTATAATATTTTTATTGTAGGAGGGTGTTTATTGTGAGCAAAGCAAATTTAAAAATAGAATATATTTTAAAAGCAGCTAATAATATAGAATTTGATAATATTGAAACATATATATCTAGAAAAATATTTGAACACTATAATAAAATACCAACCTATACATTAGAAAACATTTTAACAATTTTAAATATATCAAAACTTAAATTTAAAACATATCTTAATCAACTGGGATATAAAAATTATACAGCGTTTAAAGATGAGGCTATTTTTGAAAGAATAGTAAGACTAAAACAAATCAGAGATAGATATGAAAGTTTTGAAAAAAATAAAATTATTCAAATTATGAGTCAATTAAGACATCATCTAATTAATATGGATGAAATAGATAAAATTTGTAAACAAATAAATGAACATGAAAGATTTATAGCTTATGGATCACCAACACTTTTAAATTTATTGTTTGATTTTCAATTAGATATGAAAATATTTGATAAAACGGTTTTGTTAAGTTCAGTAAATAATGGAAAAATTTTAGTACCAAAAAATAATGATCTTATTGGTCTCTTTACAGCAACAGGAAGATTATTAGGCTGTTGTGATGCAAAATTTCAAGAAGTTGTTTTAGATACAAAGAATACAAAGATACTTTTCAGTAAATCTCAAATAAATAGTGAATATATTGATTTCAGCTTTTCTATGGATACGGATAATGATTATTATGAAATGCATTATGTTTTTTTATTTCTATTTGATTTAATTAAAACGAGATACTATGAATTATATATAAAGGAATGAAAATATGATTATAGGAAAAATAATGATGATACAAAATAGTAGTTCAAAAGAGAGTGTGGAATATTTAATTAGTAAAAAAATAATGGAATTAAAAGGTAATATTAAGGATTATACATTAAATAGATTTATAGAAGAAGTGGGTGTGTCTAAGACTTCGATGGTCAGATATTTAAAAAATATTAATATTAATAAGTTTTCTTATTTTAAAAATGTTATGTACGAAGAATATATGCATGCGGAAGTAGATATGAAAAAGATGAAAAAGGTTATTAAAAATAATTTTCCTCACATACAAACACAAATTTTTAAAAAAATCATGGTATGTAAAAGAATTGTTATATTAGGCGATGGAAATAGGTTTGCATTGTTACTATGTCAAAAAGCGTTGACATATTTAGGATATCCTTGTGAGATACCGGTTTATCTTGGAAGTGAAGAAGAAATTATTGATCAGTTTCACTTGAAAGAAGATGATTTGGTTATTATTGTAAGTTTACATGAAACATATGATGATTTTTGTACAAATAGATCTGTTTTTTATCAAAATGCTAACTATTTAGATGTGAAAATAAAACCTAAAATTGGGTTTATAGGAGTTGCTCCTAAAGATAATCATCTTTATTTTAACTACAATATAAATCAAGAAAGCTTTGATAAAAGTATGAATGAGTTACAAGTATTCTTTTTAAATCTTGTACAATATATTCTTTATAAAAATGGAATATAAAAAGCGTAGCACAAACTACACCTTTTTAATTATTGAAACCAATAATCTAGATAATCGTATTTAAAGACACGGTAAACGAATTTACCACCTGTCGTTTTAAATGTTTTTAATAAAGTTCCATCCTGACTGTATTCGCTCCAAGACATTGCGATACCACTATCAATAATCACATTTCCATCTAATTCTTGGACACTACTTACATATCCTGAATAAGCGACAGGGATACTACTTACAAGATCAACGGTACGTGTATTTTCATCAACTAAATATTTGTAGTAATAGGATGTTCCTTTCTTTAAACTATAATAAGTATTTGAATAATTTGAATCATTTTTCCAATCATAATCAGATTGAGTTGTACTTACAGCAAGGTTATTATTATAAAGATAGAGATAATATTGTCCTTGAGGTAGAGAATTATCTTCTACATAAGTAACACAATGTTGACCGGCTTGCATTGAAAAATCGCTTGTTTTATTTAAGAGTAAGGAATCATAGCCACTTTCTTTCCAAAAGTGATCAGAACCAATCATATAATCAATAGATGGATTTGAATAAATATTATCTAATTTAATAATTGTAGATGTTTCTCTTGAACTGATAATTAAACTTGTTTTATCAACAAGAGCCAGTGAATTGATATGCATCCAATCAAGATCTTCTGCACCATCAGGTAATGAAGTTGTTGAATAATAATTAGGTAATAAATCGATAAGATCTGCAAGTTCGGTAATATTACCAGAATCTTTTTCAATCATAATAATTTTATCTTCACTTGTCTTTGCGTTTTTCTCACTTGCAAGAACAAGAAGATTGTTATTGCCATCAAAGATGTAATCATGATGTAATTTATAATTACCTGTATCATAAATTTTAGAAATATAACCTGTTTGATCCATACCAACGATCTTTGTACTAGAAATACTAAAGTACATTGTATTATCTTCGAATAAAATACGATGACTACGATAAGAAATAATTGGAATTTCACTACGGAGAACGCCGTCGTTATCATAAAGTCTCATGTAAGCTTGTTCTTCACTATCTTCAGTTACATCATTTCCTAAAACGGTATAAAGACCCTTGGATAAGGATGAAGCGTTTGAATCATCACAATCTACTGTCAAATATTGGTCTCCACCTTGTAAAGAAGGAGCGTTATATGACCAAGATAATGTATCAACAGGTTTTCCTTGTTTATTAGTAAGAGTTACGGTAATCGTATTTATTTGCCCAGGAATAGCGCCAACAAGAAGATATTCATGATTTGTTGTGTAACCACTTAAAGTATTATTGTTAAGTGTACGGGAAAAATCATTGTATCCTTCACAATGAATTGTGTAAGTAGCTTGCAATTCATCGCTTGTTTTAAAATACATATAAACAGAGGTTGTATTTGTACCATAAGGATTCGTAATTAATAAAGGATGTTCAATTGTATAATTTTTATACTTTTTGAGTTTAGCGATTTGATTATAAATTTTATTTTGATAGCTAGTTGAATAAATTATAGATAGATTAGTGCTTGTGTTTTTTAGATGAACATAGTTAATAGAATTATTATCATCACTAGAAGCTTCTATTGAAACTTGATTTGTAAGTGAAAAAAGAAAGCACCTAA
>ERZ827516.3246-NODE-3246-length-10189-cov-7.215808_pt1 | contig 10189 bp, 8 predicted proteins | sample MGYA00519703_ERZ827516 | MGnify/ENA primary metagenome ERZ827516 (study PRJEB31778, sample SAMEA3449337) | human gut metagenome | biome: human gut; feature: human-associated habitat; material: faeces | place: United Kingdom | collected 2010/2012 ...
GGTACACTAGCAATAAGTAACTGACCACCAATCTGAAGTGATTTCTCAAAAATAGTTACACTATGACCTCTTAATGCAGCAACACGTGCAGCTTCAAGTCCAGCAATACCAGCACCAATAATAGCTATTTTCTTTGATGATGCTGCAGGAGTTATATGTCGTGTTGCTTCGTAACCGTTTTCAGCATTAAGTACACAACTTAAGAACGCACGATTCTGAATATTATCTGTACATCCCTTATTGCACATCATACATGTTCTGACATTACAGCAATGTCCATCTGCGCATTTGTTTGCAAAGTCAGGGTCTGTGAGAAGAGAACGACCTAATCCAATGATATCAGCAGAACCATTTGCAATAACTGCTTCGGCAGCTTCTGGTGTAACGATACGGCCTACTACAGATACAGGAATAGATACAAGCTCTTTTATTTTTTTAGAATAAGAAACCATAAATCCGTATGGCTGTGTTCCCATGGCAGGGATTGTATCACCCATATTTCCTGTATGATTAGCCTGTGCAACATGTAATGTGTCAACACCGCAAGCTTCTAATTCTTTTGCAAAAATGCAAGCCTCATCAAATGGAAGACCACCTTTTCCTCTAAAACTATTTTCTCCAAGAGGAGTAACTATAGGAAGCTTGTAGTCGATAACCATGTCAGGTACGATTGTTTTTAATCTTTTTACAAGTGTTAATGCAAAACGTGTACGATTAGCCAGGTCACCGCCATATTCATCAGTTCTATGATTTAAAATAGGAGAGCAGAGAGAACCAACAAGACGGTCTCCATGTACTTCAATACAATCAACACCAGCTTCGTGTGCTAAGATAGCACAGTTTTCCATATGCTTTATTATTTCATCAAGTTCTTCTGCAGTTACTTCATTTACAAAGTGCTGCATATCATGGTGAAGTTTAGCTCTTGCTTCCTGCATTTTGCCCTGATGGAACATATCGTTTAAAGCTTTGACATTGTAGTCAGGATGGAATAACTGAATTCCAAGCTTTGCACCATTTTCATGACATGCGTCAGCAAGTTTTTTGAAGCTTTGAACCTGCTCATGTGAATAAAGCTTTGGTGTAGGAGAGAATGTTGGAAGTGGTGCAACATCTCCAATTACTATATATCCGACACCGCCTTTTGCGAGACGCTCGTAAAAACGAAAACTTTGTTCTCCAATTGAACCATCTTTTTCCTCATATCCTGTTGTAAGTGGTGGGAACATAATACGGTTTTTAAACTCAATATTTCCAACTTTTATAGGCTCTAATAATTTCATTGTTCATACTTCCTTTCAAAGTGAGTATACTATTTAAGTGGTGTTAAAAACTCTAACATTAATTTGTCTAATTCTGCTCTTGCAAAAGCACTGGCAAAATTGTGGTTAGCGCCTTCAATCGTTTTATAATTGCATTTTCCATTGTAAAGTGACTCATATCTATGGCATGTTGCATCATCTACCAAATCATCTGCAGTTCCTCTTATAAGGAGGACTGGTCCGTTGTATCCTTCTGCTGACGAGAATGGCTCATAATTAAATAAATCATGATTAAAGGATGTTGGGAAAGTGAGTCCTTCAATATCGGCCTTGGTGATTCCCTGAGCTTCCATGGCTTCAGCACGATCCTTACATCCAAACCACATTCCAGCACCTGGACACATAAGCATGAGAGCATAAGGATTAACAATAGGAGCGGCAGTAGCAGCTGCGTATCCTCCCATACTCTGACCAGATAAGATAATCTTATCTGGATTGGCAAAATCTTGTGTTTTAGTCCAGTTTATAATATCCTCGATATCGTGTAGGATACCTGTAAAGGTCATGTCCTCGAATTCACCATCACTTTCACCATTTCCGTATAAATCAAAACGGACACTGGCAAATCCATGTTCAGCTAAGAATCTGGCTGTGTGAGTATAAATACTTTTGTAACCGCTTTTATTCCCTGTAAAGCCATGTACATTTACAATAGCAGGAAATCTTGTGCCATCTTCTGGAATGTTAACTATTCCGCGTAAGATGTGTCCATCACGGTTTGTGATTTCTACTTGTTTTGTCAATTTAAAATACCTCCGTTTCTAATTTTATTCTGCAGTAGCAGCATTTCGCTTGTCAGCTAAATCCTGTAACATTTCAGCTGTTTTCTCTTTTGTAAGAGGGTAGATAAATTTTAATACCAGAACAGCTAATAAATATCCTACAACATATAAACCTGTATATGTTTTCCAAAGACGTCCTGAGAATGCTTCATTCTGGACAGCTTCATTAACCTGGAATCCAGCAATTGCAAGTGCAAAACTACTCATACTTCCTGATACAGCATTAGCAAGTTTACGGAAGAATGTATATGCTGAGTATACAATTCCTTCATTACGTTTTCCTGTCTGAAGTTCCTGATAATCAATTGCATCATTTACAAGTGCCCAAACTAATACTTGGAAACCACTTACTCCAAGATAGCAGATTCCGTTGATGATAATAAAGAGCATAGGATTTTCAAGTGGGAAGAAGAATAAAATAGCATAAACAACAACTGAGAAAGTTGCACTGTACATAATCCATTCTTTCTTTCCAAATTTCTTAGCAACAAATTTTGTGCCTACGAATGCAATAAGTGACCAGATTACACTTAACATACCTGAAACTGCCATGATGGCAACATTTCCAAAATAATCGCGGAATAAATAAGTATTTAATCCGTTAACCATACCTGCTCCAACAATACCGATAAAGCTTGATAACATAACTCCGAGTAATGCTTTGTTTTTAGTAATATCTTTAATTACCTGGAAGTAGTTAAGCTTTTCTTTTTTCTCAACAACTGGCTCTGTAATAATACGCTCTTTACACCAATGAGATGTAAACATAAGACAGATTAATCCAATAACTGCACAGATTGCTGACATAATAAGGAAATGGCTAGGTACTGGCTGGTTATCTTTATATAAGAATAATGGTCCAGCAATAACGATAACTGTCATAAAAATTGTACCGCCAAGACTTCTGAAACGAGAAAGGTCAGTACGTTGGTTAACATCATCAGTCATTACACTTGAAAGACTACCAAATGGAACGCTGACACATGTGTACATAATTTCGTAAACAATATATGTAATGAACATATAAGCAATACGTGCACCATAAGCGAAATTGCTTACGTTAACAAATCCTAATATACAGAGTACTGCAGTTGGAAAAGCAAAGAATTTAATCCAAGGAATAAATTTTCCTTTTCCTTTGTTTTTGTGGCTATCAACAAGTGCACCAATTAAAGGGTCATTTATAGCATCCCAAAACTTTGTAATAAGCATAAGGATTCCTACGTGTACTGGATTAACTTTTAATACCAGTGTATAAAAAATAGCAAGATACATGGCACGGAACTGCTCAGTACAGCAACATCCCAAATCGCCAAGAGTGTAACCAATTTTGTCCTTCATGGAAAAAGGTCTTGTTTCTTTCATGATAATTTACCTCCCAAATTTATATTGTTTTGGTAGCTACAATCTTATTATATTGTGGTTATGCTGATATCCATATACAAATATTGCTTGCAAACTACGAAAAATTGATATATTGTATATTTTGACAAAATGAACAAAAAATATAATAGGAAAGTGTGCAAAATAGACATATGAAAAAGCAAGGCTACAAAATGGAATATTTGAAAATATTGGATAGTACCCAGCGAAGCTTTGGGCAAAAGAAGAGCTATACAATTGTATTTATAGCTGGTGGGATAGGGTATATGCACCAGGAGGATGATAATATTGTATGTACTATGGAGGATTTGATATTTATTAAGCCAGGTAATAAAGTAAAGCTTGAATATCGTAAAAATAAGTATCCTCTTGAAGTTTATGTTCTTTATATAGGTGAAGAACTTTTAAGGAAATTGTCAGATGAAGAAACAAGACTTGATGAAGCGTTTGATTTTGTTCCGTATCAAGTTAAGATTGTTCATTCTGAGAGTGAATCGGCTATGCTTATAAAGAATATATCCAAAAAGCTCTATTCGATGAATAATGAGCCGCCTAAATTTGCCCGCTCATTATACGAGAAAAGCCTATTAACTATGATTCTTGTACTTGCACTTCGCTCATCTGTTCAGGAGGATGTACAGATTAAGACGAATAAGAAAAAACACGTTGTAATGGATGATATTTTTATTTATATCAGAGAACATTTGACAGAAGATATCTCGTTGGAGCGCTTGGAAAATGAATTTTATGTAAGCCGTTATCATATAGTAAGAGAGTTTAAAAAAATGACAGGTGAGACACCTCATTCATACATTGTAAAGAGCAGACTTGATTTATGCCGCCATTATATAGAGCAGGGGAAAAGTATTCGTGAGGTATATGCGCTTGGTGGATTTGGAGGGTATAATCATTTTTTTAGAGCATTTAAGAAAGAATATGGTGTTACTCCAATGCAATATTACAATAATTTACAGATTGACAGGAATGAAAAGTAATGATTGTGTTTGTAGAATAAAGCAAATAAGCCCGCAATTAAGCGGGCTTAAAATATGAACGAACACATAGGTGGTTTCTAGTATTTCATCCTTTAATTAACTCGACTTTTTGACAGGCAGTGTATCAACAATGATTTCTTCCGATACATCAATATCATCGAGATTATATTTTCAATGGAACACAATCGGCTCTTCGTTTATTTCTGCAAAATATCTGTAGATACGATTAGTAAGTTCCTCCTTAGATTTAACACGGATACCTCTGAGCATCTGACGAGTCATCTTGCTAAAGAAACTTTCAACCATATTGAGCCATGATCCATGTTTGGGAGTGAATACAAATTCGAATCTTCCCGGTACAGTTCTTCTGTTCCTGCATATCAGCTTCTCCTTTCTGTTGCCATCCTTTATTTACTGGCTTCTATCATTTATTTGGAGTAAAAAATAGCTGATTGCAAAAAAGGGTCAAAAAAATATGATTTATTTTCAATTATTTCCTTATAAACCACTTTATATCTGTTTAAAATTGTGCACAAAAAAGGCATCAGCCGATTATGACCAATGCCTTATACGTTATCCTTTATTTGGTTCGCTTTGTTCTATTAGCCAATTTCTTATTTTTTTCATTTTGGGCTAATAGATTTATTTGTCCAACAACCAATCCGCAATGTCAATAACCTTGATTCCCTCATACTGGTATTCATCATGCCTGGTTCTGGCTATCACATACTTAGGGTATGCATCTTTAATCTGCAAAAGTGGAGCAACCTCTCTTTCAAAGGTCTTCTCTTCACTGATATTATCAGATACCTGAATATAGATTTTCTCACTCCGCTTCACTGCGACAAAATCTATTTCCTTCTTATATAATATGCCCACATATACCTCATATCCTCTACGCAACAACTCAATCGCCACGATATTCTCTAGTATCCGCCCGTAATCCATATTCTTTGTCCCAAGCTTTGCATAACGGAAAGTATGGTCACTCAAATAGTATTTGTCGTTGCTCGATAAATACTTTTTCCCCTTAATATCATATCTCCTAACCTTGTAGAACGCGAATGCATTGCACAGGTATTGCATATAATTGCCAACCGTCGTATGGTGTATCTTCTCCTGCATGCTTCCCAGAGTATTGGTAATGTTACGCGCAGACGAAAGATTCGACACATTATCCATAAGGAAATCCACAATTCTGTCCATAAGCTGCGTATTTCTTATCTTGTATTTTTTGCGTATATCACGCACTATCAGTGTATCAAACACATCAGCTATATAATCATACTTTGCTTCCTGATCTTTATAAAGATAGGAACCAGACATTCCACCCTCTAGCACATACTTATCCAAAGCGTCGTAGCGGTCTTTCAAGCCAAAGTACTTCATATACTCACTAAAGGAAAACGGATATACTTTTATTTCAAAAGTACGCCCTGTAAATAACGTAGCCAAATCCGAACTTAGCAAAAAGGCATTTGAACCGGTAATATAGATATCATACTTCTCGCTGGCATGAAGTCCATTGACTGCTTTCTCAAAATCTTTGCACATTTGCACTTCGTCAATAAAGATAAAATTCCCTTTACCTGCAACATAATGTGCGTTTACATAATCGTATAATGCGCGGTAAGTCAGTAAATCGTCATAATCAGGCAGGTTAAAATTTATCTGTATAATATTGCAATCCGGGTTCTCCGATTCAATATATGCTCTAAATGCTTCTAGCAACTTTGACTTTCCGCTTCGTCTTACACCGGTAATGACCTTGATATCCGGAGTCCCAAGTACATTGATTAACTTATCTAAATACTGTCTACGCTCTATCAGCTTCATCTGCATCATCCTTTCACAAACAGTATGTACTTATTATACTGTTTCTATTAGCCAAAATCAATATTTTTTCATTTTTGGCTAATAGTTGTAGTGGTATTGACGAGAACTTTTCTTTCAGACTTTTTACTAATAGGAATACTCCGTTTAATCCGCAGGATGTCATCTCTGTTTGAGAAATAAAGCCGTCTGGCAGTATTGTCAGCGGCTGGGCGCATCTGCCAGGAATAGTCACAGCAGAAATTTCGTTCCATTGATGCCGGTAGTGCGATGTTCCAGGTAATGTTACTACCTGACAAATTACAACCTAATACGCGAATAATTTGACTTTTAGCAGTGTAAATTGATTAAAAACTGGTGAAAAGATTTCGTCTCCATTCAAACGGCGCCCTCTTTTCCACTCTCCATCTTGAAAACTTCCCTCCTCCATATATGAAAAATCACAATTGCCCTTTTGATCGTTTCTGGAAAAAGGATTTATCTTACATCCGTTTATAATGAGGAAAAAGGTATCTTTTTCTTCTTCCAAGACTAAGCAAACTCCATCTTCTCTCGTGACTTCATCACAAAACATATCTATTTCAAATCCATATTCCTCAAAACTAAGTTTTATTGGTCCGTTCATGTTTTCGGGAATCACCGCCTGAAGTCTGTTTGTGCCGTATCTTTCTACCAAAAGTTCCATCATGCTTTTAAGCGTTTTTGCACAAAACCGATACTCATTCCCCGGCTTTGCTGATCTAAAGCCAACTGACATGTTGTGTGCTGTCAGCACACAATCATATCAGGCTCCGGCTCTTTCCATAAACCACATATTGTTATCTTCATAGAAAAGGAATATTTCCTTTCCATCTACCACACAGGTATAACGCTCTCCAACGCCGCCAGCCCTTGTACTGGCAGCTCTGCGCTTGTCTTTTACTCGTGTAATCTCATACTTTCTGCCATCTTCCCACGTTATCTCTTTGGGAATGAGCAGTCCGTCCTTTGAAAACTCTGCAAGTACATCAACATATACCTTATTGCTCAATGGCTCCTGTCTGTCCGTATATTCTGCATATATCTCATGTGCCATTCTTGAGAACCGAAGATATAAGTCCATTCTTGGTGAAACAAATGTTATGTCAGGGCAGACCTGCCTTGCCTGCCAGAGTGCCATTCCTGTTTTCACACCGTACTTCTTAGCAATATAGTCGGCTGTTAAGACAATCCCATGTCTTGCCTCCGGGTCACCGCCTACTGCCAGTGGCTTTCCTGCAAGCTCCGGATGATGCAGATGCTCAATCGAGGCATAACAACAGTTGATATCTGAATGAAGTATTACCCTGTCTCCCATCTTCATCACCTCCTGCATTTAATCTGTCACTACCATAACCTTTAGTCCAAGTATATGAGTAATGTTTCTTACAGGGCATAGTATAACCCCAAGAATAATCGACTGTCAACAGACATATGTGTCCTTTTTCTCATTATGTTGGATTTTTAACTTGAATAATTGGCACTATTGCTATATACTATGGAGTGAAAAGAGACATTTGAAATCAACAAAATGAAAGAAAAGAGGCGTATGTATGTACTCAATCGGAGAAATCATTTCAACATATAGAAAAAAGAAAGGCTTGCTCCAGCAGGATCTCGCTGATGAACTGGCAAAGGAAGGCATTACCATTTCCTATAAAGCCATATCCAACTGGGAGAGAAATCTTGCTGAACCAAGCGTTACCATATTTTACAAAGTGTGTAGAATCCTTGGTATTACTAACATGTATGAGGCATATTTTGGAGTAAATCCTGCCGATCCTTTCTCATCACTAACTGATGAAGGCAGGGAAAAAGCTATGGATTATATCAATCTGCTCCACGCATCCGGAATGTATGAAAAGCAGACTGCTAAGATAATTCCATTCCGTAGCATTGATATTTTTGAAAATGCTGTATCAGCCGGAACCGGTAACTTCCTTGTAGATGGACCGAAAGAGACTGTACGCATAGATGAATCTATCCTGCCGGAAGATACTACTTTCGGTGTCCGTATTAGTGGTGACAGTATGGAACCTGAATTCCATGATGGTCAGATTGCATGGGTATTACAACAGGAATCTGTTGCTAATGGAGAAATCGGCATCTTCGCTCTAAACGGAGAAGCCTATATTAAGAAATTACAAAACGATAAAGACGGAATTTTCCTTATCTCACTCAATGAAAAGTATGCACCTATCAAGGTTAGTGAAAATGACCGCTTAGACATATTTGGAAAAGTTCTTGGAAAATCTGATGCTTCTGCTATTACAGGACATTGCCGATAAAATTGCAAGTCCTTTTTATCGGACACATTATTTTGCATAATTGACAATAAGAAAATATCTATAGAAAATATCTATAGAACTGAAAGAAGGGATTTTTATGGCGGTTACCAATAATATCAGAGAAATCCGTGAACAGCGAGGCATTTACCAGGATGACCTTGCCGCTGCTATCGGATACAGCACCAAAACTGTCGGCAGGATAGAACGTGGGGACAGCACCCCATCTGCCGAATTTATGCTGCGGATATCAAAGTACTTTAATATGCTGGTGGAAGATGTATTCCATGTGGAAGATTGAGTCGGAGCAGCAATCCGGTTCACCTTCTATTTTGGACAGCTTTTCATGTCCTTATCAACAACTATAGTTTTTTGATAAATGCTTGACTGTAAACCTTGTTTATAGCTTATTATTAAGTAAAATAGAGTTGCTCGAAAGGAGGGCATAATATGACTATAAAAGACGTAGAAGAGCGAACAGGTTTATCCCGTTCTAATATCCGTTTTTATGAAAAGGAAAAACTTATTGAGCCTTCGAGAAATGAAAGTAATGGTTATAGAGATTATTCTGAAAATGATGTGGAAAATATAAAGAAGATTGCATATCTACGTACATTGGGAATTTCTATTGAAGATATACGAAGTATTATATCCGAAAAAGTAACATTGCAAGAAATGCTTGAGAAGCAAAAGGAAGTATTAAAAAATCAGATTACTGATTTGAATAAGGCGAAACTCATGTGCGAAAAAATGCTGGATGAAGAAAGTATTAGTTATGAAAAATTACAGGTAGAACAATATGTAACAGATTTGCATGACTATTGGAAAGATAATCGAACTGTTTTCAAACTGGATTCCGTCAGCTTTTTGTATATATGGGGAAGTATGCTTACCTGGACTATGATTACCGCACTATGCTTGATTATTGGGGCTTTGTCTTATTCTAAGTTGCCGACAGAAATTCCAGTACAATGGAGTAAAGGAGTGGCAACATCCCTAGTTAATAAAAACTGGATTTTTATTTGTCCTGTTATATGTATCATAATCCGTTATTTATTAAAACCTTTTATCTATGCGAAATTGCAGATGAACAATTATTATGGAGAAATTATAACAGAGTATTTGACAAATTATATGTGTTTTATTGTGTTGTCAGTGGAAATCTTCTCCATACTTTTTACTTTCGGAGTGGTAAAAAGTGTTGTTGTACTGTTATTTGTGGACACGGCAATTTTTATTGGATTGTTAGTAGTTGGTTTGGTAAAAATGGATTTGAGAGGGAAAGAAGTTTTATGATTCAAATTTTATATTTCAGAAATAACAATAAGATACTATTTTTCCCACGCCTACTATGAGAACGGCGGCTATGAGATAGAAATTGCATATACTGGCGAATAAAAGAACCGCTGTTGCATGGTTTATTGGCTTCCATGTAGCTGGTATTCGGCTGAGGTATTGAAAGAGCTGGGATTGAAATGAGGGAAGTGGATAAATGTTTTGATTGACGAAATAACCTATACATGATAGTATAAATCCAAAGATGATGGTCTATCAGAGAGACTGTTATATAT
>ERZ827516.3247-NODE-3247-length-10189-cov-3.194888_pt1 | contig 10189 bp, 6 predicted proteins | sample MGYA00519703_ERZ827516 | MGnify/ENA primary metagenome ERZ827516 (study PRJEB31778, sample SAMEA3449337) | human gut metagenome | biome: human gut; feature: human-associated habitat; material: faeces | place: United Kingdom | collected 2010/2012 ...
CCTGCCACGCCTCGTGGATGTCGGTCAGCAGGCGCAGCCCCCACTTCGCCCGCACGTCGGCGAGCATACGCAACCCCTTTTCGAGTCCGGGGCCGCGGAACGAGGAGATCGAGGTGCGGTTGGCCTTGTCGAACGAGGCCTTGAAGATAATATCCGTCCCGAGGGCCTTGTTGATCGCCACGAGGCGTTCGGCCACGGTGTCGAGCAACTCGGCGGATTCGATGACGCAGGGGCCGGCGATGAATTTCATAGCTGTCATTTTATAAATTCCGGATGGTGTGACAAAAACTCCTCGGCACGTGCGAGGTCTTGGGGCGTGTCAATGCCGATGGTCTCGACGTCGGTGATGCCCACGCCGATCCTGTAGCCGTTTTCGAGCCAGCGGAGCTGCTCGAGCGACTCGGCTTTTTCGAGCGTGGACTGCGGCAACGCCGTGACGGCACGCAGCACCTCCGTGCGGAAGGCATAGAGGCCGATGTGCTTGTAGAACGTATGGTGCGCAAGCCACTGCGAGCGTTCGACGCCGCGCAGGTAAGGGATGACCGAACGCGAAAAATAGATGGCCCGCGACTGCGCATCGAGCACCACCTTCGGCGAATTGGGGTTTTCCAGCGCGGCCAGGCCGTCCGCTTCGGCAAAGGGTTTCACGAGCGTAGCGATGTCCGTCGCGGGATCGTCGAAGCAGCGCTTCACGGCTTCGAGCTGCGACGCCCGGATGAAAGGCTCGTCGCCCTGCACGTTGACGACCACGTCGTAGGGCTTTCCCTGCCTGAGGTAGGCTTCCCAGCAGCGATCCGTGCCGCTCTTATGGTCTGCCGAGGTCATCTCGGCCTTGCCGCCGAACGCCACCACGGCATCGTAAATCCGCTCGTCGTCCGTGGCGACCACGGCATCGTCCAGTACGCCCGCCACCTGCTCGTAGACCCGCCGGATAACGGATTTCCCGCCCAGCACGGCCAACGGTTTGGCAGGGAAGCGGGTCGACGCATAACGCGCCGGTATGATTGCGATAAATTTCATCGGCAGAGGAATTGATCCATAAAATTAAAAAAGTAAAAGGTGAAAAACAAAACTTTCCACCTTTTACTTCTTTCGGGTCGCTATATGAGCGCCTGTTTCAGCACTTCGTCGTTGGTCTTCACATAATGGAAGGTCAGTCCGTCGATGTATTCGGGCTTGATCTCGGCGATGTCCTTGCGGTTCTCCTCCGAGAGGATCAGCTCGTTGATCCCGGCGCGTTTGGCCGCCAGAATCTTCTCCTTGACGCCGCCCACCGGCATCACACGGCCGCGGAGCGTCGTCTCGCCCGTCATGGCGATGCGATCCCGGACTTTCCGCCCCGTGTAGGTCGAAACGATCGAGGTCACCATCGTAATGCCGGCCGAAGGGCCGTCCTTCGGGATCGCACCCTCGGGGACATGGATGTTGATGTCGTTCTTCTCGAACAGCGCGGGGTCGATGCCCAGCTCCTTGCTGTGTGCCATCACCCACTCGTGGGCGATCGTAGCAGACTCCTTCATCACATCGCCCAGGTTACCCGTCAGGCTGACCTTGCCCTTGCCGGGCGTCAGCACCGACTCGATGTAGAGGATGTCGCCGCCGACCTCCGTCCAGGCCAGGCCCGTCACGACACCCGTCATGCCGCCCACCTCGTACTCTTCCTTGAGGAACTTGGGCATGCCGAGGATCTTTTCAACCTCCCTGGCAGAAACCTCCGGGGCGAAAACCTCGTCGAAGGCGATCTGCTTGGCACGGGCGCGGGCGATCTTGGCCAGCAGTTTGTCGAGCGAGCGGACACCCGACTCGCGGGTATAGCCGGCGATGATGCCTTCGACTACCTCGGGGGCCATCGTGAGCTCCTGCTCCTTGATGCCGTGCGCCTCGCGCTGCTTGGGCAGCAGGTGGTCGAGCGCGATGCGCACCTTCTCCTCGATCAGGTAACCGGCGATGTTGATCATCTCCATACGGTCGCGCAGCGCCGGTGCGATGTTAGCGATATTGTTGGCCGTGGCAATAAAGAGTACTTTCGACAGGTCGTATTCCATGTCGATGTAGTTGTCGTGGAACGTGGTGTTCTGTTCCGGGTCGAGCACCTCCAGCAATGCGCTCGACGGGTCGCCGTGGTTCGAAACGGTCACCTTGTCGACCTCGTCGAGGATGATGACCGGGTTCGACGAACCGCACCGCTTGATGGTCTGGATGATCCGTCCCGGCATGGCGCCGATGTAAGTACGGCGGTGGCCGCGGATTTCCGACTCGTCGTGCAGGCCGCCGAGCGAGATACGCCCGAACTTGCGCCCCAGTGCCGCGGCGACCGATTTACCCAGCGAGGTCTTGCCTACGCCCGGAGGGCCGTAGAGGCAGAGTATCGGAGATTTGAGGTCGCCTTTGAGCTTGATGACGGCCAGGTGTTCGAGGATACGCTCCTTGACCTCCTCCAGCCCGAAATGGTCGCGGTCGAGCTGCTCGCGCGCGCAATTCAGATCGAGATTGTCCTTGGTCACCTCGTTCCACGGGAGTTCCAGCAGCAGTTGCAGGTAGGTCATCTGCACCGAATATTCGGCCACGGCGGGATTCAGCCGCTCGACCTTCTGCAACTCTTTCTCGAAGGTTTCGCCGACCTCCTTGGGCCAGTTCTTCTTCTTGGCCTCCTCGCGCATCTTCTCGATGTCGGCATCGGCGCCGTCGCCCAGTTCGTCCTGGATCGTGCGCATCTGCTGCTGCAGGTAATAGTCGCGCTGCTGCTTGTCGATCTCCTGCTTCACGCGCTCCTGTATCTGGTTCTTCAGCTCGGCCAGCTGCTGTTCGCGGATCAGTATTTCGAGCAGCTTGCGGGCACGGGCCAGCAGGCCGGGGGCCTCCAGCAACGACTGGCGGTCTTCGTCCGTAAGCTCCATGTTCGAGCAGATGAAATTGATGATGCCGCGCTTGGAGTCGATGTTCTTGATGGCGAAGGCCGCCTCCTTGGGCATCGACGGCGAAACGTTGATGATGTTGAGCGCCACGTCGCGGATCGAATCCACGAGGGCCTCGAACTCGATGCTCTTCAGGTCGGGCGTCGTATCGCGCAGGGCGGTCACCCGGGCCCGGAAATAGGGCTCAGTCGTAATGTATTCGCGTATTTCGATCTTCTCCAGGCCGTTCAGGATCACCGTGACGCTCCCCGTGCCCGCGAGCGTCAGCGTCCCCTGCCGTTCGGAGACGCCCGGCAGTTGTGTGAGCGCCTCGTAGGCGTTGTTTACTGCCTTGCCCCGGACCACGGCCTGAAGGTCGTAGGCCAGCCGGCCCTGCTCGATCCGCACCACGGGCCGCTCGCCTTCGACGACGACGGCGCCGATTCCAGTGCTCCGTTCGTGCAGGGTGACGGTCCCCGCCTCGCCGCTCGCTCCGGAGAGAGCGGCGAGTTCGTAGGAAATGTGCTGGAACAGCAGACGGTAGGGCTTCACGGCCGGGACGATCTCGAAACGGCCTTCCGCGTCGGACGCTGCGGCCGCGACGTAGGCCGAGTCGGCGTCGAGCATCACGACCGCCACCCCCGGCACGGGCCGCCCTTCGGTATCCTCGACGCGGCCGCGCACGCAGGGACGCCGTTCCTCCGTGCGGGCGGTCGCCGCGACGGAATCCGGCAGGATCCGTGCTCCGGCGTCTGCGGCGGTCGGCGCCGCGCATAGTGAAAATAGTGAAAGAAGTAGGACTAATACGTGTTTCATGACTTCGCTTTTTCGGGTTTCTCCGAGTGCGAAGTTAAGTGCGAAACCGTCTTGCCGGTACGTTTCCGATCTTGCTTCCTGCGGATTAAACAGTTGATTTGCAGCGTGCGATTCCGGAAATATCTTGCCGCCCGGGCCGCATGTCTTGCTCCCTTTTCTACGGGAGCGTCCGGACTGCATGTCCTGTGTCTTTTCCCGAAGATCGCCCGGTCCGCATGTCGTGTGTCCCTTCTCCGGCGGCCGTCCGGAACATTACGCGAAGAAGCGGAGAAACTCTCCGCCCGCGGGGGCGTCGGCGATGCGGCGCTTGAGTTTCGACTTGAGGGTATAGACGCCGTTGAGCGTCATGCCGAGCATCACGCTGATCTCCTGGGGCGAGAATCCCGCGATGACGAGCGCCGCGAAGTCGTAGTTGCGCCCGGTCCACCCCGGAAATGCTTCCCGCAGCCGCGTCACGGCGCGGTCGTTGTAGATGTCGGCCATGCGCACCACGTCGGCCAGCATCGCGGGGCTGAGCGTCAGCTCCCGCATCTTGGCCGAAAGGCGCTCCCCTTCGCCGTAGGTGTAGCAGGTCGCGGCGATGTCGCGCACGGCGGCCACACGCCCTTCGAGCAGCTCCTTGACGGCGGCCTCGCGGGCGTCGGTGGCGTCGAGCCGCGAGGTGAGGCTGTCGTGCGATTCGCGGTAGGAGTCCACCAGGGCGAGCTGTTCGGCGAGTTGTTCCTCGCGGCGGCGGAGTTTGCGGCGATACCCCGCCAAGGCCCATGCGGCCGCTCCGGCGATGAGGAGCGCGGCCAGCGCCGCGATCCACGAACGGTAGCGCAACCGCGTTTCGCGGAGCTCCGCGGCGCTCTCCGCGCGGACCCTGCGCTCCAACTCGGCGGCCTGCACTCCCTGCTGGGCCTTTTCGAGCGAATCGCTCTTTTCGAGGTACTGCATCGCATAGCCGTATGCCGCGCGGTCGTCGCCCCGCTGGTGGCTGATCGCTGCGGCGATGGTGTAGAGGCCGACGTTCATCTTCGAGATTCCCTCGGTGCGCTCCAGCGACCGTCCGATGTAGTGCCATGCCGAATCCGCCTGTCCGGCCCGGTGGAAAACCAGCGCCGAGGTGATGTCGTACAGCGTGCGGCCGGAGTCTCCGGATGCGGCTGGGCCGTGCCGCAGCGGCGCATGGCGGATTTCGTTCAGGTCGATGCGCGCACGCTCTTCGAGGAGCCGTTCGGCCGGCCAGTCCTCGGCGAAAATATGAATCAGGAGATTTTGCAGCGTGACGATCTGGGCGAAGTGGCGGAACGGCAGCGAGTCCCGCGCGGCGGCCAGCGGTGCGAGCGTTTCGACCGCTTCGGCGTAGCGCCCGCAGGCGTATTGCGCCGACGAGAGCATGAACCGTGCGTACTGTTCCATTTCCCGGTTGCCGGTCCGCTCCATGGCGGCGAGCGCCTTGGCGAAGTCCTCCGCGCCCGCGGCGTCGTTCCCCTGTTCGAGATGGAGCAGTCCCAGCGTGTGATAGAGCGAGCCGAGCTGCCCGGCCACGGTGCTGTCCCGGGCCGAACGCTCGGCCCGGAGCGTGGCCTGCGTGTAGAGCCGCACCGCCTCTTCGGTCCGTCCGGCATGTTGCAGGGTTTGCGCCTCGAGTGCCATCGCCGCGATCCGGGCGGCCGGGGCGCCGTGCCGTGCGAAGTACTCCGCTGCGGGGCGGATCAGCGAGTCGTCCGCGATCCGACAGTCCAGCCGGTTGTAGGCCTGGGCCGAGAGGAGATACCACGCGGCCCTGTCGGCGCGCCCGAGACGGGCGGTGTCCACCGTCCGCAGGATGCGCAACGCGCTGTCCGGAGCTTCGTTCACGATCCGTCCGGCCTCCGCGAGGCGGCTGTCGCCGTGCCCGGCGCAGCCCGCCGCGAACAGCGCTGAAAGAAGTATGGCGAGAATCGTCGTTTTCATGCCGATGCAAAAATACGCAATATTTTCCGGATAAATTCCTATTTTTGCGCCGTCGATTAAAGCGAAACAGCGATGGCAGATACGATGCACAAGATCAACAAGGTCGAGGTCCGCAACCTGCAAATGGAGGATTACGGCCAACTGGCGCAGTCCTTCACGCGCGTCTATGCGGACAAGGACGTCTTCTGGACCCGCGAACAGATTCGCAAGCTGGTCACGATCTTTCCCGAGGGGCAGATCGTGACGGTCGTGGACGGCCGGATCGTGGGATGCGCTCTTTCGATCATCGTCGATTACGACACGGTCAAGGGCGACCACACCTACGCCAAGGTGACGGGCGGCGAGACCTTCGACACCCACACCCCGAACGGCAACATCCTCTACGGTATCGAGGTCTTCATCCACCCCGACTACCGCGGCCTGCGGCTCGCGCGCCGCATGTACGATTACCGCAAGGAGCTGTGCGAGAAGCTCAACCTCAAGGCGATCATGTTCGGCGGCCGCATCCCCAACTACTATAAGTACGCCGACCGGATGCGCCCGAAGGAGTATATCGGAAAGGTGCGCTCGCGCGAGATTTACGATCCGGTGCTGACCTTCCAGCTCTCGAACGATTTCCATGTGCGCCGCGTCATGCCCAACTACCTGCCCAACGACGAGGAGTCGTGCCACTGCGCGACGCTCCTCCAGTGGGACAACATCTATTACCAGCCGCCCACGCAGGAGTTCGTCGATAAGAAAACCACCGTGCGCGTGGGACTGGTGCAGTGGCAGATGCGCACCTACAAGACGCTCGACGACGTGTTCGAGCAGGTCGAGTTCTTCGTGGACGCCGTGTCGGATTACAAGAGCGATTTCGTGCTCTTCCCCGAGTATTTCAACGCGCCGCTCATGGCCCGGTTCAACGATCTGGGCGAGGCGCAGTCGATCCGCGGACTGGCGCAGTACACCGAGGAGATCCGCGACCGCTTCATCGAGCTGGCCATCAGTTACAATATCAACATCATCACGGGCAGCATGCCCTACATCAAGTCCGACGGCGGGCTTTACAACGTGGGGTTCCTCTGCCGCCGCGACGGCTCGTACGACATGTACGAGAAGGTCCACGTCACGCCCGACGAGGTGAAGAGCTGGGGCCTGAGCGGCGGACGGATGGTCCAGACTTTCGATACGGACTGCGCGCGTATCGGCGTGCTGATCTGCTACGACGTGGAGTTCCCCGAGCTGTCGCGCATCATGGCCGACCAGGGGATGCAGATCCTCTTCGTGCCCTTCCTCACGGATACGCAGAACGGCTATTCGCGCGTGAGGGTGTGCGCGCAGGCGCGGGCCATCGAGAACGAGTGCTTCGTGGCCATCGCCGGCAGCGTCGGCAACCTGCCCCGCGTGCACAACATGGATATCCAGTATGCGCAGTCGGGCGTCTTCACGCCCTGCGACTTCGCTTTCCCGACCGACGGCAAGCGCGCCGAGGCCACGCCCAATACGGAGATGATCCTCGTCTCGGACGTCGATCTGGACCTGCTCAACGAGCTGCACACCTACGGCAGCGTGCGCAATCTGCGCGACCGCCGGCATGACCTCTACGAGCTGAAACTGAAGCGCTGACGCAGCTCGTCATGAAAAAACCCTTTCGGAACATCCGAAAGGGTTTTTTACACACACAAACATTAACAATACAAACAATGCAATGGCGAAATACTGTTTCTCATTGTTTCCGTTGCAAAGATCGGACGAAATTCCGGACCGTGCAATCGCTAAAATTAGGTATTTCGCGCGCCCGGTATGGCGACCGGCTTCCCTTTTTTCGTCCCTTCGGCCGCATTTTGTTTTGAATTTCAAAATAATGCACTATATTTGCACGCGAATTCCATAGAGCCGGGCGACCGTCCGGGTTAGAAAATCACGAACGACAATTGACATAATATGCAGGATTTGGATGCGCTGAAAGGAAAGAGCCTTGCCGAATTGCGTGAAATAGCGAAGGTGCTGGGCATCGGAAACGTCATGCTGAAAAAGCGCGAACTGATGGAAAAGATCGCGGAAGCGACCGCCGGAACGGAGGCTTCCGCCGCGAACGATACGAATGTCCCGGCACCGGAAACGGCCGGGAATGCCGCCGGGGATGCGGCTCCGGCGGCCGAGGTGCGCAAACCGCGCGGCCGCCGGCCGCGGCTGGCCAAGAGCGAGGGCACGGTGCAGGGCCCCCGCCCCGCAGCGGCCGAACAGCCCGAGCTGCCGATGGAGCAGCCCGCTCCCGCTGCCGGTCCGGCAGCGTCCGAGGCCGTCGCTCCGGCTTCCGAAACGTCCGCTCCCGCAGCGGCGGGGACGGCGCAGGAGCCGCAGGCCGGACCGGAGCCTAAACGTCGCGGCCGCAAGCCCAAGGCACAGTCTCAGGCGGAGCAGCCTGCCTCGGAGCGGGTTCCGGCCGCAACGGAGCCCGTGCACCGGGAATCCCCGGCTGCGGCCGCCGTCCAGCCGCTCGACAACGAGGTGATCACGAAGGACGACTTCGCCGGCGAGATCGAGGGCGAAGGCGTGCTGGAGATCATGCCCGACGGCTACGGATTCCTCCGTTCGGCCGACTACAACTACCTCAATTCGCCGGACGACATCTACGTCTCGCCGTCGCAGATCAAGCTCTTCGGCCTGAAGGCCGGCGACACGGTGAACGGCGCGATCCGTCCCCCGAAGGAGGGCGAGAAGTATTTCCCGCTGGTGCGCGTGAACGAGATCAACGGCCTGAAGCCCGACTACATCCGCGACCGCGTGCAGTTCGAGTACATGACGCCGCTGTTTCCCAGCGAGAAGTTCTGTCTGACAGGCAACGGCCACAACAACCTCTCGACGCGCATCGTGGACCTCTTCTCGCCCATCGGCAAGGGCCAGCGCGCGCTGATCGTCGCCCAGCCCAAGACGGGAAAGACGATGCTCCTGCAGTCGATCGCCAACGCCATCGCGGACAACCACCCGGAGGTTTACATGATCGTGCTGCTCATCGACGAGCGTCCCGAGGAGGTTACGGAGATGGCCCGCAACGTGAAGGCCGAGGTCGTGGCCTCGACCTTCGACGAGCAGGCCTCGCGCCATGTGAAGGTGGCCGAGATGGTGCTCGAGAAGGCCAAGCGCATGGTCGAGTGCGGGCACGACGTGGTGATCTTCCTCGACTCGATCACCCGTTTGGCGCGTGCCTACAACTCCGTGCAGCCCGCCTCGGGCAAGGTCCTTTCGGGCGGTGTGGACGCCAATGCGCTGCACAAGCCCAAGCGCTTCTTCGGAGCCGCGCGCAACACGGAGGAGAAGGGGTCGCTGACGATCATCGCCACGGCGCTCATCGACACCGGTTCGAAGATGGACGAGGTGATCTTCGAGGAGTTCAAGGGCACGGGCAATATGGAATTGCAACTCGACCGCAAGCTGGCCAATAAGCGCGTCTATCCCGCCGTGGATGTCATCGCTTCGGGCACGCGCCGCGAGGACCTGCTGCTGCCGCGCGAGGTGATGAACCGCACGTGGGTGCTGCGCAAATACCTCTCGGACATGACGCCCGTGGAGGCCATGGAGTTCCTCCAGAAGCAGATGAGCCTGACGAATTCCAACGAGGAGTTCCTCGCCACGATGAACCACTGATTCCGTTCGACCCCGATAAACCCTGACAGCGATGAAAAAACTGTTTTTCCTCGGACTCTGTCTTCTCGCAGCCCGCAGTGGCTTTGCGTGGGGACAGAAGGGCCATGACGTGACGGCCTACATTGCCGAGTGTCACCTGACGCCCGCCGCGGCGAAGAAGATCGACAAGGTGCTGGGCGGTTATTCGCCCGTCTATTTCGCCAACTGGCTCGACAACGCCAGCCACACTCCCGAATATGCCTACACGAAGACGTGGCACTACCTGAACGTGGACGAGGGCCGGACGCTCGACGACATGCCCGCGAATCCGCAGGGCGACATCCTGAAGGCCGTGACGGAGATCGTCGCGAAACTCAGGGCGGGCGGACTTTCGCCCGAAGAGGAGGCCTTCAATCTCAAAATGCTGATTCACCTCTTGGGCGACATGCACTGCCCGACGCATGTCAAATACCCCGACGTCAAGGGCTTCAACATCTACGTCGACGGCCGCAAGCTCAACTACCACGGCGTCTGGGACAGCTACGTGCTCGACTGCAACGTGCGATGGAGCGGCATGGAGTTCCAGCACATCCTCGACCGCTGCACCAAGCGGGAGATCAAGGCCATCACCGCCGGATCGGTGCGCGACTGGTTCCACGACTGCGCCGTCTACTGCCGGCAAATCTACGTGCTGGCACAGCCCGACCAGCAGTTCAAAAGTCCCGACGTATGGGAGGATTTCCTCAACCCCGCACTTCCCATCGCCGAACGGCAGATTCTCTACGCCGGCTACCGGCTGGCGCACGTGCTCAACGAACTGTTCGGATAACACTCCATCCACACGAACACAAAAACGGCGATCCTTTCGGGATCGCCGTTTTCGACAAATACCGTCCGCCCTATTTCTTCTCGGCGGGCGTCAGTTTCTC
>ERZ827516.3250-NODE-3250-length-10184-cov-19.541514_pt1 | contig 10184 bp, 9 predicted proteins | sample MGYA00519703_ERZ827516 | MGnify/ENA primary metagenome ERZ827516 (study PRJEB31778, sample SAMEA3449337) | human gut metagenome | biome: human gut; feature: human-associated habitat; material: faeces | place: United Kingdom | collected 2010/2012 ...
TTTCCAACAGTGAGTATATCGTGATGCTTAATCAGGCAGAGCCGGACAGAGCAAAGTTGGCGACACTTTTGAATATTTCTACAGAGCAAATGGGATATATCACAAATGCAGATGCCGGTTGTGGTCTGGTGAAATATGGAAGTTCGCTTGTACCGTTCGTCAATAGATTCCCAACCAATACAAGATTGTATAAATTGATGACCACAAAGCCGGGAGAGGACAGTATCAACCGAGGAAGAATGTAACTTCAATAATCAATTTAAGAGAATGGCACTGGAAAACGTCACAATTTGTGGCGTTTTTTTAGTGCCGGAAAAGGAGAGAAATATGTCAGAAATCAGATTTTCATCAAAGGAACACGAAAAGTTTTTTTATCAGATGTTAGCAAAATGCGGAAAACATGACAGTTATTACAGTTCATTTTTCTATTGTGTGGGAATTTCTGAAGATACCAGAAACCATGTTGACCGCATGTTTGATTTTAAGGAGCGTTTGATTAAACCGGAAGCACTGCATGAAGGGTGGCAGACAGGCGGTTCGGCACGATTGACCAGACTGGCTTTCAACTTGTGGAATGGATATGTGGAGAAGGGAGAAGAAAGTCTGTCTACCCCATACGAGATGTTCGATTGTGGCTATGCACCATATTTTTATGAAGCAATCCGCATGAAGTATCCGGAATACTGCCGGGAACTGCCACAGGTGAGCAAAAAAGAAACTAATCATGAACGCTAGATAAAGATTCAAATGGAGAAAAGCGATGGATCGTAAGATAAAAACACGCCAAGTCCATAAGGATATTAAAGTATTAGATAAGACGGTTACAGTGACAGACCATATTAAGCAGTCCTATGTCAGAACAAAAGAAAATGTCATGCAATCGACAGAAAGACCTAATGACAGAGAGAATAATCCAGTGGGGTATGCAGAAGATGCGGCCAGCGAGTATGCTGACCGCATCTTTCACAAAACAGGGCATCAGGTACGCAGACAGGCAGGAAAGATTATTGAACGGAAGAAAGAGAAAGCTTCTGTTTCTTCGACAGGCGAAGAAACAGTTTACCAGCCGAAAGAACAAATACGACCAGTACCGTCTTCAGGCGAAGAAAAGGCACAGGAGCAGGGGAAAGAACTTGCTGTCAAAAAAATCAAGACCATTGAGCGAGATAAAAGAACCATCAAGACCGGGAGAGCATCGGAACAGGTAGTAAAGAATACCGGAAAAGGTACGTACCATCAAGACTTCTGGGAAAGCGGTCAAGACTGCAGAACAAACAGCAAGGACCAGTATCAAAACATCGGAGCAGACAGCAAATGCTTCTGTCCGGGCAATGCATTATTCCATGAAAAAGGCAGAAAAAGCAATGCAGACAGCAAGACAGACAGCACGGGATACCACGATTGCAGTGAAAAAGACAGCAAAAGCGGTAACACATGCGATAAAAGCGTTGATTGAAGCTACAAAAGCATTACTGAGTGCATTGACTGCAGGTGGTTGGATTGCAGTTATGATTTTGATTATCGTCATTTTATTTGGTGGTTTTCTATGCATGACAGGTGGGGATAATTCCAGTACGGTTTCTTCCGTCAGTGCAGAAGTAGAAGCATACGAACCACTAATCCGACAGTATGCAAATCAATATGGCATTGGAGAGTATGTGGAACTGATCAAAGCCATTATGATGCAGGAATCCGGTGGGAGAGGACTTGATCCGATGCAGTGTTCAGAAGGGAGCTTTAATACAAAATATCCCAGACAGCCGAATGGAATCACGGATCCAGAGTATTCGATTTCCTGTGGTGTGCAAGAAATAAAAAGTTGTCTGGAACGTGCAGGAGTAAAAAATCCTCTGGATATGGAAAATATTAAACTGGCATTGCAAAGTTACAATTTTGGAAATGGATATCTGGAATGGGCGAAAGCCAGGGGTGGATACACCTTTGCAAATGCAGCAGAATTTTCTGATATGATGGCACAGAGAATGGGGTGGAGCAGTTATGGGGACAAGCAGTATGTACCACATGTGCTTCAGTATTATGCATTTGGAAGAATCCCGACAGGTATCGGCAATCAGGCAATCGTTCAGGTGGCAGCATCGCAGGAAGGGAAAAGTGGGACAACTTACTGGAGCTGGTATGGATTTGGAAGTCGGGTAGAGTGGTGTGCCTGCTTTGTGTCCTGGTGTGCAGACCAGAGCGGTTATATTCAGAGTGGAGTCATTCCGAAATTTTCTCTTTGTTCGGACGGTGTGAAGTGGTTTGAAAGTAAAGGTAGGTTCCGTGACGGAAGTTATACCCCGGCGGCAGGAGATATTATTTTCTTTGATTGGGGAAACAATGGAACGATTGACCACGTTGGAATTGTGGAGAGTGTCAGCGGTGGAACAGTGAATACCATTGAAGGAAACAGTGGAGATAAGGTGGCAAGACGGAGTTATAGTATTGGAAGCAGTAACATCTATGGATACGGTGTTCCGGCATATTAAAAGGCAGGAGAAAGAATATGATAGTCTAATATTGAATCCGTTGTATACAATTCCTAAAAATAGACTTGACTTCTAAATATTACAGGTGTAAGATTTAGAAAAATAAAATAATTAGAAGAAAGGGGTATCTATGAAAAGAAAACGGAAAAAGCAAAGCACCCAAAAATCTTACACTTGTAAGATTTTTGGGCTGATAGTGGCTATAACAGTAATTGCTGTTTCAGGAGGTATTTTATTAAAAAGGACTATAACGGAATCACCAGAAAATACACTTATGGAATATATGAACCATATTGAAAAAAAGGAATATGAAGTAATGTACACTATGATAGATTCAGATGAAAAAGTTTATCTGACAAAAGAAGAGTACATACAACGAAATTCTAAGATATACGAGGGAATAGAGGTCAGTGACATCAAAATCAGTCATGTAACTGTGAAAGAGAAAAAAGCAGATACAGTTACGCTTTCGTATGAAACATCATGTAATACAATTGCCGGAACAATACAATTTGACAATATGGCGGAACTGAAGAAGACGAAACAGGGATATAAATTAGTATGGCAGGATAGTTTGATTTTTCCAGATTTAGAGAGTGATGATAAAATAAGTGTTACTACATCAAAAGCGGAGAGAGGAGAAATATTAGACCGAGATGGTAAAATGCTTGCAGGAAAAGGAGTAGCAACATCAGTTGGCATTATACCGGGAAAGCTGGAAGACAGGAATGTATCTATTGAAAAAATAGCGGAGTTATTAGAGATAGATGTAGAAACAATAAATAACAAACTCACAGCAAAGTGGGTAAAAGAAGATTCTTTTGTACCAATTGAAACTATTCCGAAAGTAGAAGAAATAGATTTAATGAAAATACAGCCAGAAGAAAAGACACTTGAGGAGCAGGATTGTCAGAATAAACTTTTGGAAATTCCAGGGGTTATGCTATCAGATGTGGAAGTTAGAACCTATGAGTTAGGGGAAGCAGCAGCTCATTTAATTGGTTATGTACAGTCTGTAACAGCAGAAGATTTGGAAAATCATCCAGGGGAAGGATATTCAGCTGAAAGTGTAATCGGAAGATCTGGGGTGGAAAAGTTATACGAAAAGCAATTAAAAGGAAAAGATGGTTGTGATATAAAGATTTTGGATAGTGATGGGGAAGTAAAAGAGGTTCTTGCAAGTATTTTTAAAGAAGATGGTATGGATATAAGATTAACGATAGATTCCGATTTGCAAAAATCATTATACGAGCAGTTTAAAGAAGATCCGGGGTGTTCTGTCGCAATGAATCCTTATACGGGAGAAGTATTGGCTTTGGTAAGTACCCCATCTTATGATAATAATGAATTTATACGGGGCTTATCATCAGAGAAATGGACATCATTAAACGAAGATGAAAAGAAGCCATTATATAATCGTTTTCGTCAAGTATGGTGTCCTGGCTCAACATTTAAACCAGTTGTGGCAGGAATTGGGTTGAAAACGGAAAGCATAGATCCAAAAGAAGATTTTGGAAATGAAGGTTTGGCATGGCAGAAAGATTCGTCTTGGGGATCTTATCAAGTGACAACACTTCATGAATATGAACCGGTTATTATGAAAAATGCAATTATCTATTCTGATAATATTTATTTTGCAAAGGCAGCTCTTAAAATTGGTAGTGAGAATTTTATGAATACTTTAAATGAAATAGGATTTAATCAGAATATGCCGTTTGAGATTGCGATGCAGGAATCAACATATTCCAATACAGATAAAATAGAAACAGAAATACAATTGGCAGATAGTGGTTATGGGCAAGGGCAGATTCTTGTAAATCCATTACATCTGGCAAGTATTTATACTTCATTTTTAAATGAAGGGAATATGATAAAACCGTATTTGAAATACAAAGAAGAAGCATCCGGTGAAACATGGATAGAAAATGCGTTTAGTAAAGAAAATGTAGAAGAAATTATGCAAGGGGTGGAAGGTGTTGTAAATGATCCGGAAGGAACCGGATATGCTGCACATCGTGACGATATTTTGCTGGCTGGAAAAACAGGGACAGCCGAGTTGAAGGCAACGAAAGAAGATACTTCTGGCAAAGAAATCGGGTGGTTTTCGGTGTTTACGGCAGATAAAAGCGTGGACAAACCAATTCTTCTTATCAGTATGGTTGAGAATGTGAAAGGAATCGGTGGAAGTGGTTATGTTGTTAAAAAAGATGCAACAGTATTGGATGAGTATTTTGAAGGATAAAAAAATTTTTATGGGGAATTATTACATATGTAAGATATTTGCGATGATATTGATAGTTCTTATTGTTTTTACAGGGTGCGGACAAAATCGAATTACGGAAAAAGAAGAAAAGAAAGAAACCGTAGAATCTGAAATGAATGCAGAAGTAAAAAAAACAGCGCAAACTTTTCGGTCTGTTTATATGAAGGAGAAGTCGGAGTTAAATACATTAAAGGTGAAAAGAAAAATTATCAATTGTCTGGAAGAAAAAGGATATGCGGCAGTAGATTGTGATAATCAGATTGATATGGTCAATCGTGAAAAAGTAGAAGAATTTTGCAAAGCAGCGGAGAAAGAAGAACAGGCAACAGTAGATATTGTACAACCGAACAGAGATTCGCTACAATATTAATATTTCTGGTGATAAGGAGATGGGAAGATGAGACAATGTATGGATGCAGATAATCTGCACCGAAGACTGAAGAAAATAATCGGACAGGTTCAGGCAATCAGATGTACTGGTATCACTGGTAATGATGGTCATTGCTCCGACTGCCAGGTCGCCACCGTACCTTGAAAGGCTGGATGTGAAACTGATGGAGAGGATACTTTCCGTGGAGAGCATGACGAAAGTGGAAATACCAAGTGCCAGGCAGGGCAGGATAATGTCTCTGCGTAACCGGAAATTTTCTTTCCGGAGATGGAGAATGGTTTTCTTTCCGGTCAGGAAACGGAGGATCCATACAGCTCCGACAGCCTGACTTAAAACGGTGGCAAGTGCCGCACCTCTTACACCGAGATCCAGTACAAAAATGAAGATTGGATCAAGGATAATATTGATCACTGCACCAATAACGGTGGTGAGCATACTGATCTTTGCAAATCCTTGTGTTGTAATGAACGGGTTCATTCCCATAACGATCAGTACAAAAATACTTCCAAGGATGTAGATGCGGGAATAGGAAACGGCATATGGAAGTGTCTTACCACTTTCACCGAAAAGGGTCAGCATCTGTGGGGCAAAAATAAAGAAAATAAAGGTCAGTATAACTGCCATGATAATAAGAAGAGAAAAGCAGTTCCCAAGGATCTTTTCTGCAGTCCTGTTATCCTTTTTCCCTATGGAAATCGCGACACGCGGAGCACCTCCCGCACCGGCAAGCATGGCAAATGCATTGATCAGCATTAAAATGGGTGTGAATAAACCGACACCGGTGAGGGCAGAAGCACCAACTCCCGGAAAGCAGGGGACAGCAAGAGAAGATTTCAATAACAGCAGAAATTATGTATAATTATGTTGTAGGTACAAAAATAGTGTGACAGCGAGGTAGAGAAAATGGAAGAGCAGATAAAAAAGATTTATGAAAAGCAGAAAAATGGACGCATCAGGATGATACGGAATGTGCTGTTGATTTATGCAGCATTGATTTGTGTGGTGAGTATTTTCAAAGGAAATCCGTTCCCGCATCAGGAGACAGTACTCTTTTTCGATGTGAAGCAGCCGGGCTGGGTCACGACAGATCCCTGGCTTCTGTGGATTTGCGTGGTGGTTGATCTGATTGCAGGTATATTCATTTTAATCAGGGACATTCTCAGAGATTTTTCAAAAATTGACCGGATTCTGTCACAGCAATGTGATGCAGAAAAATATTCAGAAATGCTGGAAGAGTTGGTAAAGTACGGAAAGAGCTTGGATTATCATGGATTTCAAAAAAGTGTCATGCTGATAGCTGAGTCTAAATATGTAGTTGCACTGATCATAAATGGGCAGTTGCAGAAGGCAGAAGAGTATATAAAGAATGAATGGGAAGGAAAAAGAGAGGGACGTTCCTGGCAGCAGGTCATGACGAATCTCGAACTGTCGAAGAAATATCAGGAGAAAGATGCGGCAGGTTATTCGGCTACATTAGAAAAAGCAGGGAAAGTATTTCAAAAGAATCCACTGTTTATGGCAAAAAATTTGATGCTGAAAGGTGAAGATGAGGCAGCAGTAAGATTACTGGAAAATGATACGGAAAAGCTGCCTTATTATGAGGTTACACGTAGATTCCTGCTGGGAGTATGTTACTACCGAATCGGAAAAGAAGAGCAGGGAAAAGAATGTATGGAATATGTAATTGGGCATGGAAATACGTTGAAGTGCAAAGAAGAAGCGGAAAAATATGTAACAGTGTAAGTAAGGATGTTCTTTAAAATGACAGGGTAACAAAAATGGAGAAGATATAGAGGATGGTAATAAAATAGGATATATCGCACATAAAGATGGTGAATCTGGAGTATACAATTCCTGAAAATAGACTTGGTTTTTAAATATTACAAGTGTAAGATTTAAGGAACAAAAAAATTAGAAGAAAGGAATCGGTGGAAGTGGTTATGTTGTTAAAAAAGATGCAACAGTATTGGATGAGTATTTTGAAGGATAAAAAAATTTTTATGGGGAATTATTACATATGTAAGATATTTGCGATGATATTGATAGTTCTTATTGTTTTTACAGGGTGCGGACAAAATCGAATTACGGAAAAAGAAGAAAAGAAAGAAACCGTAGAATCTGAAATGAATGCAGAAGTAAAAAAAACAGCGCAAACTTTTCGGTCTGTTTATATGAAGGAGAAGTCGGAGTTAAATACATTAAAGGTGAAAAGAAAAATTATCAATTGTCTGGAAGAAAAAGGATATGCGGCAGTAGATTGTGATAATCAGATTGATATGGTCAATCGTGAAAAAGTAGAAGATTTTTGCAAAGCAGCAGAGAAAGAAGAACAGGCAGCAGTAGATATTGTTGTTGTATTTGATGAAGGGGAAATTATACAATATCATTTAGAGTCAATGAATGGAAAGATAAATGTTCGATTATGTCAGGTTAAATGGAAGGATAATAGCCCACAGGCTAATTATTATGATGAATATGAAGCATATGAGTGGAAATATACAGAAAAAGGATACTTGTTTCTGGAGGAATATCACCCACCGGGATTTGATGGAGCACCGGGTGAAACTGGATTCAGAGTGCAGCCATTAGATAAAACATGCCGAGAATTGAATCGAAAATATGTTATGCCGTTGGGGTATGCACTTAATAATCTGTTGATTACAAATTGGGATAACCAGAATTATACGGAACTTGATTTTTATGATCTTTATGAAAAAATGTATTATATGAAATATGGAAAGCAAGTTCCATATGAAGCAAATTATGGTGGAGCAGAATATGAAGTTCCAAAAGATGAGTTTGAAGAGGTTATAAAGACCTATTTACCATTTAGTAATAGCGAGATTGAAAAAGGAACTTTTTATAACTCTGATAATAGAACTTTTAGATACAGACCGCGAGGGTTATATGATTGTGAATTCCCATATGAGCCATATCCGGAAGTTATCTCATATGAAAAATTACAAGATGGAACATTAAAACTTACGATAGAAGCAGTATGGGAAATCAGAATGTTAGATCAGGCAATCACCAGTGAATTGATGATAAAACCTATGGAAGACGGAAGTTTCCAGTATTTATCAAATAAGGTAATCAAGTCAGATCAAAATGCAAATGCAGGGTGGTATATGCCAAGGTTAACAGAAGAAGAGTGGGAAGAGAATTACAGTAATAATTAGGGGGCAATATGAAAAGAAAAAGTATTTTGTTAGTACTTTGTATAGGAATGATTCTGACTTCCTGTGAAAGTAAGATATCGTTAAACAGCACAGATGTAAAAAATGAGAAGAATCAGAAAAACACTACCATGGAAAATCCGGATAAGGGATATAATCTACCAATCGATGAAGACAAGAAAAAGGAAGCTGTGAACGATTGTGAAGAAATTATGGGCATTATCCGAGATATTTATTCTGAATATAATGGAATACAAGAAGCAGATCAGAACACTGCTGAGCAAATGATGAATCGGATGAAAGAAATTATCAAACAAAATGGGAATCCGGTCATTGGTTCCGATCATTATTCTGTTATGGATAATTATCAGAAGATGGAACAATTTTTAAAATCTGCAGAACAAGAAGAAAAAGGAAGTGTAATTTTATATGAAGCAGATACAGATGGTGGAATTACCAGAAAAGAATATAGTTATGATGGAAAAGAAATGAGTGTGATGTCCGCAAAAATGATCTGGAGTGAGGATACAGAGCCTGTACTTACATACATATCGCTATCAAAAATAAAAGAATGGGCATATACTGAAAATGGGAATTTCTGTTATGAATTATGCGTACCTGAACCACCGGAAGTGACAGAGATTGTAGATGGAAGTTGTATTATCCGGGTAAAGCCTTTGAGTGAGGAGTGTCGGGAATATTCAAAAAAATATGTGAGTACGTTCGGCTATCACGGAAACAATCTGTTATGTTCAAACTGGAATGCGGAGGATATGCAGGGGTTGGATTATAATGGACTTTATGAATATTTTTATCAAATGAAATATGGAGAAAAATTTACGGCAGAAAAAGAGGTTGTGGGAATTCCAGCAGAAGAGTTCGAAAATGTAATTATGACATATCTTCCTGTTACAAAAGAAGAATTGAGAGAATGGGCGGTCTACGATGAACAAAGTAATATGTTTATCTGGGAACGATTGGGATATGGTAATTATTCACCAACACATTTTGGCTTGTCTTTACCGGAAGTAACAGAAGTCAGGCATAATGAAGATGGAACCATTGTTTTGACAATTCATGCAGTATGTGATTCTGTTGTATGTAATGATGCTGTTATTACACACGAACTTACGATGAAAATTCAGGATGATGGAACGATTCAGTATGTTGGAAACAGGATTTTAGATAATGGTATTGATAATATACCGAGGTATCAGTACCGGTTAGGTAATTTGCAGAATTGATCAGTAGAGAAGAATGAAATAAAGAGAACTGATAACAGGAAATTATGCTATCAGTTCTCTTTATTTATTTCGTGTGTCCAGCGAAGCTGGACCACACTTGCCGGTGAAAGTCCGGTCACGGTAATCGCCAGTGAGCCGTGTAGCTAAACTCGGTGCGTTGTAGTAATACAGGGTGCTAAGCGAGTGGATAAAGTAACCTCGACAAGAGGAGCGAGCAATCATGCAGACCGTAACATTAAGTGAATTCTGCCGTATCGTTAAAAAGGTCTCTGATAGGAGAGCAAAGAGAAGTTGAGCCCTGGGAATATGGGCGAAAACCATGGAACGTGTGAAGAAACTGGAAAGCAGCACGGAAGAATCTCTCGGTATAGAGGAAGCGGTATGTATGAAAAGTGTGGTTCGGAACTGGAGAGACCCTACCCATCACCAAAAGGTAAAAAAAAAAAAAAGAAAGCGTATAAGCTTGGCGAAATCGTATTTCTGATGGGAGGGAGTCGGAGAGGAACATAGTACCGATAATGGCTGTGCAAGAAAACGCAGTTTATGGGAAGGTTCCTTACTTCATTCAAGTTTGTAGAGAGGGTAAGAGTGAGAGAATGTCATGCAGACTAATAACTCCAAAGA
>ERZ827516.3255-NODE-3255-length-10166-cov-22.376521_pt1 | contig 10166 bp, 10 predicted proteins | sample MGYA00519703_ERZ827516 | MGnify/ENA primary metagenome ERZ827516 (study PRJEB31778, sample SAMEA3449337) | human gut metagenome | biome: human gut; feature: human-associated habitat; material: faeces | place: United Kingdom | collected 2010/2012 ...
TAATTAGTATTATATAGGAGAGTGTAATGAGAGTGATTGTAAATCCCAAGTACGCACATTTGCAGAAGGAGATAGAAGAAATTCCAAGGTCCTTCCAGAAAGAAAGAGATGTGGTGTATGATGGTCGTAATGTTTTAAAACGAATTGGCTTGGGCAGTATTGATGTTGTGGTGAAGAGCTTTAAGAAGCCTCACATCATCAATCGCGTTGTATATTCGTTTTTCCGGCAATCAAAAGCAGAACGTTCCTATATTTATTCTATGGAGATCCAACAGCATGGTTTTGACACTCCGGAGCCAGTGGCTATGATTGAACAATTTCAGAATGGTCTTCTTTCACATAGCTATTATATTTGTTGTTATGATGGTGGCGAAACTGTCCGTTCCCTGATGGATGGGAAAGTAGAGGGAAATGAAGATAAACTTTCTGCTTTTGCGCGCTACACTGCTGCTTTGCATCAGGCAGGTATTCTCCATTTGGACTATTCTCCCGGTAATATACTGATTCATCAGAATGAAACGAATGAATACAGTTTCTCTCTGGTCGACGTGAATCGCATGCAGTTGCTATCGGATATTGATTGTGATACGGTATGCCGTAATATGTGCCGTTTGTGTATTTCGCGTGAGGTACTGACTTACATCATGACAGAATATGCTTCTTTGCGTGGATGGGACGTTGAATCTACGGTCAGTCTGGCCCTTCGTTACAGCGATCAGTTCTTTACTCATTATATTTATCGTCGTGCGGCACGGAAAGAGAAAGAAAAGCATATTGTATCCCTGATTTTATTCTTCCGTTTATACCGTTCCGTACGTAAATTCTTTTCTTGGGAACCGCATATTTCACGTTTCTTATTGAGAAAGGAAAAGCATATCTATGATACATACTTGTGCAAGTATGATTATTGTGAATTGCTTTCTGCTGATTATCAATGATTACTTCTTACTTCCGCGCATCACTACACTGCGGATTTTATGCCTGAAAAATCCTTTTTGATTAATATATGTGCAGTTATGTTTGTCCAGAAATGCAGAGATAACTTCTTCGTCATCACGCAAATGGTATGTGCAAATGGCAAAATCCAGCTTCTGGCAATTCTGAAATAAGTTATTGCATCCGGCCAATGCGTGCCGTTCGGCTCCTTCTATATCCATTTTAAGAAATAGATGTTCATTCGTCTGGTTGTTGAAAAAATCATCTAGTGTTTGCTCTCTCGAAGAATTATGATCGCTCACATACTTCTGGACAATCGTCACTTTATCCTGCCATGGTTCGAAGGTAGCTCTGATGGCTTCCAACCATTGCTCGTCCTGCTCAAACAAATAAACATGTTTGGCTTCTTCGATAATTTCCAATGATGAATATCCTTCGGCACAACCGACATCCACAAATACTTTCCCTGTCACTTCTTTAACGCTGTTGAAGTAATGGTGCGGTGAGCGCCTGTCTTGTTCCATACTCAAAGCCCTATAATATTTTTGAATTTTCTTGGCTGGAGTGCTTTTTCTGAAATAGAGTCGCTTCTTTTCTTTTTGAACATAGTATAAGCCTTTTTCCTCATCTTTCTGTACATCAACAGGCATATTGGCGTATTCATCCTTGAATTCATACAGGTGTCTTGAATATCCATGTTCTTTAATATATTCATAGTATTTCAGATAAGGAGAGCCAGGCTTATATCCTTTCATGAAATAATATGGGAGAGTGCCATATATAAATTTCTTTATTGTATGTTTAAGTACGTTCATTTCATTAGTTTCTTGTAGATGTTTAAGATTTCTTCCGCTTGCTTTTCTTCAGAGAATCTTTTGGCAAATTTTTGCCCCTTTTCAATCATCTCCTTTTTTCTTTCAGTATCAGAGTATATCTGTTTGAAAGCATTGGCCATTCCTTTGATATCGTCAGGATGTACATAGATAGAGTCGGGACCTCCGGCTTCTTTCAGGCAAGATCCAGTCGCGGCCACTACCGGAATACCGGAGTATAGAGCTTCTATAATGGGAATACCAAAACCTTCGAAACGGGAAGGGTATACAAAAATTTCTGCTAACTGATAAAAAGCCGGCAGATCATCAAAAGGAACATTGCCGATGATATGTACCCTTTCTTCCAACTTATTCTCCTTAATGAAACGTTCAATCTTATCAGTATATTCCGTGTGGCGTCCTACAATGACGAGATGAATCTGTTCAGGAAGCATCGTTAGTGCCTGCACCGCTGAAAGGGCGTTTTTGCGTTCTTCAATACTTCCTACGTTAAGGATATAGTGATCCGGTAGCTGATATTTAGCCCGGATTTCTTTTTTCTTCTCTGCTGCTACAGGATGCATGAATGAAGGATCACATCCCTGATAAACAACTTCTATCTTATCGGCGGGAATCCTGAAATACTCAATAATATCACGCTTGGTACATTCGCTGATAGCAATGATTTTATCGGCATTTTCGCAAGCTTTACGGAATTTGTATGTGTATATTTTCCTGTCGATCGAATGGTAATACTGCGGATAGCGCAGAAAGATCAGATCGTGAATCGTTACAATACTTTTTACCTCGCTTTGATGTATATTCAGGGGCAACTCATTACTAAGTCCGTGGAATATATCGATTTTTTCTTTTTCCAGTTGTTGGGTAACGCCCCATACTCGCCACAATGAACTTAACTTTTTCCAGGAAGAAGTAGTGGGATAAGAAAGCTGTAGTTGCTGATACTGCTTCGTTAATTTGTCCAGCCTCTTGTTTTCCCGTTTCTTGGGGGCATACAGCACATATTCATTCTCCGGATAGAATTGGCATAGGATATCCACTATATAGCGGCTATAATTACCCAGACCGGTGAAATTCTGTACTGCACGTTTTCCGTCAAAACCTATTCTCATTTCTTCTTCTTACCTTTATGTGATTATAATTAGACTTCAAAATTCCGATAAGGTTTATTCAAGTCTAAATAATGGAAATTATGTTGTCTTTGTCCACTTTGTTTAGGTATGGTCATATAATCTCCATATTTCTGTGACAGATAAGCGTCGTATTTCTGTACTCCCCATACTTCTTCATCTTCAAACCGGATAGGAGTGGGAGTGCCCAGGATATCCTTCGACATGATTCCTTTCATTCCATCATCATAATCGCAGACTAATGCGCATTGGTCGAAATCGTATTTCTTCATCACCTTCCTGATGCTTTCCTGTGCTCCGGTAAGGGTGAAAAACTTTCTGCATAATAGCGGTATCCATGAACTGGGACCTTTCCCATGTTTGTATGGATCGCGATGAATAAGATAAAGTACTCGTTTGTAGAACTCATACTTCGCAAAATGCATTCTTTGCGCCATACGGCTTTCCGGAACTCCATCTAGTGGAAATATATCAATATATACACCTCCCAGATATTTGAGATGCATACGCTCGATTAAGGTTGTGTTGGCATCCTGCACCTTTGCGAACGGAAGAGGATATTCCTTATCATTCTCAGCGCATACCGCTTCGTAAGGTTCCGGTAACCATTCTTTGGCATTAGCCATTAGTAAGTCATAATCAGCTCTTGGCATTCCGATATCCAAATCATCATCCCAGGGGATGAATCCTTTGTGGCGCACAGCTCCCAGCATGGTGCCTGCCATGATGTAATATCGCAGATTATGTTCTTTGCAAACTTTGTCAACAGCTAATAAGTTCTTTAATATGCGAAGCTGTAGAGGGCGGATGTCGTAATTAGCCATTCTATCTGATTTTAATTAATAAAGACTGGCTGGAATCAGCTTCTGTGCCTGTTGAAAGTCTTCTACTGTGTCCAGCTCGGCCGAGAAGAACTCGGTGGTGTCCATAACGTAAAAATTATATCCTTGCGGAATCAGTCTCTCAAAAGCCCGTTCGTAGAATATATTATCCAGTCCTTCGATAGTAATCATAATTTCCAGTTCCCGGAATAGCGCTTTGGTATATTCAGCTGACATCTTTTCAATGCCGATAGATTCTCCGATAGCATCGGATATCGAACAGACTTTGCTGATTTCAACGACCTTTTGTGCGTCGTCCACGATGACTTTTATTTCTTCTGCTCCGAGCTCATGACGATTCAGTGCCAATATGTCGTCCTTATCCGAATGAAGCAGTTTCTCTACAATCTGCGGATCAAATACAATGTCGCTGTCTAATAACAAAATCTCCTGCCCATCTGTATAGGAACGGGTGAGCCATAATGAATAGATATTGTTGGTTGATTCATACCTGTCATTATAGATGAAAGTAATATCTTGGGTTGGATAATGTGCCTGTAGGAAATCAACGATTTGCTGCTGGCGATACCCGGTGACAATGATGAACTCATCAAATCCGTTTTGTATCAGAGCATCAAAAGCTCTTTCCAAAAGGCATCGTTCTCCTATTTTGAGAAGACATTTGGGCGTCGTATCGGTCAGCGGGCGTAAGCGTGAAGCTATTCCTGCGGCTAATATTACTGCTTTCATTTGGATGCTATTTTTTTGATTGTATCTATAACGATCCGGTTCTGCTCTGGGCGCCCCAATGTGATACGCAAATGAGTATTGATATCCGGTTCATTCATAAACTTCACTTTATAACTCTGTTCAGCAAAAGCCTTTTGTAAAGCCTCTTTCAGTTCTATCGGGTATTTGATTAAAATAAAATTGGCAACCGATTCATATACTTTGAATCCGGGTAACACGCCGATTTCCTTTTCGTAACGCTCACGGTCCTCGTTCATCAGTTTGGCGATGTTTCGATAGTGTGCGTCCGATTTAAGAGCCGCAATGGCGATATCTTCGGATATCCGGTTATATCCCAGATATTTATTGCTGTATCTGCTGAATTTTTCCAGCTCCTTACTCATGAATCCGAATCCCATACGCAAACCGGGTAATCCATAAAACTTGGATAAAGTACGGGAAATAATCAAATTCGGATATTTATTAACCAGCTTTTTGATATAACTGGTATCAGCTGAAACAAAAGAAGCGTATGCTTCGTCTATCAATACCACTGTTTGACTGGGTACTTCTGCAAGCAGTTCATCCAATTCTTTCGGAGTTAAACCATTGCCGGTAGGGTTATTGGGAGAAGCTAGTAAAAGAATCTTCGGATTCTCTTTCTGAATCATATCTTTTAGCGTCTCAAAGTCATATTTAAAAGTATTTCCGTCTTCGTAGAGAGGATATTGCAGTGTATGGCCATTCACCTCATCTGCAATTGATTTATAATACCACCATGAGAACTTGGGAATCAACATCGTTTTATTTCCATCTTCTTGAGTCAGGAAGTAGTGTACAGCTTGCTTCAGAATATCTTCTCCGCCGTATCCTAATAAGACTTGTGTTTCATCTATATCGTAAAGTTCGGATAAGAAAACAGATAATATACTTTTCTTTCCTTCATCATAAATGCGGGTATAAAAACAAAGTTTATTTATATCGAAGTTTTTTAAAGCCTCTACTACTTCTTTTGATGGACTGTAGTTAAATTCGTTTCGATCTAAAAAGTTCAAATTCTTTTCCATATTAGTTTTGTATGATTCCTTTATCGCACCAGGTTAGCTTCCTGACTTTCGTTTCGTTCAAAATACTGCGGTTGTTGCTCAAATTATCCGTTCCATGTAGCTCATGATAAAGATGGAACACAATTCCCGCAAATTTGATGGTACGCTTGCGTACACCGTTATTGATGAGGCGGCACACTAATTCATGATCTTCGCTTCCCCATCCGGTAATAGCTTCATTGTACCCATTGACTTTTAATAAATCCTCTTTCCAGAAAGCCATATTGCATCCTCTGGAATATGAAATATCCCATTGGCGATAATGCTGAAGTAGTGGGCTTAGCCAAGGCAAATGTACTCCGTTGATTGTGTTTTTAGTACCTTTGTCGTGAATAGAGATAATGCAGTTCCTTTCTGCTAGCATCTTTTTGGTTAAACCTTCCCGGATTAATACACGGCTACCGGTTACGAAACTGCCTTTTTTAGCAAAATGTACATGATCTTTGACGAAATCTTTGTGTAAGACGATATCCCCGTCAATTTGTATAATATATTCTTTAGATGCTTTCGCAATAGCTTTGTTACGGATGGAAGCCAGTCTGAAGCCTAGATCCTCATGCCAAACATGAATAATGGGGACTTCGGAAGAAGCAGCCAATTGATGAATTAGCTCTCCTGTATCTTCTTTAGAACCATCATCGGCAATGATAATTTCATCAGGAAGGAGAGATTGACGTAGCACGCTTTTAACGCATAATTCTAATGCGTCGCTTCTATTATAGGTGGATATAATTAGCGATGTACTTATGTTGCTCGCCATGGGTTTATTCATATAATTATTACTAAGTTAGTTAAATAGTTAAGGGGGCTTGCACTAAAATTCTACAAATGTATACATTTTATTTGGTTGTAACAAGCGTTAAAGGCTTTTTCAGGATAGCTACATCAAATTTTATGATTCTTTTTTTTGTTCTGGAATTAATAAGTCTACATGCAAGTTCGTTATCTTTGCGGCTCTAGTAAGTCATCTCTTCATTATAACTATTGGCTTTGTATAAATCTTCTTTCCAAAAGACTATATTCATCCTCTTACATACAAAATATCATTATGATGATACTTCTCTTGTAAATGACTAAGAATGAAGAGATGCTTTTTCCATGTTTTTAAGAAGTATAAGACTGTAAATTTTGTAAATGAAAATAATATTTTCTATGAACCTTCTTATAGTATATTATTTGTTGATAGTTTTTCCGCCTAAGTTTTGTCCTTTTTGTATTTATGACTTTTAATTAGATACTGAATGCTAAAAGGAAGTTTTAGGAATAAAAAACGTTTTATAGATTTGAATGTTAGTCGGGTTTCCAAAATAGGAGGGATACAGTTTTGAGAGAGCCTTGCTAATCCTTTTATTAAATCAACCCTTTTAATATTTGAGTACATCGCTGGTAGGTATCGATGATAAATTTCAAATAAATAATATAAGTTTATTTCTTTTTGAAGATGTTTGCTAAGGTTGTTGTCTGCTTGCATCAATCTCCTGATCTCACTAAAAACTATGGTAAGATCATTTAGATGCTTCAAGGTGTAGCCTTGTTCTATATTTGTAATAGAGTCTTCTCTCTTGCAATTATAAAGATAAGTTGTCCGGTTGGTTAGGCTAAATGATCTGGTATTTAGAGCGAGCATGGCATGCATTACTATGTCTTCGTGGTACACGTGTTCCAAAAAATGAATATGAAATTCTTTTAAAAAAGAAAGATTATATAATTTATTCCATGTAGTTACCCATATCTCATTTTTTTCTTCATAAAAGTATTGAGCCATACATAATTTACCTTTTCGTGTAATATTAGGATAGTTAGTAATTTTGAGTGAATTTTCATTCTCATCAATTTGATTGATTCCGGCTGCTACAAAGTCTACTTTCTCGTGTGAAATAATATTATATAAAGTTTCAATGCAATCAGGAACAATAGCATCGTCGCTATCCATAAAGTATAGATATTTCCCTTGAGCAGATTCAATTGCTGTGTTTCTTGTTCCTCCCAAACCAAGATTTTTTTTATGTGTAATTATACGGATGCAGTTACCTCTAGGATGTGTGCTTTTAAGTTGGTAGACTATATCCATGCTGTTATCATGCCCTAAATCGTCTACTATCAATATCTCTAAGTTTTGATAGGTTTGGTTTAATGCAGATAATAAGGCACGTTCAATGTACTTTTCTACATTATAAATAGGCATTGAGAGAGTTATTAAGCACATATTTTTCTTCAATCATTAACAACAAAATAATATTAGGTGATTACAAAGTTACTTTAATATTTGTAATGATGAAAGTTATTTCGTTTTTTATTGATTTCTTATCCCGAGCTTGCCCTATATATAGAAAGAATAATTTCATTAGAATAAAACTTTGGATTATTTTCATTACCTTTGTTCAGAATATTGTGTTTGTCTAAATAATGGGACTGATGTAAATTCTGCAATTCCTCTATTGTTTAAGACTATTGTTCTTTAATTTAAATTTTAATAATATGATATATATTATTTGTTATGATTGGCCTTCAACATCTGGTAATCATACAGGAATGAGGTATCTTTATGAATATATTCAAAAAAGAAATCCTGAATTGTATAAAATGTATACTTTCAATATGGGTAGGCGTTTTTTGGATAAGGGAAAAAAGGGGAAGAAAATCTCTGTGCTTTTTACGGCACTTAAATTAGCAATGACATATAAATCAGGAGATAAGTTTGTTCTTACTGAATATTTACATAGAGATTCATATCAAATATTGTTTGCAAAAATAATACGCTTTATATGTCCTAAAGCACCTATATATGCTATGGTGCATCTTGTTCCTGAAAAATTGGAAAGGCGATATTCGAAAGCACAAATAAAGAAGAGTTCGCGATTTGTTACAGAAATTGTAACATTGGGAAGTAGTTTGACATGCTATCTCAATAATTTAGGAATAGAGAATGTTTATACTTCCTTTCATTATGTCGATAATAATTATTATACTCCTTCTGCAAATCTTTATAACAGAGGTGGTGATGTCAAGGTAATAGTAATGGGTGCTTTGGCACGTGACTTTGAACAGATTGCTTATATTGTTTCAAGACTTCCGCAAATTCATTTTTATATATGCAAAGGGCGGGAGAATATTGATTATTTGTTTTCAGGTTTAAAGAATGCAACATTGGTGGGGTATGTTCCGGAGGCGGAATTAAAGCATTATATGAATGATTCTGATATTTCATTAAATGTGATGAAGGATACTATTGGAAGTAATGTAATTTGTACTTCAATGGCAACAGGATTGGCGATGGTGGTTAGTGATGTTGGATCTATACGGGACTATTGCGATGAGACTAATGCATGTTTCTGTTCTTCTCCCGATGATTTTATAAAGAATATTATGATCTTAGCAAATGATCGAGAGTTGCTCAATTCGTTAAAAAAAATGTCTTTGAAAAAAGCACAGCAGTTTTCTATCGATAATTATTGTGTTAGCTTGTCATCTCTATTGAAGTAATTGAAGAGTATGGCCGTTTACAGTTGTTATAGTAAAATTCTTAGGGATATTCAGTAAATGTCCGTATTTCTTATACATTAAGAGAACAGTTTTACTTTACGTGAGCTTTTCTCTTAATTTTTTCCTGTAAAGTCTCCAGTCTTCTATCTTTTTTATAGAATATTATTTACATATTCTTATATTTTCTCCCCAACGGTACATTATGTATATGTCTTTTTAGGGGAAGTTAAAAACCTCTCCTGTTTTCCTTTTGTTATTTTAGTCTGATTATGCAGCCGCTCTTTTTTTCTTTTCAACCTTTTCTATCATGCATACCGCATTGGCCGTATGTATTCCAAAGAAAATCCAAAGCATTTCCGTTTTCCTGTTTCTAGCTTTAATTCTGGCCAGTGAGTAATGTTGTTTCTGCGTTCCAAAACTTCCTTCCAGGCGAGTCGCTCTTTCACGGCTGAGTTCCGACCGTAATATCTTCCGAAGTGGCTCATCTTTGGGCGCTCTGCCCTTACGCTTAAAGGAAGTACTTATATGATATTTAGTACAAAATTTCCGGTTGGCATTATTAGCATAGATTGAATCCGCTGCAAGCGCCTTAACCCTACCCCTGATCAGTTGTTGTTGCAGATGAATACAGTCTTTCAAACGTACTCCTTCGTTAAAAGCCTTAAAGGAGATATGTTCAATAAAGGAGATTCCATCTATCTGTATATTGTTGACTTTGGCTCCGAATTCAACGGATTTGGTTTCCTTGCCTCTGATAATGGGGCGAAGGTAGTGCCGGTCGATACTCACAATGCGGTTGGGCACTTTTTTGCCTGCAAATAAATTCTTCCCTTGCTCAAGGACCGTCCGTATGACCGAGAAACGTCTTTGGTAATCAGAGGATAGTGTAAGCCTGTGCCTGTAGGATAAATGAAGCTGCTCCATCTGGTCCAGTAACTTTTCCAATAACTGAAGTAGTCTGCGTTTAATCATACGGGTCTGTGATTTCCTGCGTTTACGCAGTTTGCTATAAGCAAGGTAGGCACGGCTTACATCAAGATACTTGTTACGGGGACGTTGCATGTACAATGTCCGGCAATGTTTGCACAGATGACGATGAAGCCATACAATACCTTCCCATAAGAGTTT
>ERZ827516.3258-NODE-3258-length-10155-cov-4.176436_pt1 | contig 10155 bp, 7 predicted proteins | sample MGYA00519703_ERZ827516 | MGnify/ENA primary metagenome ERZ827516 (study PRJEB31778, sample SAMEA3449337) | human gut metagenome | biome: human gut; feature: human-associated habitat; material: faeces | place: United Kingdom | collected 2010/2012 ...
GTGGAATTTCACCCCCGCAGCAAAGCCTTTCCAGATAATGCCGATGCGCTCGGCGCGGCGGCCCCGGCCGTCGCGCAGCACCTCGATGACGTATTCGCTCTGCGGCGTTTTGCCCTTCACGTTGAGGATCAGCGTGCCGTACTTTTCGGGCGACTCGATCGTGAACTCCGAACGCAGCGTGTCGTTGCTCTCGCGGTTCGTGTTGGCGAACGTTCCGGCCGGAATCGTCAGACGGTATTTCTCTCCCGCCACCCAAGGCGCGCTGAGCGTCCACGAGCGCAGTTTGGCGGTGTCCTGCACGAAGGAGACTTTCACCGGCTCGGAGCTTTCTCCCTCGCCCAGACGCTGCAGGTCGATGGCTGTGCTGTCGACCCGGGTCAACGGATAGTCGAAGTCGAAGACGATGTTCTTCTCCGGGTTCAGCGTCGTGCCGCCGGCTACCTTCACCTTGAACGGGTTGGGTTCGGGCGCGTCGTCTTTCTTCTCTTTCTCTTTTTCTTTCTTGGCAGGCCTCCGCCATGCGATCGCCAGATCCTGTCCTGCGGATTGCAGCACTCCGGTGCTGTCGTGCTTGCGGTAGACGAGCCGTCCCCTCAGCGTATCGGGCATTTCCTCCTCGATCGCATCGAACCACAGCGTCATCGTATCGCGCCGGGGAGTCACGTACTCGGTGAGTATCTTCGACGGATCGAACCCTTCGAAAACCAGCGTGTCGATCTGCGGGAACGGGGCGGAGAACATGAGCGTCACCCGGTTGCTTTGCGGCCGGCTGGCTCCGGTGTATGTCTGGCGCTTGGACGGGATTTCCTTGAACAGGCGCATCATCAGTTGCGGGTCGGCCTGCATGTAGCGCCGCGAGGTGTCGTACCATATGTCGAACGCGGGCTCGCGCAGCGGGTTGAATACCGTGTCGAGAAAAGCCACGCGGTCGACGCCCGGCTCGTAGCGCATGTTATTGTTGTTGTCTTCGAGCGCGTAGATGCGGTAGTCCATCGGCTTCAGGTTCTCGGCGATGAAAATGCCGTTGGGATAGGATCGGGCCACGCTCAACGGTTTGCTGTTGACTATCGTCGAGTCGTAGGCGGGAATCGAGTCGGCCTTCGCGTCGAAAAACAGCAGGAAGACTTTCCCGAGCGTGTCGCCCTTCTGGGCGTCGACCGTATAGCCCGACATCAGCAGCGAGTCGATCTCGCCGCCGGTCGAGAAGACGTAGCGCAGTCCGACGTAGGGGTTGCCCTCGTTGTTGTCGACGACGCTGCTGCCGAAATCGAGCGCGTAGGTGCGGTTCGAGTCGAGGTCCTCCTTCAGATCGATCTGGACGCTCCGCCCGCGAATCGAGAGCACGGGCTTCTGTTCCATGAAAGGCGAGGTGAAAAACTCCTTTTGCTGATCCTCCAGCTGGACGTATTCGTCGAACTCGATCAGAATCCGCTTGTCCTTGAAATGAGTCGTTCCGAATGCCGGCGTCATGGTCACTACTTTCGGCGGCAGCGAGTCGCGCGGGCCTCCCTGCGGCGCCGCCTGCCGCGCGCAACGGCACAGCGTGGCCAGCAGCACGACGGCCAGTATGCCGCATCGGGCGAGCGTCTTATGGATTCTGATTTCGTTCGAGCTCATTTCTTCAAGCCAATTGCCTGCAAAGGTAGCGATTTTTCGATAGTTTTCACGGAGCCTTCCGGGCATGCGGTCCGGACGCTTCCGCCCGCGTTTGTTGCCGCCGTTTCTTCGGAACGTGCCGTCTTCCCTGTTCCGGGCCGGGCCGCATGTCCGGCCGAGAGCTCTCTGCGAAGCTGCCGGACCGTTCGTCCCAGCACGGGATGTACGAGATCGGGCAATATCTCCTCCAGCGGGGCGAGCACGAAATCGCGCCGCTCGAGAAGCGGGTGCGGAATCGTGAGCCGCTCGCTGCGGATGACCCGGTCTTCGTAGAACAGCATGTCGATGTCCATCGTCCGCGAGCGGTAGCCCGTATCCGGCGTTCGCACCCGTCCCAGTATCCTCTCGATACGCTGGCATTCGTCGAGTACCCGCTCGGGCGACAATGGGGTTTCGATCGCGAGCACCTGGTTCAGGAATCGTTCGTCGGCCTCGAATCCCCATGGTTCCGACTCTCTGAGCGACGAGCGGAGAACGATCCGTCCCACCGTTTCGGCGAGCAGCCGTTCCGCTTCGGCGAGATTCTCGGCGACCGGACCGAGGTTCGCGCCCGTTATCAGCACCACGCGCGCCATTACAGTCGGTTTATCAGTTTGCTCACCGTGAGCGCGAAGTGGGGAAAAACGATTCTCGGGTTGCCGTTCTGGGCGATCTGCCGCATCGTCCGCTCCATTTCGGCCACCAGCGGCTCGATGTTGCGGTTGTTCACGTAAGGCGCAAATTTCTTGCAAAACTGTTCTTCGCGGCCGAACAGATAGCAAATGGGTTCCATGCCGGCCGTCAGCATGTAGCTGTCGCGCAGCAGGCGGACCGAGTTCTCGATCAGTCGCTTCTGTTCCTCACGGCCCATCGAGGCGACCGTCTCGGCCCATTCGAGCAGTTCCAGATGCCGGTCCTCGTAGCTCAGCCGCATCAGTTTCACGAACAGGTCGAACAGTTCGTCGTTTTCGCTCGCGTGCCGCAGGCAGCGCAGCGCTTCGAGCAAGTCGCCCCGCGACAGCCGGGCCGCGCGGAAAGCGTCGGCCTCGGGCACTCCCTTACGAGCTGTCAGATAGCGCGTCAGGCTGGTTTCGTCGATCGACGGAACCGTTACGCACTGCGTGCGCGAGACGATCGTCGGCAGCAGTTGTTCGGGCGAAGTGCTCAACAGCAGGAACAGCGTCTTGTCCCACGGCTCCTCGAGTATTTTGAGCAGCTTGTTGGCCGCTTGCGTGTTCATTCGCTCGGCCAGCCAGACGACGACGATCTTGTATTCCGACTCGAACGATTTGAACGACAGTTTGCGGATGATTTCGTCGGCTTCCTGCGTACTGATATTGCCCTGCTTGTTGTCGATCTCGATGGCCGAGTACCACGACTGTTCGTCGAAATAGCCGCCCGTATCGGTCACGATTTTCCTCCATTGCGGCAGGAAACGGTCGCTCAGCGGCTTTTCGCCCGAGCGTCCCTTGGGCGTGTTGACCGGAAAAACGAAGTGCAGGTCGGGATGCGCCAGTTGCGCGATCTGCCGGCACGACGGGCACTCGCCGCACGAGTCGCCTTTCCGACGGTTCGTGCAATGTATGTACTGAGCGTAAGCGATCGCCAGCGGCAGCGGTCCGTATCCTTCCTGCCCGGAAAAGAGCTGCGCGTGGCTGACCCGTCCGGTGTCGACGCCCCGGACAAGCCGCTCGATGGTCGGCCTTTGGCCTATGATGTCTTTGAATTGCAATTTTGTCCTGATAAGAGTAGTCTGCCGAAAGTCTCGCGCGGATAGGCAAAGATAGGGAATTTCCTTCAGAATCGCATACGGAGGAATCCCGTTCTGAAACGGAAAGCGAAGCGGGAGAAGACTCGTGATCTTCTCCCGCTTGGAACGGATCGTTCGGTTTCGCCTATTCCTTGACGCAGCGCACCGAAACGCCTTGGGACCGGGTGTCGTAGTATGTCGCGGAAACCAGCCGGCCGGTCGTGAAGAACAGCAGGCAGCCATACTCGATCGTGCCGTCCTCATTGCTCGTCGTTTTGCCAGTGGCCGTCCACAGGGAGCCGTAGTTGCCAGGACAGTCGAGCGTGCCGGTTCCGTTGACGCGCGAGCCCGCTACGGGAAACAGGAAATCGTTTCCGTTCCCGTCGGTGTAAATGCGTCCGATGTTATCTGTGCCTGTCGTCGTCTGGCGGGTTACGAAAGCGTACGGGGAATCGCCCTGAGCGTCGTAGGCGGGAACTCTCCAGCCGGCAGGGCAGGGATCGTATACGGTTTTTTGACCCGAAACGGCGCCCCAAAGATTCGGATCGGGTTGGCCGTTCCAGTCGCCGTGGGCGTAGCGTGTCACATAGAACGAGGTCGGATGCTCGATCGAGAGCTGGACGGTGCCCATGCTGTCCGCATCCGAGGCCATAGCCGGCAGCGGGTTGTTCAGCATGTTCCAGCGTATCGTTTCGCTCGGATTTTCAGGAGCGAAGGCCGTAGCCGCCGTGAAAGGGTCCTTGCGTCCCCACTGATAGAGCAGGCCGAAGGCTCCGAAGCTTCCGGACTCGGCGTTGGCGGCACCCAGATTGCGGTCCATGAATTCCCATGTCGAGCCGTTGTCGTTCGTATACTTGAGCGTCTTGGCGTTCGGATCGAAGTCGGTGGCCCAGATGTGCCAGCTCCACAGAATCTTGCCCGATGCGTCCTTAACGGCGATCACTGCGTTGCCTGCGGCGGCTGTCGAAAAGAAAATCCGCTTGCTTTCGGGGTCTCCGTACAGGTCCGTAATCAGTTCCCGGTTGTCTTCCCACAATAGTTCTGCCGAGGTCCATTCGCCTACCTGCTCGCTCTCCGAGTTACCTTGCGTCGCGGCATCGATCACGAAGTCTCCGCTCGTCGGCACGATATAACAGTTGGCCTTTCCCGCCGCGCTCAGATCGTTCATCTGAAGTTTCCGCTGTACTACTTCTACGTGAAAATCGCCCGAGTTTCCTCCCGTTACGGTCAGACGGGCGGTACGCGAGGTGTCGGTCCTGTAATAGTTCTCGGCCGTCACCTCGATTTCGGCCGGTCCCCGGCCGCTCATGGCCGATACCTTCAGCCAAGCGGCGTCCTGCGGCAGAACGATCGACCAGTCGCCGTATGTGCGGACCGAGAGCGTTTGGGTCTCCTGCTTCGCGCTGAATGTAAGGACGGTCGGCTCCACGCTGAATTCGTACGATCCGCCTTCTTCCGAGTCATCGCATCCGAGAAAGAAAAAAGCGGGAATCGTCAAGGCGAGGTAAAGCGCCGATTTCGTAAAAAAAGTTTTCATAATCACTGTTTTGTTGAATTATATTGACCCTGGGTTATGGAATTCATACTATACTTCCAAGCTGACCCTTCCCTGCCGTCGTTTTTTTGTCGTATTTGCCTGACGATCCGGGCCGATTTTGAGCATGTCGGCCCAAAAATAGGGATAATCTCAGTCCGTTTGATCCGCGTCGAGCGATTTCCTCGTAGTCCGGAGCCGGATCACCCTCGTCCGGTCGATCCCATGCCGCCCTCGCCTCGGGCCGTTTCGCCGAGCGTCTCGACGCTTTCCCATTCGGCGCGCTCGAAGCGGGCGACGACCAGTTGGGCGATCCGTTCGCCGGGCTTGATCTCGAACGGTTCGTCGGACAGATTGACCAGAATCGCCTTGATCTCGCCCCGGTAGTCGGGATCGATCGTGCCCGGAGAGTTCGCGAGCGAGATGCCGTGTCGGGCGGCCAGACCGCTGCGCGGGCGTACCTGAATCTCGTATCCGTCCGGAATCTCGACGTAAAGTCCGGTCGGTACCAGCGTCCGTTCCAGCGGGCCCAGCACGATGCTTTCGCGGATGTCGGCCCGCACGTCCATGCCGGCGGCTCCGGCGGTTTCATACTGCGGCAAGGCGTATGCCGAGCGATTGATGACTTTGATTTTCATGGCTTTTTTCATTTGCGGAAAACGCGAAAGCGCATCCTCGGGCGAAGTCGGCGTTCGGCGCCGCTGCCCCGGTCCGGGCGAGAAAGTTCGGTCGGACGCGGTGCATGAGCGTGGCGCGACCCTCGCGGTTCGGTTTTCTTCGGGTTCTCCTTGTTATCTTATCGAACGGTTCGGTTTATGTTTGTCACAAGTATCGCGTTCCGTTTTTCGGACAGTGCGGTTTCGCAGTCTAATGCTTGACGATCGAGCGAAGCAACCCTTTTAGGTCGATCCGCTCGCGGTGTACGGCAAGCCACCCGAAGGCTGCGAGCAACAGCAGGTTGGCGGCGTAGTGCGCCGCAGGGCTCAGACGGACCGTCAGCAGCGACAGGGCGTAGATCGCGCCGCCCGCCAGAAAGTACGATCCGATCCGAGGCAGGTCGTAGGGCGTCGGGCAGTGCTTCCGGTTCAGATAGTAGCTGACGACGACCATGGCCGTCTCGCAGCCTAGACGGGCCAGAGCGGCGCCCGGATAGCCGAGCGCCGGGGTCAGCGCCAGATTCAGTCCGACCGTGAACACGAGTCCCGTGCCGGTGATCCAGATCGCATATTGCGTCTGTCCGCTCTGTTTGTACCAGAATGACAGGTTCAGCCAGATGCCGGAGAACATGTTCGCGAGCAGAATGATTGGCAGCACGCGGATGCCTTGCCGGAAATCGCGGCCCATCAGCAATCCGAACAAATCCACGAATAGCATGATCGTCAGGAAGATGCCGACGGACACGATGATGAAGTACTTGAGCGCCTCGGCATTGCTCCGGCGGAAGTCTTCCTGCCGGAAGGCCGACAGGAAGTACGGCTCGGCCGCGTAGCGGTACATCTGCGTGAACAGCATCAGCACGACGCCCAGTTTCGCGACGGCTCCGTAGATACCGAGCGCATCCATCGAGCTCTCGGGCGGCAGCAGATACTTGATCATCTGCCGGTCGATGAACTCGTTGGCCGTTCCGGCGATTCCGCTGATAAGCAGGGGCAGCGAATAGAGCATGACCGCGCGCAACAGCTTGGGCCGTATGCGCGGCCGTGCGCCGTGACAGGAGGGATACAGGCCGACCCATACGACCGCGCTGCCCAATAGGTTGGCCACCAGTACGTAGCCTGCTTCGAATGCCGGGTCGTACATACCTGCGTCCGCTCCTCGGCTTGCCAAAGCGGGGAGCACCGAATAGAAAAAGACGGTAAGCGCCAAATTGACGGCGACCGACAGCAGTCTCAGCGCGACGAAACGTTTCGCACGTCCTTGCTGCCGCAGTCGGGCGAACGGAATGGCCGTCGCGGCGTCGAGCGCGATGATGGCCGCCGTCAGCCGGATGTACGACGGATGCTCGGCATAGTCCATGATCCGGGCCAGCGCAGGGGTAAAAAGCAGGGCTGCGGCGAAAAACAGCAGCGCGAACAGCGAGACGGCGCCCCATGTCGTCTCGAACACTTCCTTGCGTTCCCGCTCGGTGGCGGCTTGTCCGGCGAAGCGGAAGTAGCCCGTCTCGAGCCCCATGGTCAGCACGACCAGCGCGAACGGGATCAGCGCGTAGAGGTCGGTCACCACGCCGTACTCCCCGGTCGTCATCAGGCGGGTCAGGTAGGGAAAAAGCAGGTAGTTCAGAAACCGGGGCACGATCGTTCCGACGCCGTAGATCGCGGTTTGCCCGGCCAGTTGCTTCAGCATACTCGGGTCGTTTGAAGGCAAAAATAGGCAAATAATCCGCTCCGCCGACTCCCCGGGTCAAAAAAGCGCTGTGCGGACATAGAAAGGCGGACTTGGGCTTTCGGGGCCATTTCTTGGTTCTTGGCCGGAAGCAGCAGACCGGCACACGCGTATCGGGCTTAGCGAATGCGCTTCGGAGAAATAGAGTGCGCCCGCCGAAGCGAAGATTCGGCCGACGAGCCGGAGGCGACGACCCGAACGATCCGATCGGGCGCTGCGACCCGCGAACGGAATTTTCCGGCGGAACCGGGACACGACCGAATACCCGCTTCCGTCCGTCCGTTTCCCGGCGCGGGGCGGATATGCAAATCGAATCCGTGTCCATGCCTCATACGGTCATGGACACGGGTTCCGGTTTGCCGTTCTGTCGCTACGGAAAGCCGAAATTTACCGCTCGATGTTCTCGAGTACTTTCCGTACTTCCTCGATGAAGCGGTCGGCATCGGCTCCGCCGACGATCCGTCCGACTTCCTCTCCGTCGGAATCCAGAATCAGAAAGGTCGGATAGGCCTTGACGGAGTATCGTTTCGCTACGTCGACCCCCTCGCCCTTTTCGGCGTTGAACTTGGCGTTGACGAACGTCTTGTTGAAAAACTCGCCTACTTTTTGCTGGGGAAATATCTGCTTGGCCATGATCTGGCACGGCCCGCACCATGTCGCGTATACGTCGACGAACAGATACTTGTCCTGTTCGTCCGCGAGGGCGAGCAGCTCCTTGAGCGTTCCTTTCTCGAAAACGGTTCCCTGGTTCTTTTGTGCGAAAGCGGTTGCCGCGAACAATACGAGCAGCGCGGCCGTCATCCATTTTTTCATGGTATCGTTTTTTTATTATCGGGTTCGGTTCGTTCGGGTGCAATTGTCGTTCCACAATGAGCGTCGGACGATGTTTCGTGCGGTTCGCTTCCGCTCGCTTCCGGGCTTTCCTTTCGTCCGGCCGGAGAACCGTTCCCTTGCCGGAGGGTGGAGAGCAGGCCGCAGGCCGCCTGAATGTCCTCGCCCCGCGAGGCGCGGATCGTCGTCGTGATGCCTCGCCGCGACAACTCATCGCGCAGACGGACCATCGTCGGCTCGTCGGCTCCCTCGAACGGAGCGTCGGGAATCGCGTGGAAGCGGATCAGGTTGATCCGGCAGCGGAGCCCTGCGAGCAGCCGCGTCAACGCGGCGACGTGCGCCGGCGTATCGTTGACTCCGCGAAAGACGATGTACTCGAAGCTGATTCGGCGCTGATGCGCGAAGTCGTGCCGCCGCAGCTCGGCGACCACCTGCTCGATCGGATAGCGGCGCTCGGCGGGCATCATGGCTGCGCGCTCGGCGGGGATCGGGTCGTGCAGGCTGACGGCCAGATGCACCCGGTCGATTCCTCCGAAATGGCCTTCAAGCTCGCAGGTTCCATGTGCTTCAAGGAAGCTGCCCCGAAGGCCAAGCCGGTCATTCTCGAACCGATCATGAAGGTCGAAGTCCGTACGCCGGAAGAGTACATGGGCGAAGTCATCGGCGATCTGAACCAGCGCCGTGGCAACATCCAGTCCATGACCGACGGTGTCGGCGTCAAGGTCATCGACGCCAAGGTCCCGCTGTCCGAGATGTTCGGCTACATCGGCGACCTGCGTTCCAAGACCCAGGGTCGTGCCATGTTCACCATGGAGATGGACTCCTACGACGAGGTGCCGAAGAGCGTCTCCGAGGAGATCATCAAGGCCCAGCGCGGCGAGTGACACGCGCCACTGCATGAAGTAGCCAGTGTCTTCAGTCAGCGGTAATATCGTATACCGCTGACTGGGTTCTGGCTCTTCAAAGTGGCACATAACCCAGAAACCCAGTAGAATAAGCGAGTTCCTGTGCGAAAGGGTGCAGGAAACTCACGAGACGTCCAGGAGGACAAAAGTAATGGCAAAGGAAAAGTACGAGCGTACTAAGCCGCACGTTAACATTGGTACCATCGGCCACGTCGATCACGGCAAGACCACCCTGACTGCAGCCATCTCCAAGGTGCTGCACGAGGAGTACCCGGATGTCAACCCGGAGTACGACTTCAACCAGATCGATTCCGCTCCGGAAGAGGCCGCCCGCGGTATCACCATCAACATCGCCCACATCGAGTACCAGACCGAGAAGCGTCACTACGCTCACGTCGACTGCCCGGGCCACGCCGACTTCGTGAAGAACATGATCACCGGTGCCGCTCAGATGGATGGCGCCATCCTCGTTGTGGCCGCCACCGACGGCCCGATGGCTCAGACCCGCGAGCACGTGCTGCTCGCTCGTCAGGTGGGCGTCCCGAAGATCCTCGTCGCTCTGAACAAGTGCGATATGGTCGACGACGACGAGCTCATCGAGCTCGTTGAGGAAGAGGTCCGTGACCTCCTCGACGAAAACGGCTTCGATCGCGATTGCCCGGTCATCCACGTGTCCGCTTACGGCGCACTGCACGATGACGCTCCGGACCACGAGAAGTGGGTTGAGCAGATCAAGAAGCTCATGGACGCCGTCGATGACTACATCCCGCCCCCGGTCCACGATCTGGACAAGCCGTTCCTGATGCCGATCGAAGATGTCTTCACCATCTCCGGCCGTGGCACCGTGGTGACCGGCCGTGTCGAGCGTGGTAAGCTCCCGGTCAACTCCAACGTCGAGATCGTCGGCATCCGTCCGACCCAGACCACCACCGTCACCTCCATCGAGACCTTCCACAAGCAGATGGACGAGTGCGAGGCTGGCGACAACACCGGTCTGCTGCTCCGCGGCATCAACCGTGACCAGGTCGAGCGTGGCCAGGTTCTGGCTGCTCCGGGCTCCGTGACCCCGCACACCAAGTTCGAGGGCGAAGTCTACGTGCTGACCAAGGACGAAGGCG
>ERZ827516.3259-NODE-3259-length-10152-cov-3.633455_pt1 | contig 10152 bp, 9 predicted proteins | sample MGYA00519703_ERZ827516 | MGnify/ENA primary metagenome ERZ827516 (study PRJEB31778, sample SAMEA3449337) | human gut metagenome | biome: human gut; feature: human-associated habitat; material: faeces | place: United Kingdom | collected 2010/2012 ...
ATTCCTGATCTGGAAAAGGAAGTGATTCCGGAGACAGGTTATTCTATCGAAGAGATCGAACAGAAAATGAAAACCGGAAAATACCTGGTGAAAGCACCCTGGTCTTCTTCGGGGAAAGGCATTCTGGTACTCGGAAAACCTATTGCTGTGAAAGAGAAAGAACGATTACACGGGATATTGAAACGGCAGGGGTATGTTATGTTGGAAAAAAAATTGAATAAGGTACTGGATTTTGCCATGGAGTTTTGTGCAGGAAGGCAAGGGGTGGAATTTATCGGATGGTCGGTATTTTCTACCGGCCTGAACGGTGAATATCGCGGGAATTATCTGGGAGCTCAAGCGTATATTGAGCAATTACTGGGAAGTAAATTAGGAGAAGAAAAGTTGCAGTCGCTGAAACAGGAATTGCCGGATATGATTGCCGGGATTTTGCCCGATTACCGGGGATATTTAGGGATAGATATGATGATTTATTCCGACTCTGCGGGAAAGTATAGAGTGCAACCTTGCCTGGAAATCAATCTGCGTTATAATATGGGAATAGTCGCCCTTATGTTGAGCCGGCGATATTTGGACGAACATGCGGAAGGAGAGTTCACGGTTCGTTATTATGCCAAAGCGGGGGAGGCCTGGCAGGAGCACAGGCATTTGCAACAGCTCTATCCGGCCGTATATAAAAATAACCGGATAAAATCCGGTTATTTAAATCTGACTCCAGTCAATGAAGCCACCCATTTTGTGGCATCCCTGATTTGTTATTGAATCTTGGTATCTTTCAGAATTACATCGTGTGCTCCTCCTTCGACAATAGAAGTAGAGGACACCAAGGTGATTTTTGCTCTTTCCTGTAATTGAGGAATCGTAACGGAACCACAGCTACACATGGTCGATTTGATTTTGCCCAGGGTGATTTCCAGATTGTCTTTCATTTTTCCGGCATATGGAACATAACTGTCGACCCCTTCTTCGAATTTCAGGGCAGCTTTACTGTTTCCTCCCATATCGTAGCGTTGCCAGTTTTGAGCACGGTTGGATCCTTCTCCCCAATATTCTTTCACATAGCTATTACCGATAGCCAGTTTTTTACTCGGACTCTCGTCGAAGCGGGCAAAGTAGCGTCCCATCATCAGGAAGTCGGCGCCCATGGCCAATGCTAAGGTCATGTGATAGTCATGTACAAGTCCTCCGTCGGAACAGATCGGAATATAAATACCGGTTTGTTCGAAATATTCCTGACGAGCCTGGCATACTTCGATCAGAGCAGTCGCCTGTCCCCGGCCGATCCCTTTTTGCTCACGAGTGATACAGATAGAACCACCGCCGATCCCTACTTTTACAAAATCGGCTCCGGCTTTCACCAGATATAAGAATCCTTCTTTATCCACCACATTACCACCGCCTACCTTGACTTCTTCGTTATACGTTTCTTTAATCCAGCGGATCGTTTCGTATTGCCATTCCGAAAAACCGTCGGAAGAATCTACTACCAGCACATCTACTCCGGCATCTACCAAGGCAGGTACCCGTTCTTTAAAGTCGCGGCTGTTAATTCCGGCTCCGACCATCAGTTTTTTATGGCTGTCGAGCAATTCATTGGGATTTTCTATATGATTGTCGTAGTCTTTGCGGAAGACAAAATATTGAAGTCTTTGATTGTCGTCTATAATCGGAAGGCAATTCAACTTATGATCCCAGATGATCGTATTGGCTTCACTTAAAGTCAGCCCCAACTTTCCTACAATCAGATTTTCGAAAGGAGTCATGAAATCAACTACCGGTTTATCTAACGGATCTGTTTTCAACCGATAATCCCGGCTTGTAATCATACCTAATAATTTTCCATTAGGGGTTCCGTCATCCGTAATGGCGACACTGGCGTGTCCGGTTTGTTCCTTTAAGCGAACAACATCCTGTAGGGTACAATCGGGACGTAAATTAGAATCACTCACTACAAATCCGGCTTTGAATTTCTTTACCCGCCTTACCATCTCGGCCTGACTTTCGATAGGTTGAGAACCGAAAATAAACGACAAACCTCCGTTACGGGCTAAGGCAATAGCCAGACCGTCGTCGGAGACTGCCTGCATCACTGCAGATACAAACGGAATGTTCAATTGTATTTTCGAGGTTTCCCCTTGACGGAATTTGACAACCGGCGTTTTCAAGGAAACATTGTCAGGAGTACACTCTTTGGTGGTGAGTGACGGAATTAACAGATATTCTCCAAATGTACGTGATACTTCTTTAATGTAATGAGCCATATGCTGTGGATTTTTAAAAATTGAGCGAAATTACTCAATTCCCGCTTAAATCCCAAGCCCGATCTGTTATTTTTTACTTAATTTTAGAGGTAGTCCTGGAATTTTTCGGACTTAGAATGAATCTTTCGATTTCAATATTTGATCAATGACCGGTGTGATATCCTGATTTTTGTGGATACGTAACGGTTTAACTCCGGCATCTTCAGCACATTTTACATCCTTTGAGCTATCCCCGATAAACCAGGATCGCTTCTTATCGATATGGAATTCTTCGATGGCCAGGTTGACCATATAAGGAGAAGGTTTCCGGCAAACACAGGTTTTTATGCTTTCATGGTGGGGACAATAATAGATCTTAGTCAGGGTCACTCCATGCTTTTCCAATTCGGCACACATCTTTTCGTGTACTTTGAACATATCTTCCCGGGTATATATCCCTTTAGCGATTCCTCCCTGATTGGTGATGACGATCAAAAGATAACCGGCTTTCTGAAGACGTTTCAAGCCTTCGATGACTCCCGGATTGAATACAAAGTCCTCCGGTTTGTATATATAATAATGTCCTTCGTCCGAATTGATCGTGCCGTCCCGGTCCAAAAATACGGCTTTATTCAAAGGTTGGGTCGATATTGAAGTAGTTGTTCTTTTCATATGGTTTAATACGTTCTTGGGATGATTATAGTTACTTGTCCGGGAATATTAATGCATGATTTTGAATATCAGCTCTTTCAGTAATTCTCCGTCCGAAATATTCGCATTACCTACCCCTTTGGATTTCATGTCGTATTCCCGAAGCAAGGAGATCGTGGTTGCACATTTCATGGCATTATAGATTTTACCTCCGTCGATATAGTCTTTCATAAAAAAAGGATGTACACCTAATAACCTGGCCATTTCCTGAGTATTGGGCGTCGTTTTTTTCTGATAGTGATAGGTCAGCAGGTTCAGGAAATACCTGAAAAGGGTGGTGATGGTCAATACCAGGGGATTGTTTTTCGGGTTGGCTTCAAAGTAGTTCACAATCTGATTGGCTTTTAGGAAATCCTTACGAATTATGGCACTCAGGAGCTCGAAACTATTGAAGTCTTTACTGATTCCTGTATGTTCCTCGACCAGAGATTCCTGTATTTCACCTCCCTGAGGTAAAAGCAGTACCAGCTTATCGATTTCATTCGCTACCCGGCTCAGATCGGTTCCCAAGCTTTCGGCCAGGATACCGGCTGCTTTAGTCGTGATTCCATATGATTTTTCTTTACAATAACCGATGATCCATTCCGGAATCTTGTTGTCATAAAGTTTGGCCGATTCGAAATAAATACAATGGGGAGTATTCCCGAGTTTTTTAAATACTCCCTTACGTTTGTCCGGTTTCTTATTTTTATACGCCAGGACCAGAATGGTCGAATTTTGGTAATGATCGATATAAGGTAATAGATTGTCGAAGTCCCGGATATTCTGAGCTTCCCGGACAATGACCACCTGTCGTTCGGACATCATTGGAAAACGGCGGGCGGTATCGGTGATCGTACTCATCGATACATCGTTCCCATATAAAACAGTTTGGTTAAATGCCTTTTCATCCTCGGTCAGCACGGTATTTTCGAGTAATGCAGTCAACCGGTCGATAAAAAAAGGTTCCTCACCGCATAGAAAATAGATGGGTTTATATTTCCGGGCCTTGATATCTTTCCTGATCTCTTCGAATGTCATCGTTTTACAATTTGTTAATGCGCCGATAATTGGGCTGAACAATCTATGCAAAGTTAGAAAAACTTTTTACCTTTTGGATTCTGACAGGATTTTTTGTACAATTTCCTCGATTTCGGCATCTTCGCCTTGCGGATCATAGGCTGCTTTCAGGTTATTTCCGAAGATTAAAGCGATCGATTGCCAGAAGTAGGCATTTACCGTCCCCCGGTATTCCCGGATGTGCGCGAAAGAAGTGTGGCTGGTTTCCCGGTAGATTAATCGGATCAAAATCCGTCCCTGGGTAATGCTGAGTTTCATCAGGGGGGCCTTGAACGTTTTCATCAGCTGGTTGTATTCTTCCTTGATGATCTTTTTACGATCGGCTTCCCGGGTGACGGCCGACAGTTTCTGTTCGATCTCATTGACTTTACCGGCAGCTATCCGGGCATAGGGATATACTTTCCGGACATTATATTCCAACCGGGTTTGCCGCCGGTGCTGACGCTGAAACCAGCCGGCATTTTTATTTTTCTGCCGGACACTGACTTCTTCCAGCCAAACATGAGGGAGGGTATCACCTTTCCAGAAGATGGAACGGACGACTTCTTTTTGTTGGGCCGACAGACAATTTATGCAAAATATAAAAAGTATGACCGTGAATATTCTCGGCATCACAAAATAATTTGTTATTTTTGGCTCGTAAAAATACGAATTATTGTGGACGAACAATTTCAGGATTTATTTAAAATAAGAAGGAATCGTAAAAAAGTGGAGATTGGCAATATTTTGATTGCCGAACCATTTCTGCAAGGGAAATATTTTTCCCGGTCCGTTATTTTTATGGTAGAACATGACGAAAAGGGAAGTATCGGTTTTGTTTTGAATAAGCCGATGGCTTACACCACTTCGGATCTGGTTACGGAATTAGCCGGATTGGAATATCCTGTCTATATCGGTGGCCCTGTCGAACAAAATCAACTGTATTATCTTCATAATCATGCAGAAGTTGAAGATGCTTTGCAAATTGTGCCGGGTATCTATTGGGGGGGCGATTTCTCGAAACTGACTCGTTTGTTGCAGGAGGGGAAAATACAGCCGGGGGAAGTTCGCTTTTTTGCCGGATATAGTGGCTGGGATGCCGGTCAACTGGATCGGGAGTTGGATGAGAATTCGTGGATGGTAGGGGATATTACTCCTGCGCGTTTTTTCGAAATTCCTAACGATAATTTATGGGAAGCTTCGATGAGCGGATTGGGAGGACGTTACCGGATTTGGGCTAATTTTCCCAAAGATCCGATTATGAATTAATTCGTGAAAAACGAATCAGATAAAATAGCAGGCCGTTCTATCGCTGTCCCTTCGGGGAAAGAGGAAAGTCCGGGCAACACAGGGCATCGTGCTTCTTAACGGGAAGATGTTCGTGAGGGCATAGTAACGTAACAGAAAAAAACCGTTTCACGAAGATTCGTTTTCGCTTGAAATAAGGGTGAAAAGGTGGGGTAAGAGCCCACCGGTACTGCAGGTAACTGTGGTAGCCGTACGTCTCACGAGTTGCAAGGCCATGTATACCGGCGCATTCGATTAGCCCGATCGATGCCGGGGGGTAGGCTGCTAGAGCTGCAAAGTGATTTGCAGAGTAGATAAATGATAGAAACCGTAAGGTACAGAACCCGGCTTACAGGCCTGCTATTTTTTTATTTTACACTAAACAGGAAAGCTGTTGCCGAACTGTTTAAAATATAGTTTGATTAAACCAGATTGAAATGAAATCGATACGTGAGATTTACAATATCGGATACGGACCGTCTTCCAGTCATACGATGGGACCGAGCCGTGCTGCCGGATTATTTTTGGAAAAGAACCCCGGAGCAGAAAAGTTCAGGGTCACACTTTACGGAAGTTTGGCGCTGACGGGGAAAGGCCATGGTACAGACAGTGCTATTCTGAAGGTTATAGACCGTCCCGATGCTGTAGAGATCGTTTGGAAACCGGATATCAGTCTGCCCCGCCATCCCAATGGGATGTTGTTCGAGGCTTTTGTACAAGGGAATACGGTTGATAGTTGGGAGGTATATAGTGTGGGTGGAGGCGCATTGTGGGACGAGTTGGGTACTTTCGACGACGGAAATCTCTACCCGGAGACAAGTATGGCCGAGGTGATGAAATGGTGTCTGGACGAAGGATGTACTTTTGTAGATTATGTAGAAAAATACGAGGGAAGTGAGATATTCACTTATCTGGAAGAGGTGTGGAAACAGATGCAGGAGACGGTAGAGAAAGGCCTGGTGACGGAGGGTGTACTGCCCGGAGCCTTGAAATTGGCCCGGAAAGCAAGTTCCTATAATATTAAAGCTCTGCAATCGTCCGGGTCTTCCCGGCCGATGGGTATGCTTTTCGCGGCAGCTTTAGCTGTCTCGGAAGAAAATGCCGGTGGTGGCCGGGTGGTAACTGCTCCTACTTGTGGGGCTTCCGGAGTTTTGCCGGCTTTGATGTATTTCATGAAATACGATCAGGAGATGCCGGATTACCGGATTATCCGGGGATTGGCAACTGCCGGGTTGATCGGTAATATTGTGAAAAGTAACGGTTCGATTTCAGGAGCCGAAGTGGGATGCCAGGGCGAGTTGGGGACTGCCTGTGCAATGGCTGCCGGAGCAGCTACCCAGATTTGGGGAGGTACTCCCCGGCAGATCGAATATGCTGCCGAAATGGGATTCGAGCATAATTTGGGACTGACTTGCGATCCTGTGATGGGATACGTACAGATTCCCTGTATCGAACGGAATGCTTTTGTAGCTCAAAAGGCTCGGGAAGCTGCTTTGTACGCCCTGTTTTCCGACGGTCGGCACATGGTTTCTTTCGACGATGTGGTGAAGACGATGATGGAAACCGGGAGGGATATGCAGGCCAAATACCGGGAAACCAGTTTGGGCGGATTAGCTCATGTATGCTTGAGGGAGCTAAGCCATATGCCCCGGAAAAATAAGAAGTAAAACGCAACTAAAACGATTAACCGACGTTAATCCAATAGATTTTAAAACAGATAAAGATGGATAGGATAAGACTGAAAGTTTTAGGTCTGTCGTATAGTATGTCGCAGGCCGGTGCATACGCTCTGATTTTAGCCGATGAGCAGGATATGCATCGGATTCCGATCGTTATCGGGATGCCTGAAGCACAGTCGATAGCTATTCAGCTTGAAAAGATGCAGACTCAGCGGCCGTTGACTCACGACCTGATCAAGAAGTTGGCGGATGCGTTGCAAGTCACTTTAAAAGAAGCTTTTATCTATCGTCTGGATTCCGGAATTTTTTATTCGGAATTGCTATTTGAGAAAAATACTCAACAAATCAAAATAGATTCCCGGACATCGGATGCCATTGCTTTGGCTTTGCGTTATGATTGTCCTATTTATTCTACGCCTGAAATTGTGGAAAAGGCCGGTATTGCGGTCGGTCAGGAAACAGGACAGACCGAATCCCCCGAAAAAGAAGAGGTCGTGCAACAACCCTATTCCGTTCAGGAATTGACCCGGATGCTGGACGAGGCTGTCCGGAATGAAGAGTATGAAAAGGCATCGAAGATCAGGGATCTGCTAAAAGAGATGGGGAAATAAAATATCAGGATGACTTATCTGATCACCTTTTTTGTAAATTTGTGATTCGGAAATTAAACTACACAGTAATATAATGAATTATGGACAGTATTAAGTTTGATTACAGTAAAATCTGTAATTTCGTCACTAAAGAAGAAATGGTTGCCCTGTATCCTGAGGCCCGGCAGGCATTGAAAAGCCTGAAAGAGGGAACCGGTAAAGGGAGTGATTTTTTAGGATGGTTGAACCTGCCTGTAGAAATCACCTCTGAACAGTTGGCAGATATCGAGAAAACGGCAGCCGAACTTAGAGCACGTACTCAGGTAATGGTCGTTATCGGTATCGGAGGCTCTTATCTGGGGGCACGGGCTGTCATCGAGGCTTTGGCAGATAGTTTCCACAACTATGAAAATACCGGTATGAAAGTGATTTTTGCAGGTCATAATATCGGTGAAGATTATTACCATGAATTGATTCACTACCTTCAGAATAAAGAGTTCGGTATCTGCGTGATTTCGAAATCAGGAACGACAACCGAACCGGCCATCGCTTTTCGTTTATTGAAAGAATTGCTGGAAGCTAAAGTAGGTAAAGAAGAAGCTGGAAAGCGAATTGTGGCGATTACGGATGCTTCGAAGGGAGCTTTACGTACATTAGCCGATCAGGAAGGATATAAAACTTTCGTTATCCCGGATAATGTAGGAGGACGTTTCTCCGTTCTGACACCGGTGGGATTATTGCCTATCGCTATCGCTGGGTTCGACATCAAAGAATTGGTTCAGGGAGCTATAGAAATGCGTAAGGCTTGCATCGATGACGAAAAAAGTATCGCCCTGGAATATGCCGTGGCCCGGACAGCTCTTTACCGGAAAGGATATGCCGTGGAATTGTTAGCTAACTTTAATCCGAAACTGCACTATATCACCGAGTGGTGGAAACAGCTTTACGGCGAGAGTGAAGGGAAAGAAAACAAAGGTATCTTCCCGGCAGGTGTTGATTTTACAACCGATTTGCATTCCATGGGGCAGTATATCCAGCAAGGGGTGCGCATGTTGATGGAAACCGTAATCTCTGTCGGGAAACCCCACTATCAGGTGCAGATTCCTTCGGATGCCGCTAATCTGGATAAGCTGAATTTTCTGGCCGGGAAACGGGTAGACGAAGTGAACAAAATGGCCGAACTGGGTACCCAAATTGCACACGTCGACGGCGGAGTGCCGAATATGAAGGTTTGTATGCCGGCTTTAACCGCTCAGTATATCGGGCAACTGTTTTATTTCTTCGAATTGGCTTGTGGTATCTCCGGAAGTATGTTGGGCGTGAATCCATTCGACCAACCAGGAGTGGAAGCCTATAAAAACAATATGTTTGCCCTGCTGGACAAACCCGGATATGAAGAAGCTTCCAAAGCGATTAAAGCAAAAATTTAGAAAACAGGATTTTTATCCGATAGAATGTATGCAGTCTGAAACATTCAGGCTGCATTTATTATTTCATAGAAAAGTGATATAAACTTAAACCGCTGTAACTATTAAATGGCAGGTATAATTTTTTCTTTCTATTCTGATCCCCGAAGACGAATAAGTATAAAAATAATGCTGGAATTAAATCGGTTAGTAAAGTCCGTCGACTTTATGAACTAATTATACTTACGTTTCGATACTTCATTTTTCGGCGTTTTTATTTATTTTTGCTGTGCACAATAACAATAAAATAAGACTATGAGAACTATCGCAATCCTGTGTGGCGGAGGACCGGCACCGGGTATTAACACAGTTGTGGCAACTGTAACCAAAGTGTTTTTGAAAGACGGATTCCGGGTTTTGGCTATCCACGAAGGGTATAAAGGATTATTTGCTGTACATCCCGAGGTGGAGGAACTGACTTATGAAAAAGCCGATCAAATCTACAGCCGTGGAGGCTCTGCCATAAAGATGAGCCGTTTTAAACCGGAAGACCAGGATTTCACGACAGCTTTGTTTGTAAAAGAAGGTATTGAATTGCTGGTGACTATCGGAGGAGACGATACCGCTTCGACGGCTAACCGACTGACGAAATATCTGGCAGCTCATCAGGTGAATATCCGGAATATCCATGTCCCTAAGACAATAGACAATGACCTGCCTCTGCCGGAAGGTATACCGACTTTCGGGTTTACTTCCGCCAAAGAAATGGGGGTGACTATCGGTAAAGTGATAAAAGCAGAGGCATCTACGACCCAAAACTGGTATCTACTGATGTCTATGGGAAGGGAAGCCGGCCACCTGGCTTTCGAGATCGGTAAGGGGATACATGCTTCCATGATCATTATCCCGGAAATGTTTTACACGGTATTTATTACCTTGATTGTATACCGGATTTTCCGTTACATAAACTATCACTACATGAACATAACCAGGAAAGAAAGTGAGTCAATTTGGGTACTAAAATAAAACGAATTTTCAAAAAAATCAGTTTAAAACGAACAACAGTCCTGATCTTGGTATTTGTGATAATGTCAGTTGTTCTGGTGCGTAGATTATTTGATCTGCAGATTATTCAGGGAGAGGATTACATCAGCAAATTCCAGGCCAGGACAACCAAAGAGCGTGTGCTCAAGAGCACCCG
>ERZ827516.3261-NODE-3261-length-10144-cov-6.971950_pt1 | contig 10144 bp, 10 predicted proteins | sample MGYA00519703_ERZ827516 | MGnify/ENA primary metagenome ERZ827516 (study PRJEB31778, sample SAMEA3449337) | human gut metagenome | biome: human gut; feature: human-associated habitat; material: faeces | place: United Kingdom | collected 2010/2012 ...
CAGATTCAGAACATAGAGTAAGATAAGAAGGGAAAGATCATGGAAAAGAGAGGTTCATTACTGGTACTGTCTGGATTTTCTGGTGTTGGAAAAGGAACAGTAGCAAAGAAACTGGTAGAAAAATATGGATATAGTTTATCAATTTCCGCAACAACAAGAAAGCCGAGAGAAGGTGAAGTTGACGGAAGGGAGTATTTTTTTAAGACGGTAGATGATTTTAAAAATCTGATCGACTATAATGGATTTATTGAGTATGCCAGATATGTGGACAATTATTATGGAACGCCAAGAAAGTTTGTAGAAGAAGAACTTGCAGCAGGACATAATGTGATCTTGGAAATTGAAGTGCAGGGTGCGTTTAATATTAAGAAACAATATGAAGATGCATTATTGATCTTCATTACGGCACCAAGCGCTGCGGCAATCAAGGAACGCCTGGTAGGAAGAGGAACTGAATCGGAAGAAGTGATCAACAAACGTATTAATCGTGCCAAAGAAGAATCTGAGGATATGGATAAATACGATTATATTGTGATCAACGATCAGGTAGAAGATTGTGCAGATCGAATTCATGCCATTGTACAGGCAAAAGACTGCCTGCTTGGAAATAACCTTAAATTTATAGAAGAAACTAAAAAAGAATTAGAACAACTATAGGAGGAATTATTATGTTACATCCATCATATACAGAATTAATGAAAGTTATCAATGGTGACAGTGAGGAAGAAAAAGTTATCTCAAGCCGTTACTCTATTGTACTTGCAAGTGCTAAGAGAGCAAGACAGATCATTGCAGGAGATATGCCATTAGTAGAAGAAAAAGATGGTGCAAAACCATTATCTACAGCAGTTGAAGAGCTTTGGGAAGAAAAAGTAAAGATTCTTGGAGACGATGAAGAAGTAGAAGAATAGAAATAACAAGGAAAACAAAACAGGGTGCTTAGGGATTCCTAAACACCCTTCTTTGTATAGACAGGGAGTTTTTTATGGACATTATTTTATTACTGAAAACCGTATTACTTGGAATTGTCGAGGGAATTACGGAATGGCTGCCGATCAGTAGTACAGGACATCTGATCTTGGCAGATGAATTTATTAAATTAAATATGACAGGTGCCTTTAAGGAAATGTTTGACGTTGTGATTCAGTTAGGTGCGATCATGGCAGTTGTTGTTTTATATTTTCATAAGTTAAATCCATTTTCACCAAAGAAAAACCATAGGGAAAAGATGGATACTATTGTTTTATGGACAAAGGTAATTCTTGCGGTATTTCCAGCAGCAATTATCGGCATTTTATTTGACGACTGGTTGAATGCACATTTTTATAATCCTCCAGTAGTTGCAGCAATGCTGATCATTTATGGTATATTATTTATCATAATTGAAAACCGCAACAAACGAATCAGAAGAAGACCAATGAATGATCTTACAAGATTATCTTATGGAATGGCATTGGGAATTGGTGTGTTTCAGGTATTAGCATTAATTCCAGGTACATCGAGATCAGGAGCAACGATCCTTGGAGGAATCTTACTCGGGTGTTCCAGAACGGTTGCTGCCGAATTCTCATTTTTCTTAGGAATTCCAGTAATGTTTGGAGCAAGTTTATTAAAGATCGTGAAATTTGGTCTTGCATTTACAACAACACAATTGATCGTACTGATCGTTGGAATGGTAGTATCCTTCCTTGTATCTATCGTAGCGATCAAGTTTTTACTTGGATATATTAAGAAGAATGACTTTAAGGCATTTGGTGTATACCGAATTATACTCGGTCTGCTAGTGATCGTGTATTTTGCATTCATCAAATAAGGAGTTTGTAAAACATGGATAAGAATTTATTTCTAAAGAATATGGAAGAGATGATCGCCATTGCAAAGACAAATGGGAATCAGATTGACCACAAAGAGTTATTAGATTATTTTAGTGATTATAATTTGAATGAAGAAGCAAAGAAACTTTTGATCGCAAGCTTTATAGAAGCGGGAATTCGTGTGCTTGGAGTAGATGAAGCACAGATTGTTGCTGAAGAAGAGGCGGAGGCGAAAGCTAATGTGTCCGAAGAAGAACAGGGTGCGATCCGTTTTTATGAAGAAGAATTAAGCCAGATGGATCTTCCGGGGGAAGAAGAGCAGAAAGAGCTGATCACATCATGGCTTGCTGACAAAGAAGACGGAGAAGCAGTGATTGAAAGCTTTCTTCCGCAGATTCTTGAAATTGCAAGGAATCATATGGGAAAAGGTGTCTTATTTGGAGATCTTGTACAGGAAGGTAACATTGGTCTATTAGAAGCAATGGCAATCTATCAAGATGGAGATGCAGAAGGATTTCTTGCACATGCCAAAAGTGCAGTAGAAGATTCTATTCTTGATGCAATTGCAATGCAGAGAGGTTCTGACAGTGTTGGAGAGGCAATGGCAATCAAGGCAAATCGCTTAGATGATGCTTCAACATTTCTATCAAAAGAACTTGGAAGAGAGCCAAAGATCGAAGAATTAGCAAAATATCTTTCTATGACAGAGGAAGAGGTAAAGGATATTATGAAGATTTCTCTCGATGCACTTTCTGTTATGGAAGCAGATATTAAACAGTCATAAAAATCCTTGGTGTTGACAGAAGGGAGGATGATCTTATGAATATCAGAGAAAAACAGGAACAGACGGAATTAAGTCTGTTAAGCCCATATGCAACACGAAGTATTGATACAAAAGGAAGAAGAAAGCCGGAAGAAGAATGTGAGATACGTACCTGTTTCCAAAGAGACAGGGATCGAATCTTGCATTGTAAAGCTTTTCGTCGTTTAAAAGATAAAACACAGGTGTTTTTATCTCCAGTAGGAGATCATTATAGAACGAGACTTATGCATACACTTGAAGTGTCACAGAATGCCAGAACGATCGCGAGAGCTTTGAATCTTAATGAGACATTAACAGAAGCAATTGCACTTGGACATGATCTTGGACACACGCCATTTGGTCATGCAGGAGAACGTGTATTAAATGAGATGAATCCCAAAGGATTTAAACATAATCAGCAAAGTGTGAGAGTTGCTCAGTATCTTGAGAAGAATGGTGATGGGTTGAATCTTACATGGGAGGTATTAGACGGTATGAAAAATCATTCAATGAAAAGCATGCCGCATACTCTGGAAGGTAAAATTGTCCGTTTGGCAGATAAAATTGCATATATCAATCATGATATTGATGACTCTGTACGTGCCAAAGTTTTAAAGGAAGAAGATCTTCCAAAGGAATATACAAATGTGCTTGGAACGACCTATCGTGAGAGAATTAATACGATGGTGCTTGATATTGTAAAACATAGTAGTGGTATCAATGATATTGTTATGTCTCAGAAGATAAGGGATGCAATGACAGGTCTTCGAAGTTTTATGTTCCAGAGAGTTTATGAGGAGCCAAATACAAAGAAAGAGGAAGAAAAGATAAAGAACATTATTGAACCATTATATGAGCATTATCTTTATCATATAGAGGAACTTCCAGTGTATAATCAGAAGATGATCAATTCAGAAGAAGATAAAGAACAGGCGGTTTGTGACTATATTGCAGGGATGACAGATCATTTTGCGATTGAGCAATATACAGAGATTTTTATTCCTAAATTTTTTATGCAAAAATAAAGGAAAATTAAAAAAGATGCAGAATAATATATTATAGAGGGATTTTTTAAGGAGGGACAAGCATTGATTTACGGAGAAGAAATCATAGAAGAGGTGCGAAGCCGGAATGATATTGTAGATCTCATCTCCACGTACGTACCGCTAAAGAAAAAAGGAAGTTCTTATTTCGGATTGTGCCCATTTCACAATGAAAAATCGCCCTCTTTTTCTGTGAGCCGGGATAAACAGATGTATTACTGTTTTGGCTGTGGTGCCGGTGGTAATGTTTTTACTTTTTTAATGGAATATGAGAACTTTTCTTTTCCGGAAGCGTTAAAATATCTGGCAGAACGAGCTGGAATGGAGCTTCCAGAAGAAGAATTGAATGAAGAAGCTAAACGAACAATGGATGCGAAAGCCAGACTTCGAGAGATGAACAAACTTTCTGCCAATTATTTCTATTATCTGCTTCACAGCAAACGAGGGCAGAAAGGACTTGCGTATTTGAAAAATCGTGGGATCACAGATGAGACGATCAAGAGATTTGGACTTGGATATGCAGATATTTACAATGATGATCTGTATCGTTTTCTAAAAAGCAAAGGATACAGTGATGAAGAATTGAAAGATTCTGCACTCGTAACGATCGATGAGCGACGAGGCGGAAGTGATAAGTTCTGGAACAGAGTTATGTTTCCAATCATGGATGTCAATAATCGTGTGATTGGTTTTGGAGGCAGAGTTATGGGAGATGGTTCGCCCAAATATTTAAATTCAAAAGAAACCACATTATTTGATAAAAGTCGTAATCTTTATGGATTGAATTTTGCAAGAAGCTCAAGGAAGAAAGAGATTATTTTATGTGAAGGATACATGGATGTTATATCTATGCATCAGGCGGGATTTACAAATGCAGTAGCTGCGCTTGGAACTGCATTTACTAGTGGACATGGAACGTTACTTAAGCGTTATACAGAGAATGTCATACTTTCTTTTGACAGCGATGAAGCAGGACAAAGAGCTATTTTGCGTGCAATTCCGATTCTTAAGGAAGCTGGACTGACAGTTCGTGTATTAAATCTCAAACCATACAAAGATCCAGATGAATTCATCAAAGGGTTAGGAAGAGAAGCTTTGGAAGAAAGAATCAGTCATGCAACAAGCAGTTTTATGTTTCAGATACAGGTAGCTGCAGGAAGATATGATCAGAACGATCCAGAGGAGAAGACAAAATTTCAGCATGAAGCAGCAAAATTACTTTCAACAATTGAAGAACGTCTGGAACGTAAGAATTATATTGATGCTGTATCAAGGGAATATTATATTGATGCAAAAGATTTGGAAGAACTTGTTAATTATTATGGAACTTCCGGTTATGCAACAACACAGAGACAGCAAAATACGCCAAGACAGCCGGAGAGAAGGCTGCAGCAGAGTGAAGCAAAAGAGGAAAAGAGGAAACAGCCACAGAAACTTCTTCTTACATGGATGGTAAATGAACCACAGTTATTTGAAAAACTGGATGGGATCATCGGTCCAGATGATTTTTATGAACAGATATATCATGGAGCGGCATTACTGCTTTTTAAACAATATGCAGAAGAAGGAGCAGTAATACCAGGAAAGATATTAAATCAATATACAGATCTAGAAGATCAGAAAAAGATCGCAGAATTATTTAATACAACACTAAAGATCAGTCCATCACCGGAAGATCGTGATAAAGCGTTGAATGATATTGTGCGAAGAGTAAAAGAAGACAGCATTGAACAACAGATGAACGCAACAAATGATATTTTGAAATGGCAGGATTTGATCAGGGAGAAAGCAAACCTTGCAAAATTGCATATTTCATTATAGGTTGGTTAAAATAGGAAGAGAAGAAAGGGACGAATTATGGAAGGTACAATGGAACAGTTCACCGAGAAACTTGCAGGTCTGGTGGAATTAGGAAAAAAGAATAAAAACTTTTTGGAGTATGCACAGATTGATTCATATTTCAAAGATATGAAATTGACTTCTGATATGATGGAAGCAATTTATGATTATTTGGAACAGAATGGAATCGATGTACTTACTCTTGCCGCAGTTGCAGACGATGATACAATAGAGGATGAGACAGAGATTGCCGTTCCTGATGGTGTCAGCATTGAAGATCCAGTTCGTATGTACTTAAAAGAGATTGGTAAAGTACCACTTCTTAGTGCAGATGAAGAGATCAAACTTGCAAAGAGAATGGAAGAAGGGGATGAAGTAGCCAAGAAGAAACTTGCTGAGGCAAACCTTCGTCTGGTAGTAAGTATTGCAAAACGTTATGTAGGACGAGGAATGCTTTTCCTTGACCTGATCCAGGAAGGTAATTTAGGTCTGATCAAAGCAGTGGAGAAATTTGATTATCGTAAAGGATATAAATTTAGTACTTATGCGACATGGTGGATTCGTCAGGCAATCACAAGAGCAATTGCCGATCAGGCAAGAACAATCCGTATTCCAGTGCATATGGTAGAAACGATCAATAAATTGATCCGTGTATCCAGACAGCTTCTTCAGGAGCTTGGAAGAGAACCATCTCCAGAAGAAATTGCAGCAGAGATGGATATCCCAGTGGAAAGAGTTCGTGAGATTTTAAAGATTTCTCAGGAACCAGTATCACTAGAGACACCAATTGGTGAAGAAGAAGACAGTCATCTTGGAGATTTTATTCAGGATGAGAATGTACCAGTACCAGCGGATGCAGCAGCATTTACACTGTTAAAAGAACAGTTAGACGAAGTACTAGGAACATTAACAGAGAGAGAACAGAAAGTTTTAAGATTACGTTTTGGATTAGATGACAGCAGAGCAAGAACACTTGAAGAAGTCGGAAAAGAATTTAACGTTACAAGAGAACGTATTCGTCAGATCGAAGCAAAAGCACTGCGCAAGTTAAGACATCCAAGTCGCAGCAGAAAATTAAAAGATTATTTAGATTAAGGTATGATTATGGAATTATCAAACAGATTAGAGACGATCGCATCATTTGTCACAGAAGGATATGTTGTGGCAGACATCGGGACAGATCATGGATACATACCAATCTATTTAACAAAGAATGGAAACTGCCCGAGAGCCTATGCGATGGATGTAAATAAAGAACCATTAAGCCGTGCAAAAGCACATATTGAAGAAGAGAATGCAGGAGAAACCATTTCCTGCATTCTTTCTGATGGATTGCATGAATTACCGCAAGATGAAGTGGATTCCGTTGTGATCGCAGGAATGGGAGGAGACTTAGTTGTAAGGATTTTAGAACAGGATTTTGATAAGTTAGCAAATGTCAAAGAACTGATCTTATCCCCACAGTCTCATTTAGAAAGAGTCCGCCATTTCTTAAATGATCATGGATTTCGCATCTTAGAGGAAGAGTTTTTAAAAGAAGATGGAAAATATTATGTTGTGATCCGCGCAGTTCATGGAAAACAGCATTATAATAAGGAATGTTTTTATCGTTTTGGAGAAGAATTAATTCTTGCAAAACATCCAGTACTTCTTGAGTATCTGGATCAGGAATATATAAAATATTCAAAGATCAAAGAAAGTCTTACAGATGATTCAAAGGAACATATTAAAAGACGCAAAGCTGAAGTAGAGGATTTACTTGGAGATATCATGGAGGCACTTTGTTATTATGAATTGTAGAAAACTGATCGACCTTTTAGAGATGGAAGTACCATTAGAGACAGCAGAAAGCTGGGATAATCCAGGATTTCTTGTTGGAGATAAAGAAAAAGAGATTAAAAAAGTTTTAGTTGTTCTGGATATTACAAATGAAGTGGTAGAATATGCGATCAAAGAACAGGTAGATTTTATCCTTGCACACCATCCAGTGATCTTTTCAAAGATCAGCAGATGTACCAGTGATGATTTTCTTCAGAATAAACTTTTGAAGCTGATCAGTCATGGAATCTGTGCTTATGGAATGCATACTTGTTATGATGTATGCAGAATGGGAGACCGTATGGTAGAACGTCTGGGACTTAATAATCTATGTGGACCTGTAGAAGATAGTGCATCTGGTAATGAAAAGGCACAGGGAAAAGGAATCGGTATCACAGCATACATCGAAGGAGATGTGACTGTTGGAGAGTACGCAAAGAAAGTCAAAGAAGCATTTTCATTAGAAAGTGTTATGGTATTTGGTGATTCAAATACGAAGATTTCAAAGATCGCGATTGTTCCAGGATCAGGAAGAAGTATGATAAGCACAGCTAAGCAGACAGGTGCTGATGTATTTTTAACAGGAGATATCGGACATCATGAAGGTCTTGATGCTATAGATATGGGAATGTGCGTGATCGATGCAGGACATTATGGATTAGAACATGTATTTATTGATGATATGAAACAATTCCTTTGTGATCAGACAGAAAATCTGGAAGTGATCACATATAAAGCAGGAAGTCCATATAAAGTTTTTTAAATAAATTTGTTTATTGATGAAAAAGAAAGAAGTGATGGTATATGATCAAAGTTACAGCAGGTCAGTCTATTTATGAAGTAGAAGAAGGAACAACACTTGAACAGCTTGCGAAACAGCTGCAAAAAAAAGAGGAACCAGTGATCCTTCTCGCTTACATGGATGGGAAACTAACAGAGTTATTTACAGAGATCAAAAAAGACTGTCATGTACGTTTTGTTACATTGAAAGAACAAGCAGGATATATGGCGTATAAACGTACGGCGACTTTTATATTTTTAAAGGCATGTGAAGATCTTCTTGGAAAAGGTGAAAGCACGAAGATAGCAATTGATTATTCTATTGGAAACAGTATCTTTTGTGATTTCTCTTCCATGGAGCGGATAGTAGATGATAAATTTGCACATTCTATTCAAAAACGTATGGAGCAGTTGTACGAGTCAGATTTACCGATTACAAAAAGATCATTAGATACCGATCAGGCATCAAGATATTTTGACAGTGTTGGATTTAAAGGCAAGAGAGAATTGTTTAAATTCCGCAGAGAATCAAAGACAAATATTTATTCTATGGATGGATATGATAATTATTTTTACGGATATATGGCACCATCAACAGGGTACATTCCTACATTTTTAGTTTCAGCATATCAGCATGGTGTTGTGCTTCAGATTCCAAAGCGGAAGCAGACAGAAGAAATTGTGCCGTTTACTCCGCAGCCAAAGCTCTTCCATGTGATGCAGCGATCCAGAGAGTGGACAAAGACAATGGGAGTCGATACTGTTGGAGCTTTAAATGACGAGATCACATATGGCAATATTAACCACCTGATCTTATTACAGGAAGGTTTACAGGAGAAGCTTCTTGCAGATATCGCAGATGAGATTGTAAGCAAGAACAAACGGATCATTTTGATCGCAGGGCCTTCATCCTCAGGAAAAACAACATTTTCACACAGACTGTCTATTCAGTTAGAGATTGCAGGCTTAACACCGCATCCAGTTTCTATGGATGATTATTTCTTAGACAGAGAACTTTCACCAAGAGATGAAAATGGAAATTATAATTTTGAAACAATTGCATCATTAGATGTAGATCTTCTGACAAAACATATCAATCAGCTGTTAAATGGCGAAGAAGTAGATGTTCCAAGTTACAATTTTGTTACTGGAAAAAGAGAGTATCATGGACACAAATTAAAGATTGGACAAAAAGATGTTCTCGTTATGGAAGGAATTCATGGATTAAATGGAACTCTCACAAACGAGATTCCAGAAGATGCAAAATACAGAATCTATGTCAGTGCATTAAATCAGATCAATTTGGATGAACATAACAGAATACCAAGTTCCGATGGAAGATTATTGCGAAGAATCGTAAGAGACGCGATGACAAGAGGAAATGATGCCAGAGAGACCATCTCCAGATGGGATTCCGTAAGAAAGGGAGAAGAAGACAATATCTTCCCATATCAGGAAGAAGCAGATGTTATGTTTAATTCTGCACAAGTCTATGAGATCGCGGTACTGAAACAATATGCGGAACCTTTGCTTTTTGCAGTTCCAAAAGATTGTCCTGAGTATCAGGAAGCAAAAAGACTATTAAAATTTTTAGAATATTTCTTAAATATTCCAAGCGAAGCAATTCCAAAGACGTCTCTTTTAAGAGAATTTATCGGTGGTAGTTGCTTTGACGTGTAAGATGTGATATAATAATTGGCGCTTAGTCGGACAAATGGTCGCGCCGTTTCAGACGAAAGGGAAACGGTGAGGAAAGTCCGGGCTTCACAGGGCAGGATGCCGGATAACGTCCGGTAGGGGCAACCCTCAAGCTAGTGCAACAGAAATATACCGCCACATAAGTGGTAAGGGTGAAATGGTAAGGTAAGAGCTTACCGCCTGGCTGGTAACAGGCAGGGCATATGTAAACCTCATCCGAAGCAAGACCGAGATGAAAACGATAGATCGGCCCGATCTGTTTTCAGGTGGGTCGCTGGAGCTTGCTGGTAACAGTAAGTCGAGATAGATGACCATTCAACGACATAACCCGGCTTATCGTCTGGCTAAGC
>ERZ827516.3264-NODE-3264-length-10142-cov-3.165659_pt1 | contig 10142 bp, 10 predicted proteins | sample MGYA00519703_ERZ827516 | MGnify/ENA primary metagenome ERZ827516 (study PRJEB31778, sample SAMEA3449337) | human gut metagenome | biome: human gut; feature: human-associated habitat; material: faeces | place: United Kingdom | collected 2010/2012 ...
TTCGTTCCGAAACCTCGCTGATTCAGACCATTGGGCGTGCGGCAAGAAATGCCAAGGGGCGCGTCATTATGTATGCCGATGTCATGACAGAAAGCATGGATAGGGCGATTACGGAAACCAACCGCCGCCGCTGCCTTCAGCAGGCGTATAATGAGGAGCATGGCATCATTCCGCAGACCATTCAGAAAAAGGTGCATGATGTCATCCAGATTACGAAGGCCGCAACGGAGAAGCAGAAATTCGGTCTGGAAAAGGACCCCGAATCCATGAGCGAAAAGGAATTGAAGCAGCTGATTGCAAAGTGGGATAAGGAAATGAAGCACGCCGCACTGGAATTGCAGTTTGAACGTGCGGCAGAGCTGAGAGATAAAATTTTGGAAATCAAGAAATTATTGTAAGAACTTGGGCAATCCTCTGAAAAGGGATATCCCAAGAAAAGGAGACGCTATGAAGGATAAGATTGTAATAAAGGGTGCGAGAGCGCATAATCTGAAAAATGTTGACCTCACCATCCCCAGAGATCAGCTGGTTGTCTTTACGGGGGTGAGCGGCAGCGGCAAAAGCTCTCTTGCTTTCGATACGATATATGCAGAGGGACAAAGACGCTATGTGGAGTCGCTCTCCTCCTATGCAAGGCAGTTTTTGGGGCAGATGGAAAAGCCGGATGTAGACCTCATCGAGGGGCTTTCTCCTGCCATCTCCATTGACCAGAAAACAACGAGCCATAACCCCCGTTCCACTGTCGGTACGGTAACGGAGATTTATGATTATCTGCGTCTGCTCTACGCAAGAATCGGGATTCCCCATTGCCCGAAATGCGGCAAGGAAATCAAAAAACAAACCATCGACCAGATTGTAGACCGCATTATGGAGCTGCCCGAGCGGACGAAGCTACAACTGCTAGCACCTGTGGTGCGCGGCAGAAAGGGCGAGCATGTCAAGCTGCTGGAGGATGCAAAAAAGAGCGGCTATGTGCGTGTGCGCGTGGATGGAATTCTGTATGACCTTTCCGAAAAAATCGAATTGGAAAAAAATAAAAAGCATAACATTGAAATCGTGGTAGACCGTCTGATGGTCAAGCCGGGGATCGAGAAGCGTTTGTCTGATTCTATCGAAAATGTACTGGAATTATCTAAAGGGCTGATGACCGTGGATGTGATCGACGGGGAACCGATCCAGTTTTCGGAGAGTTTCTCCTGCCCGGACTGTGGAATCAGTATCGGGGAGATCGAACCGAGAAGTTTTTCTTTCAACAATCCGTTTGGCGCCTGTCCGACCTGCTTTGGACTGGGATACAAGATGGAGTTTGATGTGGATCTGATGATCCCGGATAAGCACCTTTCCATTGCGGAGGGGGCAATTCAGGTTATGGGCTGGCAGTCCTGCACAGATCCTTCCAGTTTTACCTACGCGGTGTTAAAAGCATTGACAGAAGAATATCATTTTTCACTGGAGACACCATTCCAGGATTATCCGGACGAGATAAAATATGTGATCCTGCACGGAACAGATGGCAGGGAGTTAAAGGTACATTACAAAGGCATGCGCGGCGAGGGCGTTTATGATGTGGCGTTTGAGGGACTGATCCGGAATGTACAGCGTAAATACCGTGAGACAGGATCTGATACGATGAAGCAGGAATATGAGCAGTTTATGCGCATCACGCCGTGTGAAACCTGTAAGGGACAGCGTCTGAAGGCGGAATCCTTAGCGGTCACAGTTGCGGACAAGAATATTTATGAGATCACATCCATGTCCGTAAAGAATCTTGGAAGTTTTCTAAATGATATGGAGCTGAGCCATCAGCAGCATCTGATCGGAGATCAGATCTTAAAGGAGATCCGTGCGCGTGTCGGATTTTTAAATGAAGTCGGACTGGATTATCTGTCACTGTCCCGCGCAACCGGAACACTTTCCGGTGGAGAGGCACAGCGTATCCGTCTGGCAACACAGATCGGTTCCGGACTGGTTGGTGTGGCATATATCTTAGATGAGCCATCGATCGGTCTGCATCAGAGAGACAACGATAAACTGCTCGGCGCATTAAAGAACTTAAAAGACCTTGGAAATACGCTGATTGTTGTGGAGCATGATGAGGATACAATGCTGGCTGCGGATTATATTGTGGATATCGGTCCCGGAGCAGGTGCGCATGGTGGACAAGTGGTGGCATGCGGAACAGCAGAAGAAATCATGAAAAATAAAAATTCTGTGACAGGTGCTTATCTGAGCGGCAGAATCAAAATACCGGTTCCCACAGAGCGCAGAAAGCCGACAGGTTTCCTGACTGTCAAAGGTGCAAGGGAGAATAATCTTAAGAATATCGATGTGAAGATTCCACTTGGCATTATGACCTGTATCACCGGTGTGTCAGGATCGGGAAAGAGCTCACTGACCAATGAGATTTTATATAAGAGACTTGCAAGAGATCTGAACCGTGCGAGATGCATTCCAGGGAAGCATGACGATATCATCGGCATTGACCAGTTAGACAAGGTGATCGATATCGACCAGTCTCCGATCGGAAGGACACCGCGTTCGAATCCGGCGACATATACCGGTGTATTCGACATGATCCGTGATCTTTTTGCGGCGACGCCGGATGCGAAGGCGAAGGGATACAAGAAGGGCAGATTCAGTTTCAATGTAAAAGGCGGACGCTGTGAGGCATGTTCCGGTGACGGAATTTTAAAGATCGAGATGCACTTTTTGCCGGACGTGTACGTCCCGTGTGAAGTCTGTGGAGGAAAACGTTATAACCGCGATACGTTAGAGGTCAAATACAAGGGCAAGAGCATTTATGATGTGCTTGATATGACGGTGGAAGAAGCATTGAAATTCTTTGAAAACGTGCCTGCGATCGCAAGAAAGATACAGACACTTTATGACGTGGGACTTTCCTATGTCAAGCTTGGTCAGCCGTCAACGGAGCTGTCCGGTGGGGAGGCACAGCGTATCAAACTGGCAACAGAACTGTCAAAACGCAGCACAGGCAAGACCATTTACATTCTGGATGAGCCGACGACGGGACTTCATTTTGCGGATGTCCATAAACTGATCGAGATCCTGCGAAGACTCTCAGATGGGGGAAACACTGTAATCGTGATCGAACATAATCTGGATGTGATCAAGACCGCTGACTATATCATCGATATGGGACCGGAAGGCGGAGATGGCGGTGGAACCGTGATCGCACAGGGAACACCGGAGGAAGTGGCAGAAGTGCCGGAATCTTATACGGGTTATTATGTGAAGAAGTATCTGGAGAAAGATAAAGAAAACCGTCAGGAATCCTGAAAAATGTACGAGTGGTAAAAATATCTAAAAAAGGATAAACTACATCACAAAAGGCGCTGCAATCGCAGCGCCTTATCACGTTCGGGGAGTACTCCCCGGAAATCCTTGCGGAAAACCGGGAAGCATGAGTTATGAAAAATTATACTGCCCGTCAGTAATTCTGACGGTTGGGTCCGTTTGTATCGGACTTATTAGCTAGTACTCTTAGAATATAAAATAGAAATGTGATGAAAATGTGATGACAAAATGAAAAATAAACAAAATAAATAAAAAAGAATGAAGATTTTCTTATTTTTTTTAAAAATGCAGTCCTGCCATAAAAAAACCTTTGAAAAATCCCATTTTTTGTATATAATAGGACTGTATATGTAAAAATAGGTTTAATGGCATTTCTATGTCCGCGTGGATATGGGAATATTATCCATAGATTCAGGAACAGAGAGACGAAAGGGGCAAGTATTTAAAATGATGAGTACAGATATTGGTATCGATCTCGGTACTGCCAGTATATTAGTTTATATCAAAGGAAAAGGTGTTGTATTAAAGGAGCCGTCAGTTGTGGCTTTTGACCGTGATACAAATAAGATCAAAGCAATCGGAGAGGAAGCAAGACTGATGCTCGGAAGAACACCGGGAAATATCGTGGCAGTCAGACCACTTCGTCAGGGTGTTATTTCTGATTATCAGGTTACAGAGAAGATGATCAAGTACTTTATCCAGAAAGCACTTGGTAAGAAAACGTTCCGTAAGCCGCGCATCAGTGTATGTGTGCCAAGCGGTGTCACAGAGGTTGAGAAAAAAGCTGTTGAGGATGCAACCTATCAGGCAGGAGCAAGAGAAGTTGCAATCATCGAGGAACCGATCGCTGCGGCAATCGGAGCAGGTATTGATATTTCAAGACCTTGTGGAAATATGATCGTGGATATCGGAGGAGGAACAGCCGATATCGCGGTGATCTCTCTGGGCGGTTCGGTTGTCAGCACCTCTATCAAGATCGCCGGAGATGATTTTGATGAGGCGATTGTCCGTTATATGCGTAAAAAGCACAATCTTCTGATCGGTGAACGTACTGCAGAGGATATCAAGATCCGTATCGGAAGCTGTTTCCCACAGGCACAGGCCGAGACGATGGATGTACGCGGACGTAACCTTGTGACAGGACTTCCGAAAACTGTAACGGTTTCTTCGGAGGAGACAGAAGAGGCACTCAGAGAGCCGACACTTCAGATCGTAGAAGCAGTACATTCTGTACTGGAGAAAACTCCGCCGGAACTTGCAGCAGATGTTGCGGATCGTGGTATTGTGCTGACAGGCGGTGGTTCATTGCTCAGAGGTTTGGAGGAGCTGATCGAGGATCGCACCGGAATCAATACGATGACTGCAGATGAACCGATGACATGTGTTGCAATCGGTACCGGAAAATTCGTAGAGTTTTTAGCCGGAAAACGTGACGAAGATTAAATTTTTTTTGTGTTTTGCCGATACAATAAATGAAAGATATGCTTTGTGCACAGATAGGGAAAACGTGTGAAAAATAAGGTTTTTCATATGCGGAAATACGGATTAAAATACATCAGAAGCTGTGCAGAAATGGAGAGTTTACATGGTAAAGGGATTGTATACAGCGTATACAGGAATGATCAATGAACAGAATCGTCTGGACATTCTTTCGAATAACCTTGCAAATGCAGACACCAATGGTTATAAGAAAGAGGGAGCGACAAACCAGACGTTTGCAGATGAGCTTGCGATCAAGATCAAGGATACATCCAGCTACGGCATGCCGCAGAAGCTTGGAACCATGAGCATGGGTGTACACATCGGAGAGACTTACACGGATTACAGCCAGGGAAATTTCAGGGTAACAGATAACGCAACGGATTTTGCACTGGATGGAGATGGTTTCTTTGCAATCGCCTATACGGATAAAGCAGGAAACACATCTGTAAAGTACAGCAGGGATGGAGCCTTTGTGGTAAATACAGCAGGTTATCTTGTCACAAAAGACGGCGACTATGTATTAAATCAGAATGGAGCCATGAATGCGGATGCAGGAGCACGTATTCAGGTGGATCCGAATGTACCGATCACGGTGGATGAAAAAGGTAACATTTTTCAGAATAACCAGCAGGTTGGCACGATCGGCGTTGTAGATATTGCAGATTATAATTATCTGGCAAAATACGGCGAGAATATGTATGACCTGGTAAATGGCGGTGCCCGTCAGGCATCCACTGCGAAAGTAACGCAGGGATGTATCGAATCATCCAATATCAATGTTGTTTCGGAGATGGTCAATATGATCACGATATCGAGAGCCTTTCAGGCTGGACAGAAGGTGATCAACGCTGTGGATGAAACATTAGACAAAGCGGTAAACCAGGTGGGAAGGGTATAAGCAGGAGGTAAACTGGAATTATGATGAGAGCTCTTTATACTGCGGCAACCGGTATGATTGCACAGCAGTCAAACGTGGATAATATTTCAAATAACCTTTCAAATGTCAATACAGTCGGATATAAACAGGAGAAGATGGAGTTTAAGTCTCTGCTTTACCAGACAATCCAGACGCGTACAACCAGTGCAAATGGCGAGGAAAAGCCGATCTCTGCACAGGTAGGACTTGGTACCAGAGTGGCATCCAACACCTCTATTTATACACAGGGGTCACTGATGGCAAGTGAGAATGCAACTGATTTTGCAATCAGCGGTGATGGATTTTTTGCAGTGCGCGGAGCAGACGGAAAAACTTATTATACCAGAGCCGGAGATTTTGTATGGTCTGTCAATGCAGGCGGTACATTAACTCTTTGCACGAATGAGGGATACCCGGTTTTAGATTCCAACAATCAGCCGATCAATCTTCCGGCAGGTATCAGTGCAGAGAAAGTGATCGTCAGCGAAAATGGAAAAATGGGATATACCAATGCAGCCGGCACATATGTGGATATGAACCAGACGATTGGATTATTCCAGTTTAATAATCCAAGCGGACTTGAAAAAACAGGAACCAATCTTCTTGCAGTGACACCGGCATCCGGTAATGCAATGAACGAGTCTACAACTGCAAATCTTACTAAGAGCAAAGTTTTACAGAAATACCTGGAAGGTTCTAATGTTCAGGTCGCAGATGAGATGGTAAACCTGATCATTGCACAGCGTGCATATCAGCTCAACTCAAAGGCAATCACAACATCGGACGAGATGCTTGAGCAGGCAAACAATCTGAAACGTTAAGATTAGACAGCGGATGTAGGAAAGGAAAAACAATATGATTTCCATGGACAGCATTTCATCATTGATCGATACAAGCAAAAATACAGCAGCTGCAAATCAGGCAAGTTCCCTGCAGAGTTCCTTAAACAGTATTTCTTCGGATTCTTCCGAGGACGAACTGATGCAGGTTTGTAAAGATTTTGAATCATATTTTGTGGAAGAAGTTTTAAAAGAAATTAAAGAGAGCCTGACAAGTGAGGATGATGAGGAGGATTCTTCCACATCAACACTGAAAGATTATTATATGGACAATGTCATCGAACTGGTTGCAGACCAGGTTGTAGATGAGGTTGGAACCAATTTTACGCAGCAGCTCTATGAGCAGATGAAACGTAATTATAATATAGAATAAGTTTGCGCAGATAAAATGTCGTAAAATCGGCGCAGCAGAAGTAAAGTGTGCAGATAAGTACATAATTGAAACAGTATGCAAAAATCGGTGCAGTTTTAACGGGAAAATGAACGATGGGTTCAAAAATCCCGTTAGACTGCATTTTTTATTCATGGCAATAGCTCGCTCACAAAGCGTTTATTTTATTGCTTTCGCAGCAGAAAACAGAATTCTGGAATGGAGAAAACAGTGGAAAGTCTTGCAGGATATGTGGAACACATTATATATCGGAATGCGGATAATGGATATACCGTGTTAAATCTGGTGAGCGGGGAGGATGAAATCACCTGTGTGGGGATATTTTCGGCAATCGCAGAGGGAGAAAATATTGAGGCACAGGGGGAGTACACGGAACATCCGACCTATGGGCAGCAGTTTAAAGTAACAAGTTTTGAGGAGAAAGCACCTGAAGATGAGGAGGCAATAGAGCGGTATCTTGGTTCCGGTGCAATCAAGGGAATCGGGCTTGCCATGGCGGCAAGAATTGTCAGGCGTTTTAAGGAGGATACCTTCCGGATCATAGAGGAAGAACCGGAACGTCTCGCTGAGATCAAAGGGATCAGTAACCGCAAAGCGATGGAGATTGCCAGCCAGGTCAACGAAAAGAGGGATCTGCGGCAGGCGATGATCTTTTTGCAGCAGTATGGAATCACGATGAATTTAGCGGTCAAGGTATATCAGGCATACGGACAGGATGTTTATGGTATCATCCGGGAAAATCCGTACCGGCTGGCGGACGATATTGATGGAGTCGGATTCCGGACGGCGGATGAGATCGCGGCGCGGGTTGGTATCCGGATGGACTCTGATTTCCGTGTGCGAAGCGGAATCCTGTATACACTGCTTCAGGCAAGTGGGGAGGGACATACCTATCTGCCGGAGACAGAGCTGACACCGCGTGCATCAAAATTATTGAATGTTACGGCAGAACAGGTGGAAAAGCAGTACATGGATCTTGCCATTGAAAGGAAGATCATCTTAAAACAGATGGAAGATCAGACACAGATCTATGCAGCGTCATTTTATTATATGGAAGCAAACACGGCGACGATGTTAAAACGGCTCAAGTTATGATGTGTCAGATGCGGAGATTGAACAGCGAATCCGGGGGATCGAAAAGAAAAGCGGCATGACGTTGGATGAACATCAGGTAACGGCGGTCAAAGAGGCAGTGCGGAATGGTCTGCTTGTGATCACGGGAGGGCCTGGAACCGGAAAGACGACCACGATTAATACGATCATCCGCTATTTTGAACTGGAGGGCTTGGAAATCTTTTTGGCAGCTCCGACAGGGCGTGCAGCAAAGCGCATGAGTGAGACAACGGGATTTGAGGCGCGGACAGTTCACCGTATGTTAGAGCTGAATGGGGGAGCCGAGGGAAGCGGTGGATTTGAAAGGGATGAAAGTAATCCACTCGAAGCGGATGTGATCATTGTAGATGAGATGTCGATGGTGGATATCTCACTGATGTATTCTCTGCTCAAAGCAATCTCTGTGGGAACGAGGCTGATTCTTGTCGGGGATGTCAATCAGCTTCCGAGTGTCGGACCGGGAAGTGTACTCCGTGATATTATCCAATCACATGCCTGCAATGTAGTTATGCTGACCAAAATCTTCCGTCAGGCATCCACCAGTGATATTATTGTCAATGCGCATAAGATCAATCATGGAGAAGAAGTGATATTAGATAATAAGAGCATGGATTTCTTTTTTCTGAAACGGTATGACGCAGATGTGATCATCAATGTGGTGCTGCAGCTCATTAAGCAGAAACTGCCGAAGTTTGTGGATGCGACGCCTTATGATATCCAGGTACTGACACCGATGCGCAAGGGACTGCTTGGCGTAGAGCGCCTGAATGGGATTTTGCAGCGATATATGAATCCGCCTGCCAATGATAAAGTGGAGAAAGAATATGGCAGCACGGTGTTCCGTGAGGGGGATAAAGTTATGCAGACAAAGAATAACTACCAGCTCGCGTGGGAAATCCGTACAAAATTTGGACTCACTGTGGATAAAGGCCTTGGAATTTTCAATGGAGATATGGGAATCATAAGACAGATCAATGATTTCGCAGAGCAGATGATCATAGAGTTTGATGAAGGGAGAATGGTAGAGTACCCCTATAAACTTCTGGATGAACTTGAGCTTGCCTATGCGATCACGATCCATAAATCACAGGGAAGCGAGTATCCGGCGGTGGCGATTCCGGTCTGGAGCGGACCGCAGATGCTGATGACGCGGAATCTGATTTACACGGCGGTTACAAGGGCAAGAGCCTGTGTCTGCCTGGTCGGTGTCCCGTATGTGTTTCAGCAGATGGTGGACAATGCGATGGAACAGAAGCGCTATTCGGGACTGCGCGACCGCATTGAAGAAATTATGGAGACATTGTGATAAAAAATATAAAATGGAATCAATTCCCCCGCGCCGCTCTGGATGCGCTATATCCAAGGCGCTGCCCGGTCTGCGGGGAGATCGTGACGCCGAAGGGCAGGCTTATCTGTCCTTCGTGTCTTTTGAGGCTTTCGCCTGTCAAATCGCCGGTTTGTCAGAAATGTGGAAAAGAAGTTTGGAGTGAAGAAATCGAATATTGTCCAGACTGTGTGAAACACCGCCGGTCATTTGCGCGTGGGATGGCACTCTTTAACTATACGGAGGAAGCTGCGCGCTCGATGGCAGCGGTTAAATATAAAAATAAGAGGGAATATCTCGATTTTTATGCCGAAGCTGCAGCGGAAAAGCTGAGGCAGTATGAAAATCGGGAGGAGTGGCAGTTTGACGGTCTGGTTCCCGTTCCGGTCCACCCGGCGCGGAAACGGAAACGCGGTTTCAATCAGGCGGAGGTTCTGGCAAAGCGGATGGGCGAGCGGCTGGAAATGCCGGTGTGCCCGGAATTTTTATATCGGATACGAAATACAGAACCTCTGAAAGAACTGAATCCAGATGAACGGCTCCGGAATTTACAGCAGGCGTTTCAGGCAGATGCGGAGGCAATCCGGGCAAGTGGCGTGCAAAACGTGCTTCTCGTGGATGATATTTATACGACCGGAAGCACGGCGGAAGCGTGTACCCGGGCGCTTCTGTCTGCGGGGATCGAAAAAGTCTGTTTTTTTGCCGTTTGTATTGGACAAGGACGCTAAAGTGGGATATGATAGAGAAGATAGGCAGAGGGAA
>ERZ827516.3271-NODE-3271-length-10132-cov-3.163640_pt1 | contig 10132 bp, 9 predicted proteins | sample MGYA00519703_ERZ827516 | MGnify/ENA primary metagenome ERZ827516 (study PRJEB31778, sample SAMEA3449337) | human gut metagenome | biome: human gut; feature: human-associated habitat; material: faeces | place: United Kingdom | collected 2010/2012 ...
TCAGGTTCTAGTGGGCATTGCGCCCGTGCAGGTTCAAGTCCTGTCATCCGCAGTATTGCGGAGGAGACCATCGAGAAAATCGGTGGTCTTTTTTTATGTAAAATTATTATGTAAAAAACGAAGGAATTTCGATTTGAAAAAGAATGTATTTTTTTGTGAACAAATTTCAAAAAAGGTGTTGACAAACTCTTTTTGATACGGTATTATAGTCAAGCACACTAAGTTGTGCGGATGTGGCGGAACTGGCAGACGCGCTAGATTCAGGTTCTAGTGGGCATTGCGCCCGTGCAGGTTCAAGTCCTGTCATCCGCAGTAATTGCGGAAAAGACCATCGAGAAATCGATGGTCTTTTTTTATGCCGGCAGAATAAGACATACCTTTAGCGGCTGCCTGAAATAGGAATGCAGTGCATACCACCGATTTATCGGTGTCTATGATTTGTCAGCTGTTGCAGCCGTTTTTCTGCATGAAAAAATAATGCTGCTGCTTCAGATAATCTCTGGCGTAGTCCAGAGCTTCTCCGAAACGCTGGAAATGCACGATTTCGCGCTGGCGCAGAAAACGGATCGGTTCACAGACTTCCGGATCTTTGACAAGACGTAAAATATTATCGTAGGTGGTGCGGGCTTTCTGCTCCGCAGCCATATCTTCAAAAAGATCCGTGATCGCATCGCCTTTGCTCTGGAATTCACAGGCATTAAACGGAATACCGCCGGCTGCCTGCGGCCAGATCCCGGCCGTGTGATCGACATAGTAAGGAGCGAAACCGGCGGCCTCAAGTTCTTCAGCACTTAAGCCTTTGGTGAGCTGGCGGACGATGGCGGCAATCATTTCGAGGTGGGCTAATTCCTCCGTCCCAATATCCGTCAACAGTCCCGCTACTTTATTATATGGCATACTATACCTCTGTGACAGATAACGGAACGATGCGGCCGCCTCTCCATCTGGTCCTCCATACTGACTGATGATGATCTGTGCGATTTTGGCATTGGGTCTTGTAATGTTGACTGGGAATTGTAAACGTTTTTCATAATTCCACATTAACAGTCACCTCCTTCCCATGGCCATGGATCCGATGCCCAACGCCAGTAATTATCAGGATTTGCGGTGTCGATGGTAAGCGGAGTATAATTTTGCGCATATGCACGCAGTGCAGTGCGTCTTAAGTCAGCATAGTGATTGAAATATTTTAAAGCTTCTTCATCGTCAGGATGCGTGTCGAGATATTCTGTGATTTCTACGACAGCAAAGCTGACCATATCGATCCAGTGGAGGAGTTGGGACTGATTCATCTGACTGATCATCATCGGCATCTACCTCCGTTTGCGGCTAAAAATGGTTTATCCAGTTCTGGAAAAATAGTCCCGGCACTGAGTGAACGATCCGGTTCATAAACAGTAGAAAAATGCTGCCAGGGGACGTATGCCATGGCGAGTACATAATCAGAAATGGTTCTTATATTTTCTGAACAGGAAACAGAATCTGCACAGGATGCAGATTCTGTGCAAAAGTCCAGACCTGCACGGTGTGCAGGATGTGAAACAGATAAACGGTCGCAGGAACGATTGCTGTTCCCGGACATAGGATAAGGTCTCATAATAAGTTATTCCTTTCAATATCAGGTTTACAATAAGATATGTAAAAATGATGATTTTGGTTCATTTAGCAGACATCATATAAAAAGGTAAAAAATGCGTATTATCAAATCGAAAAAGAGTGTAAAAAATGTTGAAAAATATCAAAATGAGTATAAAATAAAAAATATTGGTATTAAAACAGCAGAAGACAGAGAAGGGGAATAAGAATGAATAAAAGAATTGTTGCAGGTATGCTGTTTACGACAGTTGTATGTATGATGTTAGGAGGCTGCGGCTTCACAGCTGATAAAGAAAATGTAAAGAATAGTGGTGCTGTGGAATCGGTAATGCCGGGAGCAGAAGTATCTACGGAGATGACAGAAAGAGATGCTGAGGCGGATAATGGTGTGGTACAGCTTAAAGTATGGTCGGAAGAAGACAACTTCGACATGTTAAACCAGATGATAGACAGCTTTGAACAGAAATATGCAGGACAGGCAAAGTTTGAGATTACATTGGAACAAAATGCTGATTCTGATACAAAGGATATTCTTTTGGGAGATATTCATAACGGGGCGGATGTTTTCCCGTTTGCGGATGATCAGCTTTCTGCAATGGTTGCCGCTGGTGCATTATATCCGGTGCCAAATGCAGAAGAAGTAAAGAGTGCGAATTTAGAAGAGTCGGTTTCTGCTGCATCTATTAATGATATCTTATATGCTTATCCAATGACGGCAGATAACGGATACTTCCTCTATTATGATAAAAATGTTCTTTCCGATGAAGATGTCCAGACGATGGATGGCATGTTAGAGGCACTGAATGCTGCAGGCAGATCATTTTCCATGGAGCTTAATTCGGGCTGGTATCTGTATACATTTTTTGGTAATACGGGTCTGGAGTTTGGTATTAATGATGATGGCGTGACAAATTACTGTAACTGGAACGCCACAGATGGAGCAATTAAAGGCGTTGATGTGGCACAGGCCATTTTAAATATCACAACCAATCCGGCATTTATCAGCCAGCCGGATGGAGATTTCATTACAGGAGTACAGAATGGTACGGTTAGTGCGGGAATCAGTGGCGTATGGAATGCAGTTTCAGTCAGGGAAGCATGGGGCGATAATTACGGAGCCGTAAAACTTCCAACTTACACGGTGGCAGGGCAGCAGGTACAGATGTCTTCTTTTACCGGTTATAAAATGATGGGCGTGAATGCATATTCCAAATATCCGGAATGGGCAGCAAAACTTGCAGACTGGCTTACAAATGAAGAGAACCAGACGATCCGTTTTGAAGAGAGAAATCAGGGACCTTCGAATACGAATGCAGCGGCTTCGGATGCGGTGAAACAGGTGCCGGCAATTCAGGCTGTTATTGCACAATCAGAATTTGGTAAACTGCAGCGCGTTGGAAACAGTTACTGGGATGCATGTTCTGCATTTAGTGATACGATGGCAGCTGGTAACCCATCCGGTCAGGATCTGCAGGAAATTATGGATACACTTGTTGAAGGAATAACAGCATCCGCAGCAAAATAAAGGATAGGAGACAGATCACATTATGAAAAAACAGGGACGTTTCAGCACGAAAATGATCATATTGATTCCGGTGTTTGTTATTGGAATTATATCTATTATTTCGAGTGTTCTGGCAGTAAAAAATATTCGTAAGGTTAATGAGAATGCAACACAGATTGCAAATGGTTATATGGTCTGTATCGCAGAATTGGGATCAATTCAGACAGAAACAGAAAAGATTCATCGGCTTGGATTGTCACATATTGTAGCAACAGATCTTGACTCAATGATCTCTCTTGTAGATGTCATACGTGCAGAACAGACGGTACTTGATGGTTATCTGTCAGATTTTGAACGGTTCATAGATGATTCAGACCGTGAAAATTACGAGGCAATATTGTCAAATTATGAAGGTTTGAAATATGAAAATGCAAATCTTATGGCATACAGCGCAAATGGAAATAAAGAGGCTGCGTATGCTTTGGCAAACGGTGCAATTTCAGAGTATGCAGACAAGATAGATCAGAATATTACAGCAATCCAGGAAGTGGTAAATAATAATGCAGATACGGCAAAGCAGCAATTGACCAAGGTATATAAGTATTCTTTGACGGTCAGCTTCGTTACGATTGCTGTCAGCATGGCATCTTTGCTGTTTGCGGTATTTTCTGTACTGAAGATGGTAATCGTACCACTTTCTAAAACGAAGAATGAGATCAATGAGATTATTGATGGTATAGACAGAAGAGAAGGAGACCTGACCAGACGAGTAACCATTATGGAGAATCAGGAAGTGGCAGCAGTCGGCAGTGGCATCAACCTTTTCATGGGAAAATTACAGGATATTTTTAAAACGATCATTCATAATTCAAAACGTATGGAAACGGTAGTCAATGAAGTCCGTGAAAGTGTTATGACATCAAACAGCAGTGTGTCTGATCTGTCTGCATTAACGGAGGAACTTTCAGCTACCATGCAGGAGATGTCAGATAATGCTGCTTTGATCAATTCCAATACGGAATCTGTTGCGGGAGAGGTAAATCAGATTGCGGAGCGTACAACTGAGATTAATAATTATACGAAAGAAATGAAAGGTCATGCGGATTCCATGGAATCTGCTGCGCGTTCTAATATGGAATCTACCGGCACGAAAGTCAATGAGATTCTTGAGGTATTAAACAGGGCGATTGAGGACAGTAACAGTGTAAATCAGGTAAATAGCCTGACGGATGATATTTTGAATATTGCAAGCCAGACAAACCTGCTTGCATTAAATGCATCTATTGAAGCAGCCAGAGCAGGGGATGCAGGACGCGGTTTTGCTGTTGTTGCAACAGAGATCAGTCAGCTTGCAGCTGCCAGTCAGGAAGCTGCAAACCGTATCCAGCAGATCAACAGTGTTGTGACTCAGGCAGTGCATAATTTAGCAGACAATGCAAATGGACTGGTACAATATATGAACGAGTCGATTCTTCCAGAGTTTGAAGAATTCGTAACGGCTGGAAGCGAATATAAAAATAAGGCGACCTACATAGAGAATGTCATGAACGAGTTTGAATCAAAGACAGATTCGTTGAAGAATACAATGGTTGAAATACAAAGGTCCATCAATACGATCGCACATGCCATCGAGGAGGGCGCAAAGGGAGTCAGCAATGCAGCAGACAGCACGCAGGTGCTGGTTACGGATATGGAAAATATCTCGAACCGTATGGATGAGAATTTTGAGATTGCAACCGATTTGAAGAAAGAAACTGCAATATTTACCAAAATATAATGTCGGCAAAGTATCTAATAATAAAATAATAGCTTGGCAGCGCAGGGACAGGAGAAAAATCCTGTCTCTGTTTTCAATTTGTAAGCTTGTCAGGCAGAAAAAATTGTTATATAATGACGTGTACGGCGTTTGAAAATCTTTTCCGGATTATAAAACGGAAAATGAGAATACAGGAGGAAAACAAACAATGAGCAAAGTAAGAACAAGATTTGCACCAAGTCCTACAGGAAGAATGCATGTGGGAAATCTGCGTTCTGCATTATATGAGTTTTTAATTGCCAAACATGCGGGCGGAGATTTTATGCTTCGTATCGAAGATACGGATCAGGAGCGTTTTGTGGAAGGTGCAGTTGATATCATATATCACACATTAGAGGAAACAGGTCTGGTTCATGATGAGGGACCGGATAAGGATGGCGGTTATGGTCCTTATGTGCAGAGTGAGCGTATGAAGACCGGCATCTACATGAAATATGCCAAAGAATTAGTAGAAAAAGGCGAAGCATACTACTGCTTCTGCGACAAGGAGCGTTTAGAGTCCTTAAAAACAGAAGTGGACGGTAAAGAGATCATGATGTATGACAAACACTGTCTGCATTTAAGTAAAGAAGAAGTGGAGGCAAATCTTGCTGCTGGCAAACCGTTTGTCATCCGTCAGAACATCCCGAACGAGGGAACAACGACCTTCCATGATGAGTTATACGGAGATATCACGGTGGATAATGCAGAACTTGATGATATGATCCTGATCAAATCCGATGGATATCCGACCTATAATTTTGCAAACGTGGTTGACGATCATACCATGAACATCACACATGTGGTACGTGGAAATGAGTATCTTTCCTCTTCGCCGAAATACCAGCGTCTGTATGATGCATTTGGCTGGGAATCACCGGTTTACATCCATCTGCCGCTGATCACGGATGAAAACCACAAGAAACTTTCTAAGAGAAGCGGACATTCTTCTTTTGAAGATCTATTAGAGCAGGGATTTTTAAGTGAAGCAGTTGTAAACTATATCTCACTGCTTGGCTGGAGTCCGGAAGATAACAGAGAAATTTTTACCTTAGATGAGCTGATCAAAGAATTTGATTACCACAGAATCAGCAAATCACCGGCAGTTTTTGATTACACAAAGTTAAAATGGATGAATGGCGAATACATCAAAGCTATGGATTTTGACAGTTTCTATGAAAAAGCAGAGCCATATATCCGCGAGGTGATCACAAAGGATCTTGATTTAAAGAAGATTGCAGCAATGGTAAAAACCAGAATCGAAGTATTCCCGGATATCAAAGAGCATATTGATTTCTTTGAGGCACTTCCGGAATATGATGTGGCAATGTACACACACAAGAAGATGAAGACAAATGCGGAAACTTCCTTAAAAGTATTAAAAGATGTACTTCCTCTGTTAGAGGCACAGGAAGATTACAGCAATGATGCATTATATGCCACATTGTTAAAATATGTGGAAGAGACCGGCGTGAAGAACGGTTATGTTATGTGGCCGATCCGTACGGCTGTTTCCGGCAAACAGATGACACCGGGCGGAGCAACAGAGCTGATGGAGGTACTTGGAAAAGAAGAGTCCATTGCCCGCATCAAAAAAGGTATTGAATTATTAGAGCAGTAAGAGTTTTTTATCAGGCAGGGAGATTTTCAATTTCCCTGCCGTTTCAAATCTATGAATTGAGGTAATCTATGAGCTTTAACGCATCACAGACACGGGCAATCCATCACAAAAACGGACCGATGCTCGTTCTTGCCGGACCGGGTTCCGGCAAAACCCTTGTAATCACAGAACGTACAAAATATCTGATCGAAGTGTGTGGGATAGATCCGGCACAGATCCTTGTCATTACGTTTACAAAAGCTGCGGCAACGGAGATGAAGCGAAGATTTCAGCGGAAAATGAACCGGTCATGTCCGGTGACATTTGGCACGTTTCATGCAGTATATTTTGCTATTTTAAAACATGCATATAATTACAGCGCAGACAATATTGCCAGGGAGGAACAGCGCTACCAGTGTATGCGTGAGATCATAGCGAAAGAACATCTGACCTATGAGGATGAGACGGAGTTTATCACATCTCTGTTAGGGGAGATCAGTCTGGTCAAAAATTCCGGGATAGAAATCGCCAACTATTATTCGAAAAACTGTGCGGAGACCGTGTTCCGAAAGGTTTATCGCCAATATCATGAATTTTTGTACAAAAACAGACTGATTGATTTTGATGACATGTTAGTATACACGAAGGAACTTTTTGAACAGCGTGCCGATATTCTTGCTGCATGGCAGAATAAATACCGCTATATTTTGATCGATGAGTTTCAGGACATCAACCGGATCCAGTATGACATTATAAAAATGTTAGCGGGTGAGAGGAAAAATCTGTTTATCGTGGGGGATGATGACCAGTCGATCTACCGTTTCCGGGGCGCGAAGCCGGAGATCATGTTACATTTTAAAGATGATTATCCGGAGGCGGAGACGGTTCTTTTAGATGTGAATTACCGTTCCGTAAAAAACATTGTGACAAGTGCCGGATATCTCATCGGCCACAATAAGGAACGCTTTCAGAAAAAAATAGAGGCGGCGGATCAGGGGGATATCCCGGTTGAATGGCAGTTGTTTGAAAGCCAGCGCAAAGAAAATGCAAGAATCATCTGGGATATTCAGGAGGCAGTGGAGAAAGGCGCAAAATATGAAGAATTTGCAGTGCTTTTCCGCACCAATACACAGCCGCGACTTCTGATGGAACAGCTGATGGAGTATAATATTCCATTCCGAACGAGAGATACCGTGCCGAACTTATACGAGCACTGGATCGCAAAAGATATTTTTGCATACATAAGGATTGCGATGGGAAGCAGGGAACGCAGGGATTTCCTGCAGATCATGAACCGTCCGAAACGCTATATCAGCCGGGAATCGCTAGACGAGGAGACCGTGGCATTTGATGTGTGGGAGTGGTACTATGAGGAACAGCCGTGGGTGGCAAAGCGCATCGAAAAATTAGAGGGCGATATCCGTATGTTAGAGAGATTAAGTCCGTATGCGGCGATCAATTACATCCGGAAGGCAATCGGATATGATGAGTTTTGTGCAGAATATGCGGATTACAGACGTATTAAAGCGGATGATCTGTTTGATGTTTTGGATGAGCTCCTGGATGCAGCGAGGGAATATAGGACTTATGATGCGTGGTTTGACCACATTGAAAATTACACAAAAGGGCTGCAGGAATTTTACCGCGTGCAGAATCAGAACCCGAACAGTGTTGCGTTAGCAACATTACATAGTGCAAAAGGTCTGGAATATGAAAATGTCTATATCATTGACGTCAATGAGGGTGTCATGCCATACAAAAAAGCAGTGCTGGAACCGGAAGTGGAAGAAGAGCGAAGGATGTTTTATGTAGGAATGACGAGAGCAAAAAAAAATCTGCATCTTTTTTCAGTCAGACAACTGAACCATAAAGATGCAGAAATTTCCCGTTTTATCAAAGAAGCGCAGCCACCGGAAAAGAAGAAGGATTAATCATCCATCTCCTCGAAGGCTGCCTCGTCTAAAAGTTCGTCAAAACGGTCGGATACAGCTTCGTATTCTTCATCGTCCTCAATGTTATCAAGGGAAGGATTGCCTTCGCTGTCTTCAGAATAACGATAAATAAATACTTCGCCTTCCTCGTTTTCCTCGCCATTTTCATCGAGTGGGAGAAGTGCAATGTAATCACGTTCGCCAATTGTAAAAATGGTAAGAATCTCACATTCTACCTGACTTCCGTCGTCAAGATCAAGGGTTACAACGATATCTTCATCGTCATTGTTCTGGTTGAAATCGCTCATGCCGATACCTCTCTTTTTTATAGTGGTCCTAATAAAGACAATGACATCATAACATAATCGGATGTGATTGAACATATTTTTCTATACAAAATGTGAAAAAAAAGGTATACTATTTTTATTAGAAAAAGATACTGGGGTACGATAGAAAAGGTGGCAGACAGCATGGATTACACGATCAGAGAAGGCAATTACGAAAAGTTAGGAGTACAGAAAAAGGATGATGCAGTGATTTTTACGTTCGAAGGGGAAAAAGAAGAGAACTGCAGCATTCTTTTTTATGGGAAAAAAGCAGAACCTGTCTGCAAAATTTTAGTACCGGAGGAATATTGCCGGGGATCCGTGCGTTCTGTGGCCGTAACCGGTAAGTTATGGAAAAATTTAAGATACAATTATGAGATAAACGGAAAAATCATTACGGATACCTATGCAACCCGTATTATCGGCAGGGAAAAATGGAATGACAAAACCCGCAGTGAGAAGGATTATTTTATCTGTGGCGGTGCATATCCGCAGGCATTTGACTGGGAAAACGACAGACAGCCGGAGATTAAACGGCAGCAGATGGTTATGTATAAACTGCATGTGCGGGGATTTTCCATGGAGGATACATCCTGTCCGAGAAAAGAACGGGGGACATTCCGAGCGATTACAGATAAAATCCCATATCTGAAAAAACTTGGCATTACGACCATAGAGCTGATGCCTGCCTACGAGTTTGAGGAACAGGTGATCCCAAAGAAAACGGTACTGCCGGATTACCTTAAGTGGGAAAGTCACGGAGAAGATCTGATCAAACCGGAAAGTGTACAGCCGGTGGAAAAGATTAATTACTGGGGGTATGTTTCCGGCAATTATTTTGCACCGAAGGCATCCTACAGCAGCAGTGCAGATGCAGCGTCTGAGTTTCGGGAACTGGTACATACACTGCATGAGAACGGCATGGAATGTGTGATGGAATTTTATTTTGCGCCGGGGATGAACCAGAATGTGATTTTAGATGCACTTCGGTTCTGGGTTCGTGAGTATCATGTGGATGGATTTCATCTTCAGGGGGATTCACTGCCTGTTACGGCGGCGGCACAGGACCTTCTGCTCAGCCGGACAAAGCTGTTTTATACACATTTTGATCCGATCCTTTTGGAAAATGCAAAAAAATATCATCATTTATATGTATACAGTGATGAATACCTGTACCCGGCGAGAAAAATGCTGAACCATATGGAAGGAAACCTTAACGAGTTTTTCTGCCAGCAGAGAAAGCAAAACAGCGTGGAAGGGTTTGTCAATTACATTACTAATAATAATGGATTTACATTGTGGGATCTGTTTTCCTACTGTGAAAAACACAATCTGGAGAACGGGGAAGATAACTGTGATGGAAACAGTTTCAATTACAGC
>ERZ827516.3277-NODE-3277-length-10108-cov-2.876952_pt1 | contig 10108 bp, 10 predicted proteins | sample MGYA00519703_ERZ827516 | MGnify/ENA primary metagenome ERZ827516 (study PRJEB31778, sample SAMEA3449337) | human gut metagenome | biome: human gut; feature: human-associated habitat; material: faeces | place: United Kingdom | collected 2010/2012 ...
GAAATGTGGCAGATTTACCGCCTGTCTGGATCAGGTAGAGGGACTTGGAGACTTTCTGGAGCTTGAAGTGATCGCAGAGCAGGAAAGCGAACGGGAAGAAATTTTATCCAGGATGGAAGATCTTCTTGCCATATTGGGATATCACATGTCAGATACTGTACAGACTTCTTATCTCAGTATGCTTCAGAAAAAGGCTGCACATACAGAAGCAGATGGATATCTTGCCTGATTCGGTTAAACTGGCAGGAATATTTTCGTATAAGTATTTAAGCTACAGAATACGAAAATGTTCCTGCTTTTTCTTTTCTTACAATATTATAAATTCCACATTATAAAACAACATCAAACCACATTCAAATCACATGATATTTCCATTGATTGTTTGCTTTTTTGTTGCTTTATGTTTACTTTTATGTGGTTTGTTGAATGCTTACAATGTTTTTTGTGTTGTGAGTGTGGATTTGTTGACATTTTTTCAAAAAAGGTCTTTACAAATCCACATCATCGGTCGTATAATAAAGCCATAAACAACAAGAAACAATATAAAAAGATTGAAATCTCAACAACAAACCACATATAAACACGGAGGGAATATAATATGAAAATTCTTGAATCTAAATTTGTACAGGGCTTTATCAAAATGGCGGATGATGGATATCAGCAGGGATGGCATGAGAGAAACGGCGGAAACTTAAGCTATCGTCTGAAAGCAGAAGAAGTAGAGATGATCCGTCCACGTCTGAATGCACCAGGCGAGTGGCAGCCTATCGGCACAGAGGTGCCGGGACTTGCAGGCGAGTTTTTCCTGGTAACCGGAAGCGGCAAATATTTCCGTAATATTATCGTTGACCCGGAAGTATGTCTTGCGATCATCGAGCTTGACGAAACAGGAACAAATTACCGTATTCGCTGGGGACTGGTGGAAGGTGGCCGTCCGACCAGTGAGCTTCCAACTCATCTGATGAACCATGAAGTAAAGAAAAAACTTACCAACGGAAAACATCGTGTTATTTACCATGCACATACTACCAATACCATTGCACTTACCTTTGTTCTTCCTCTGGATGACAAAGTATTCACCCGTGAACTCTGGGAATCTGCAACGGAGTGTCCGGTAGTATTCCCGGATGGTGTTGGTGTCATCGGATGGATGGTTCCAGGCGGAAGAGATATCGCTGTCAAAACCGCAGAACTGATGAAAAAATATGACGTCGTCATCTGGGCACATCATGGAATGTTCTGCTCCGGCGAGGACTTTGACCTGACCTTCGGCCTTCTTCATACTGTTGAAAAATCCGCAGAGATTCTGGTTAAGATCTTATCCATGGCTCCACAGAAACTGCAGACTATCACACCGAATGATTTCCGTGCCCTTGCAAAAGATTTCAAAGTAACTCTGCCGGAAGAATTCCTTTACGAAAAGAAATAAAATCCTTCATATGCAGCAAATCCTATAATCGGTATCTCTATCTGAAACTTTATCAGAAACAACCAAATATTTGCTGATTTTTGCCGATAAATCTGGTATGATAAAAACATATCTGGTTTATCAGCAAATTAATTTCAGAAAGGATATGGATAAAGTATGGAAGAATTATATAAAGCGATCGAGGAGAAGATCAAGGAAAGCGGATACCCGCGAAAGATTTCCGGAGAAGAGGTTTACGATGACATCTGTGATCAGATTGACGGAAAGGAAAACGGAAGTTATGTGCTGCTTTCCAAGTTTGATGATGATGTGATCTTTGAATATCATATCACGATCATGGACAGCGAGTTTAATCTGGGTGTTCTTACCATGCGTACTCCGGAGGGTGTATTCGAGACAGATTTTGATAAATAAGTTAAGTACGGATTTTGATTTTGGGTCATGGATATAATACAGATGTCCATAATCACTGCTTAAGGTTTTTTGAACCCTACAGGGAATTTGAGATTTTCTTGATCTGATTAAATATATAGAGGCAGTTGATTTACATAATTTATATTATGTGAACTAACTGTCTCTATATTTATATGCAATGCATGTCAAACGAATCAGTTGCTCCGCAGTCCCATTATTCATCAGTCCTCGCGAAGACGTACCGCCTTGGCCGCCTGACGCCGTCTGGCATCATCCAGAGCCGCATAATGCTTCTTAGTAGTATTGACATCCTTATGACCCAAAACATCCGCTACAAGGTAAATATCACCGGTTTCCTGGTACAGGGCAGTACCATAGGTGCTGCGAAGCTTATGCGGGGTGATCTTTTTTGTAGTTGTGATCTCCCTGGCATATTTTTTAACCAGATTCTCGATAGCCTGAACACCGATCCGGCGACGTTGGGTAGAATAGAAGAGAGCGTGCTCATGGCCTGCCAGAGGCGTAATATTCTCCCTGACTTCCAGATATTTCTTCAATGCTTTTTCTACTTCAGGACCAAAGTATACAACCATTTCATTTCCGCCTTTTCGGGTAACTTTGATTCCATTGTTTTTGAAGTCTACATCCTCAACATCCAGTCCGACACATTCCGATACTCGGATCCCGGTACCAAGAAGGAGAGTAACAATAGCAAGATCTCTGTCCTTCGTTTTTTCATGGTACATCCGTTTCTGCCCGGTCAGCGTATCTCCGCAATGCTCAATATAATCCAGCAGCATGGCAACCTCATCTGTATCCAGACGAATAATATTCTTATCATGGATCTTGGGCACATCGATCAGAACAGACGGGTTGGTGGTGATCATTTCATGTTTATAATAGTAAGCATAAAAACTTCTTAAAGCAGAAATTTTACGTTTGACGCCACGTTCACCATTTGTTTCCGTTTTGGAAGAGTCCGCGGATTTATAAACTTTGAGAAATTCTTCATATTCCTCAAGATCAACAGCCTTGACCTGATCCAGAACATCAACTGTGAAATCCGACATGGTTTTGTCTTTGAACATTGGATTTTGCTCCAGTAAAAACTGGAAAAATATACGAATGTCATATGCATAGGAAATTCTGGTCTTGGTTGTAGTCGTTGCATCAATAGCCCGGAAATAATCCCTGCAAAATGGCGGAAGCGTTTTTAAAACCTCACGGAGTTTTAAAGTATTGTCAATGTCATTTTGTTCGTGGTAAGTAATTTTATTCTCCATAAAAACTCCTTTATAATAATTGTCACAAACCTATTTTATATTATCACAAAAACAACCATATTTCCAGAAAACCAGGAACAGATTGGGATAACCAGAAATCCCTCATAAGAAGTAGTTACTCACTCATCTATATCTATACGACAAACCCGAGTTTTTTAAATAGATGGGTAGTATAAACAGCTACTTCCTGCAAAATTGCCTGTTTTTGATAAATTTTCAAGTAAATAAAGTGCCTCCTTATGGAAGCACTTTTTATTATTATTTGTCGTTACCCTCTGAGGTTTTCATCAAAAATAACGGTAAACGGTCCGTCATTTTCCAGAGATACTTTCATATCTGCACCAAAAATTCCGTGTTCCACAACCGGAACCTGTTTACTGGCTTCTGAAATAATATATTCATATAATTTATTTGCTTCATCTGGCGCACCGGCTTCTATGAAACTTGGACGATTTCCCTTACGGCAGTTTGCATATAAAGTAAACTGTGAAACCAAAAGCAATTCCCCGTTTACATCTGCCAGGGATAAATTGGTCTTTCCATTTTCATCCTCAAAAATACGAAGTCCCAGAAGTTTTTTCAAATACCAGTCTGCATCTTCCCTGGTATCCCCACGGCCAACGCCGATCAGAACAAGAAACCCTTTTCCGATTTTTCCGACAATTTCTCCGTCTACTTTGACTTCTGCATGATTTACACGCTGAATTACAAATTTCATAACCTGTTCTTCCTCCGTCTCCGTCTGTTTTTCTGCTTCAATCGAAAGCCTATATATTTCGCCTGAATAAATTTAACTAAAAATGTAAACATTCGTTTAATTTCATCCCAAGCCCCGGACCAGATTCTGTTTTTTTCCGCTTTTACTGTAACTTCCTGTGCTTTTGATACGGATTTTTTCACCGGCATTGGCAAGACCTTTCCGGAAACGGGGTCTACACAATCAATATTTCTATAAAACTCAGCATCTGCAGACATATCTTTTTCATCAAGACTACGTCCGATCAGCTTCCATACGGCAGCATTCAGCACAGCAAATACCGGAACTCCAACGATCATTCCCGGAACTCCAAATAAACCACCACCGACCATGATTGCAACAATAACCATAAAGCTGGACAGTCCGGTCGACTCACCCAGGATCTTTGGTCCAAGGATATTTCCGTCAAACTGCTGAAGGATCAGAATAAAGATCAGGAAATACAAGCTCTGAATGGGATCTACCAGCAAAATAAGAAGAAAACACGGAACTGCTCCCAAATATGGCCCGAAAAACGGAATAACATTTGTAACTCCAACGATCACACTGACCAGAATCGCATATGGGGTTCCGATGATCGATGTTCCAACATAACACAATACACCGATAATTGCAGAATCCAGGATCTTGCCACTGATAAATCCGCCAAAAGTCTTATGCGTAAAACGCATGGAATGAACAAGAAAGGTTGCCCATTTGGTTGGAAGAACTGCATAAACAGCCATTTTTGCCTTGGCAACAAATCCCTCTTTATCCGCCAGTATATAAAGAGATACGATCGCTCCAATAAGGAAATTCTTCAAAAAAACAAGAAGATCCAGAAAGCTTGCGGATATATTTTTCATCATAAACTGCATCTGGGGAAGGATCGTATTTGTCAGATATTCCTGCAATCTGCTGGAATACTGGTTGATCTGGCTGATCATATCCGGATTCAGCTTCCAGCCCTTTTCCACAACGGAATTCAGCCAGTTCTCCACAACATTTACATAATGAGGAAAACTGTAGATGATATTCATGATACTTCGGATCAACTGCGGAAGGATCATCATGACAAGGGCATAAATGATCAGGAACATAAAAAACACAGAAAGAATTACACAGATCCAGCGTACTACTTTTCTGCCCTTTTTCTGAAGGGTTTTGTGTCTTTTTTCAAAAATAGGAAAAATAATCTTCCGCTCCAGAAAATTAACAATGGGGGTTAACAGATATGCTATGGCGGCTCCATAAATGATCGGCGCCATAATGCTGAAAAATGTTTTAATTCCGGTAACCAGGGATTTCATATGGAAAATCCCGTAATAAAATAAAATACTGGCAGCAATGACCAGAAATGCAGTCACACCTAACTGCACGTAGCGATGATTCCAACGAATTTTCATAGTAATTTCCTCCACCAGGTGATTATAACATAGCATCTCTGGTTTGTGTCTAAAAAAAACATAAACATTATTTTCCAATAACCTGCAAAGATAAATTCCGACTTCAGGGTATCGCGCTGATACAGAAAACACCCCGCCATAAAATGGCAGGGTGCCTAAAAATCTGATGTTTATTTTTTCAGGCTGTCATAAATGTGAATGGCTTCGATAATTGCCTTCGCAGTTCCATCAATGCCAAGCTTGCTACTATCCAGACAAAGATTATAGCTGTCCGCAGATCCCCATTTCTTGTTGGTATAATAATTATAGTAGCTGGAACGGCTTTTGTCTGTTTTGTTGATCATGTCCTTGGCCTCTTTGGCATTTTTATTGTATTTCTGAGCAATACGGTTGATACGCCAGTCAAGGTTTGCATGAACAAATACACTGAAACAATCCGGATTATCTGCAAGTGCATAATCCGCACATCTGCCGACCATTACACAGGGACCTTCTGAAGCCAGCTTCTTGATTGCCTCAAACTGTGCAAGGAAAATCTTATGGTTCATAGGCATGTCTGTAAATCCGGCTGAGGAATACCCAAATGAATAAGTATCCATTACAAGAGAATAAAGAAAACTGTTTGTTGGCTTCTCATCATGATGCTCAAACAGCTCCTTGCAGATCCCACTGTCATTGGCTGCGTGCTCCAGCAGCTCTTTATCATAGCATTTGATTCCAAAATATTTAGCAACTTCCTGGCCGATCTGTCTTCCGGCGCTGCCATATTTACGACCGATAGTAATAATAGAACTTGTTGTATTGTTACTCATAACAGCCACATCCTTTCTGCTCAGATTCAGCGAATTTGCAAATATTAACTCCGCTTCCTCTTTAATATAGTTATTATACACTATATTCCACAAGTTTTCCAGCTATTTTCGCAATTTTGTCAGCAATTTAACAAAATATTCCGGAAGTGGGGCTGTAAATTCCATATATTCACAGGTACGTGGATGAACAAACCCAAGAATCATTGCATGAAGAGCCTGTCCCTCCAGATGATAGGGATTTTTTGAAGACCCATATACCGTATCTCCCAGAAGTGGATGTCCGATGCTGGCCATATGCACGCGGATCTGATGGGTACGCCCTGTTTCTAGCCGGCATTCCACATAGGTTGCCTGTCCAAAACGTTCCAGTACTTTGTAATGTGTTACCGCATCTTTCCCATTTTTGTAATTGATGGCCATTTTTTTACGATCTGTTGGATGACGTCCGATAGGACCTTCTATGGTTCCCTCGTCCTCTTTCAGATTTCCCTGTACAACTGCACGATAACGTCTCCGGATACTGTGGCATTTCAGCTGTTCTGCCAGATCCCGGTGGGCCGTATCGTTCTTGCACACCAGAAGCGCACCGGTAGTATCTTTATCAATTCTGTGGACAATTCCAGGTCTCATCACCCCGTTGATCCCGGAAAGGCTGTCACCACAATGTGCCATAACTGCATTGACCAGTGTTCCCTGATAATGCCCGGCTGCAGGATGTACAACCATCCCTTTGGGCTTATTAACGATCAGCACATCTTCATCCTCATAAAGAATATCCAGCGGAATATCCTCCGGAACGATATCCGGCTCACTGGAATCCGGGATCTCCAGATGGATCCTGTCATTTTCACGGACCTTATAATTAGATTTGGCAGCCTTCTCTCCCACGGTAATCTGTCCTTCTTTCAGAAGTTTCTGAAGGAAAGACCTGGAAAGACCGCTGTCTTTCTCAGCAAGATAGCGGTCGATTCGTATACCTGATTCTTCTTTTTCTACTGTATAATCGTATATTTCCATTTTATATCTCCTGCAAAATCAGATGAATCCATCATCCTCTGACCAAATCACCGTTTAATATTCAGAAATGAAAAATCATCATCTCTGTATTTGGTACACACAAACAGAATCAGAAAAATCCCACTTGCAACCACATAAATATCTGCCAGATTAAACACCGGAAAATCAATCAGGGAGAAATAGATAAAATCGATCACATACCCTCTGAAAAAACGATCAATAAAATTTCCCAGTGCACCAGCTGCAAGTACTGTAGCAATGGTGAGCAACGGCAGATAAAACCGCTCTTTCGGAATACGGATCCATGCATAGAGGATCACTCCCAGAAACAGTACACTCACAATGGCAAAAAAGAGTACACTTCCCTGAAACATTCCAAAAGCAATTCCCCTGTTTTCCGGATAGAGATAATGAAGTTCAAGTACGCCGGGAATCAGCGAAACCGATGGTTGTCCTTTCAGATACAGATATGACAGCCATTTTGCTCCCTGATCCGCAGCCACGAGTAAAATCAGCAAAAAAATGTCCCCCAACATACACTTACTAAAAGACATTTTCTGATGATGGTTAACACGACTGATCATAGAGTTATCTCCTGAATACAGGAAAGCAGTTCTTCATCGGTAACTGTTTTGTCGATAAAGCTTTTTCCGATACCATCCATCAGGATAAACCTGATATGTCCCTGTTCCATTTTTTTGTCTTTCTTTGTTGCGGAAAGAACTTCTTCCGGGATAAGACCATCTACATGCACCGGAAGATCGTAATCCGAACATCCCTGGCAGATTTCCTGATATTCTTCTTTGGTCAGAAGTCCTCGTTTCATGGAAAGATATGCCGCAGCTACCAGTCCGACTCCCACACACTGTCCGTGGAGCAGGGTGAAATTCTTAAGTTTTTCTACTGCATGCCCCACAGTATGTCCCAGGTTAAGAAGCGCACGCTCTCCCTGTTCCTTAGGATCACGCTCCACAACGCCTGCTTTGATCTCACAGCATCTGCGTACCATTCTGGCAATCTGTTCCATATCCAGCTTTTTGATCCCTTTCTGCTCACAGCATACATAGCGGAAAAAATCTCCATCACAGATCAATCCTGTTTTTAAAATCTCACCCATTCCGCAGGCAAACTGTTCTGCCGGAAGCGAAGAAAGAGTGCTTAGATTCATATATACAAGACGTGGCTGGTGAAAAGCTCCTACCATGTTTTTGTACTGCTGAAAATCTACGCCGGTTTTTCCGCCAACGCTGCTGTCTACCTGTGCAAGCAGTGTTGTCGGTACCTGAATGAAGTCAATCCCCCTGAGATAAGTTGCCGCGCCAAATCCGGTAAGGTCCCCTACCACACCACCGCCTAATGCAACAAGCAGACTTTTTCGGTCAAGACCATTTTGGATCAGGGCCTGATACAATGCCGAAACGGTATTAAGGTTTTTGTTTTTTTCTCCTGCCTCAAAGGTGAACACAGAAATATCGGAACTTACCTCACTTAAAACCTGTTTTACAGATTCTTCATACAGTGGTCCCACATTAGAATCTGTTACAATGCAGATTTTTCTGTCAACAAGTCCTTCTTCCTTCATAACCTGTGCCAGATTAGAAAAATCTTCTTCAAAACAGATGGGATAATGAAAATCACCTTCTCGTTTTACAAGTAATTTTGATGCTGTCATTGCGTTTTCCTCCTAGCTGTTCAGATATAAAGCAGAATCCGTACCCCAAGACGTCCTTTTTTTGTCTGACGGGATACCCCATCATAAATAAAACGTCCCTTTTTCCGAACGGATATGATGTCTCCCTCTTTGGGCTCATAACCATTGGATGTGATCAGTTTTCCATTTACAAAAACAAGCCCTTCTTCAATACAATGCACAATACTGCTTCTGGAAGTCCCAAAAGCCAGTGCGATCAGAGAATCCAGGCGTACGGACGCACAGGTTCCACTAACTGGTTTCAGTTCCGGCCTCGGAAGATCACCCGGATCTTCTATCTTCGACGCCACAACTGTGGTATGTCTTACACGACACAGATTCTCCAGAAAAAAATCTGTCATCTGACGCAGACAGAAAAAGCTCGCAGTATGATCTTCTATAAGAATATCCCCAACAACACTCCTGTCAACCCCAAGATTCAGGATCGCTCCCAAATAATCCCGATGTGTCAGATCTTCTGAAAATTTCACTGCTTTTGGCTCAAGCCGGATACAATCAATGGGATAATCCCATGTAAAAGCAAGAGCATCAGGGTGAAAGGCTACCATCTGACGCTCTGCATTCTCATATCCGCCAAAACCTTCCGCTGTAACACCCAGCTTATGAAAATTCTGACTGTTTAAAATATTCCGTTCATTTAAATTAAGAAAATCCGTAAATGTGGTAATATCTCTCTGATAGGCCAGATTTGCCAGTTCACGGATTCTCTTAACAAAAAGTTCTTCTTTATCCATGAGGTTAATAACCCACTCTAACAGACGGCACAGAACCGCCAAGGATATTCTGAAGATCACCTGTAATATCTACATTATATGGTCCAAGTACAAAAATATAGCTGGATACCTGCTGAAGGCTTCCTCCAAGTGAATAACATGCACCGGAAGTAAAATCGATGATCCTCTGTGCAAGCTCCACATCGATTCCTTCAAGATTCAGGATCACGGTAGAATTATCGACCAGTGTATCCGCAATTTCTCTTGCTTCCTCCATGGTTGTAGGCTTGATCACACAAACTTCCATATTTGCAGCCTGGGAAGAACGCTTGCTTGTACGCATTGGGGTGATCTTGGAAGAAGGTGCCGGTCTGGAAATACGTTCCTGCCTTGCCGGGGCCTTGGCTGCAGCTGTCTTTGCAGATGACTTAGCAACAGGTGCCTTAACCGTTTCATCTTCCGGCTCATCCTCCAGAAAATCCTCTTCCTCGTCATTTTTTTTCTTGGAAAATTTCTCAAAAAATTTCTTCTTTGGTTTCTCTTCCATATCATCATCTTCATCGAGGAAATCGTCATCATAATCGTCC
>ERZ827516.3286-NODE-3286-length-10081-cov-3.573309_pt1 | contig 10081 bp, 7 predicted proteins | sample MGYA00519703_ERZ827516 | MGnify/ENA primary metagenome ERZ827516 (study PRJEB31778, sample SAMEA3449337) | human gut metagenome | biome: human gut; feature: human-associated habitat; material: faeces | place: United Kingdom | collected 2010/2012 ...
TGTATCATTAATCTGTATAACTGCATAATCAGCTAAGTCATATAACTTGCATCCTTTTTCTACTGCTTCATCAAGAATTAATTGAGCTGCACTTGATACCATAAAATACTGCTGATAAATTCTAAGAATTCTACCTGCATCATCACTGTCGTCAGGATAAAGGAATAGTGTAAGATTCTTTTCAATATCCTCTTTGTTAAAATTAATTCCGTCTTCTACAATATTTTCATCTACACTTTCAATATCAAATAAGTGAAGTTTATTAGTTGTGCTGTCATAACCTGTCACATCAATATCATACATTCTTGAAGTAACATTCATATCTCTAAACTTAACTGTATATGTTACATCAGTCTTTGTAAGCCAACTTTTTTCTGTAAGCCATGGATCTGGAATTGTAGTCTGCGCATTATTCTTAAATACCTGTCTGAATAATCCGAAATGATAGTTTAATCCTACTCCGTCACCATTAAGTCCTAATGTTGCAATAGAATCCAGAAAGCAAGCTGCAAGTCTTCCAAGTCCTCCGTTTCCAAGAGATGGCTCCTTTTCAAATTCTTCTATTTCACATAAATCCTTGCCATTTTTTGCAAGTTCTTCTTTTATATCATCATAAATTCCAAGATTAATAAGGTTATTAGACAAAAGCTTTCCTATTAAAAATTCTGCTGAAATATAGTATAATTTCTTCTTTGAATTTTTATGCTGTTTTCCTTCTGCCATTGTTTTTACCAAAGTAAGTAAAGCATTGTAAATTTCCTCGTTTGTACATTCTGAAATTGACTTATTATACTCTGATTTAATAATTTCCGAAAGATTCATTTTAATACCTCCAAAAAAAATGTGGTTTTATATTTGTGACTATATTATAATACTGTTATCATTAAAAATATTGCATTATAGTTTTGTTTTTTTGCACAATACTATCTTTTTTTGATTTTGGGAGGTACTTTATGGAGAAGAATCAATACGAAATTTACCACGAAAACAAAAAACATACGCCCAATGATTTTCCTTATAATACTTATTTGTGCTCTATTCCATTAGATTTCAAATCAGTTAATCTTCACTGGCATAACGAAGTTGAACTAATTGTAATCAAAAAAGGACAGGGGTTAGTTAATGTTAATCTTGTAACGTATACTGTTAACGCCGGTGATGTTGTTTTTGTTTTTCCGGGACAACTTCATTCTATTAGCCAAAAAGATTATAGTATTATGGAATATGAAAATATTCTTTTTAAATCAAGTCTTCTTAAATCTTCAGGCTATGATTTGTGCAATGACAAGTTTATTCAACCTTTACTTTCAGGAAATCTAAATATATATCCTGTAATTAATAGTAACTTTGATTTTCACGACTCTCTCTATTCTTTAATTAACGAAATAGATAAATTGTGTGACAAACGTCCTTATGCATATCAGCTAGCTGTTAAATCTTATCTTTTTCAGATTTTTTACCTTCTGATATCCAATTGTGGGCGAAATGAAATTAAACCAATTAGCAAAAAAGCTCTTGAAAAAATAAAAACAATTCTTTCTTATGTTGCTGAACATTTTCAGGATAATATCTCCATAGAAGAAATTGCCGGTCATTGCTTCTATAGTAAATCATATTTTATGAAGTTCTTTAAAGAAACCATGGGGATGAGTTTTGTACAATATCTTAACGATTACAGACTCGAAGTTGCAGCAAAACTTCTTACCACAACTTCTGATGACATAATTAATATTGCAATAAATACCGGTTTTGATAATTTGTCCTATTTTAACAGGTGTTTCAAAAAGAAATACGGAATTACACCTGGTAAATATAGAAAAGATGCCAGAGATTAATTTTTAAACATTATCGTAAATCTCTACTCTAAAAGCAGTATTGTGTTATACTTTGTAAAAATTATGCAAGAATTATAGTTTTTTTTATTTTATAATAGCAGTATAATACACAAAGCAATATTTCCCAATATGATTCTATAATTAAAGAATTGTAAGATTGCAAGGCATGGAATAATCCGTGTAATCAAATAATCAATACAAAAGAAAGAGTTTGCCTTAATTAATATGGCAATAACGAGGTAAAAGCAATGAAAAAAAAGTGGTGGCATGACAAAGTAGCTTATCAGATATATCCAAAAAGTTTTCTAGACAGTAATGGAGATGGAATCGGAGATTTAAGAGGTATTATTTCTAAGCTTGATTATTTAAAGGATTTAGGAGTTGATATTATTTGGCTTTCTCCTATTTACAAATCACCTTTTGTAGATCAGGGATATGATATTTCTGACTATTATTCTATTGCTGAAGAATTTGGTACAATGGAAGAATTTGACGAATTGCTGACAGAAGCTAAAAAACGTAATATGTATATTATTATGGACTTGGTTATTAATCACTGTTCAGATAAACACGAATGGTTCCAAAAAGCTTTAGCTGACCCTGATGGGGAATACGCCGATTATTTCTATTTTAGAAAAGGTAAAAACGGCAATCCACCTAGCAATTACCGTTCTTATTTTGGTGGCAATTGTTGGGAACCGGTTCCCGGAACTGACAAATATTATTTCCATATGTTTGCCAAAGAACAGCCTGATCTAAATTGGGAAAATCCTACATTACGCAAGAAACTTTACGATATGATTAACTGGTGGCTTGAAAAAGGTTTGGCCGGTTTTAGAATTGATGCAATTATTAACATCAAAAAAGATTTAGACTTTCCTAATCTTGAACCTGACGGTGCAGACGGTCTTGCCGGTTGTTGGCGAATGGTTGAAAATGTTGAAGGTGTTGGTGAATACTTAGAAGACCTTAAGAAAAATACTTTTGAAAAGTACGATGCCTTTACCGTTGCTGAGGTTTTCAATATGCATAAAGATGAGCTTTCACAATTTATCGGTGAAAACGGACACTTCTCTACTATTTTTGATTTTAGTGCCCATGCCCTTAGCAACGGTGCCCATGGCTGGTACGATGCACCTGATATTAATTTTAATGATTGGCGTAAAACCATTATAAACTCACAGCTTCAGGTTCAAAAATGTGGTATTGAAGCTAATATTATTGAAAACCATGATGAACCTAGAGGTGTTTCAAGATTTTTGCCTGAATATGCAAGAAATCCTCTTGGAACAAAGATGCTCGGAACTGTAAGCATACTTCTTCGCGGAATTCCTTTTATTTATCAGGGACAGGAAATCGGAATGCAGAATGCCGTTTGGAACGATGTTAAAGAATATAACGACATTAACACAATTGACCAGTATAATATCGCCATAAGTGCCGGTCTATCAGATAAAGAAGCTTTGGCTGTATGTAGCAAAATGAGTCGTGACAATGCCAGAACTCCTGTACAATGGAGTGATTCTGATAATGCCGGTTTTACAACAGGAACTCCTTGGCTTAAAGTTAATTCTAACTATAAGGACATTAACGTACAAAATCAGGAAAACGACCCTGACTCTGTTTTAAATTACTACCGAAAGTTAGTGGCTACGCGTAAATCTCCTGAATACAAAGAAGTATTCACTTACGGTGTATTTGAACCTGCCTATGAAGATACTGAATATGTAATGGCTTATTATCGTGTGTCAGACAACCAGCGCATCCTTGTAGCTGCAAACTTTGGAAAAGATGCTAAAACTATAGAATTGAAGTTTCCTGTTAAAAAAGTTGTTCTTTCAAATGTTGGAAGAAAGGAAATTAATGAAGTTTCACTTAAATTAGATAGTTGTGAAGTTATAGTAATTAAATGTGGGGAATAGGTAACGCTATTAATTTTATTCAAAAAGGAGAGGGTTCGAATCACCCTCTCCACCAATTAAACTGTTTTCAATTTTTTGTAATTCTATAATTATTCTTAAAGACAACATAATTTACCAAAATTCAGTTATAATTCATAATTCTTTTCTATCTCTCTAAAAAGAATCACTTCTTTCTGGTTCTTGCTATGCTCTCCTATCATTTTTTCCATCCATACCATATCGTACCATCTGTTAAATTTGTAGCCACATTTTTTGAATGTGCCGATAAATCTATAGCCTAAATGTTCATGGTATTGAACGCTATTCTTTGTTAAATATTGGTCTTCTACTTCAGGATACCCAATACAGGCATAAAGATTTGTTATGTTCTGGGCTTTCAGTGCTTTCTCCAAAGCTTCGTAAAGTTCCTTGCCATAGCCTTTTCCCCGTGCATCCTTATCTAAATAGATTGTTGTTTCAACTGCCCAATCATAGGCTGCCCTATCCTTAAATGTGTTGGCATAGGCGTAGCCTACTATTTTTCCGTCAACCTCTGAAATCAAATATGGATACATTGCCTTTATTGTTCTAATGCGATACTTAAATTCATCCAACGCAGGCGTATCATACTCAAATGTTATTGCCGTATTTTCAACATAATATGAATAAATTCTAAGTAACTCTTCTGCATCTTCTTCTGTAGCAAACCTAATCATAACTTCCAGCCTTTCCCAAACAATTTTCATAAAATTTTTAGTACCTTTTGTTTTTTGCCAATACCTTTTATTACTCATTGATATTTTTCATTATTATTTCTTCATTGTAATTTTCTTTGCCTTAGACCATTTTCCAATGTTTTTTCCGTTTATACCACGGATTCTAACATAATATGTCTTCTTATTCAATTTCTTAATTGTAATTTTAATGTTTGCTGTTGTTACTGTTTTTGTTCCGTATTTTTTGCCCTTCTTAAACTTTTTGTTTAAAGAATACTGAACCTGATACTTTTTAGCATTTTTTATTTTGCTCCAAACTAATTTTACAGACTTCTTTTTTGCCTTCTTTACAGCAGGTGCTTTAGCCTTGGCCGGAACCAAATTATTTTCTGCGCTCGGTTTAATGGTACTTGAATTATTTGCACCAGAGTTATTTGTTCCAGGATTAGTTACTCCTGAATTGTTTCCACCCGGTTCAGTAGTTCCAGGCTCTGTTGTGCCAGGGTTACTATTATCCCTATTTATATTTAATGTCTGCTGCATTATTGTATATCCATAAAGATTGTAAGGATCAGATGTTTTTCTTACAAAACCCTCAGGCAATGCGTCCAATTCTTCCCATCCTTCAATTGGAATTGCTATTTTTCCATAGTCTTCAAAATCAATAAATTTAACTACAGTGAAATAATGTCTTGTTACACCATTTGAAGTAACAGTCATTTCCAACACACCATACTCTTTTCCATCATAAGTATAAATTTCATATGAATACTTCCATTTGTCAAGTTCCAGCGTGTCCGTGAAACTATCTTCGTTATACTCATCCTTCATTACAATTGTGTAGCCATTTTCTTCAGGCACAATATTACTTTGGTCTTCAATTTGCCTTGCAACATAACCCAACTCTTCATCTTCAATTATTTCAAACATATCGTAACGGCCTGTGAGTTTAAAATTATCATCAAATTTGCTACGTCCACCATAATATTTGCCGTTTTTTTCAAACTTAGTAAAATAACATCTGGCTGTTGAATCCTTTGCCACAACATACACATTATTTGTCACTTCGGTAATATGTTGTTCCACTTCATAATTTTGTGTTAACTTACCATCAATTACAACTGCTTTGTCTTTATCAGAATTGTTCGCACCTACAATTTCAATAATAGGATAACCTTCTTTGGCATACATCTCCATCTGAACATTTTTCTCTATTTTAACCTTGCCTTCAGTATATTCAGCCTGAATAGTTATTGCCGTGTTCTCTGTTTTTTCACTATTAAGAGTAAGTTTGCCATCGCCTGTTATTGTAAGATTTCCACCATAACCGTCACCCCAGACAATAATCGACTTAAGGGAATTATCACCTTTTAAAAGAATCTTGAAATCGTCGCCCATTACATTCGTAATTAGCTTTTCGTCTCTTTTTACATTGTCTAATGTAAGAGTGTTGCTTGCCTTGTCGTAACTTACACCTTTAATTTTTCCAATCTGATCCTGAGAAAAAGTAGAATAAATATAAGTTCCATTCTCACCTTCAAAAAATTCAATATACGCCGGCGGGTACTCATCCTGGCACGGTCCGTTTTGTGCCATTACATTCATAGGAACCATTCCTATAACCAATCCAATACTTAACAATAAACTTAAAAATTTCTTCATAGATTACTCCTTTCAAACTTTTCCAATAGAATCTATGAATAATGTGCCATATTTAGGCTTTTATTTTAAGTTTACATATGTCTCAAAGTTAATTTTTCCCACTTTTTTCCCATTGATAATAGAATTTTATGAGACCTTCTCTTGATTTTGTGTCAGTCTTCTCGTTCATATTTGATATGTGCCTATACAAAGCCGCTCTTGAAATGTAAAGTTCCTGCGCAATCTCTTTTACATTTTTGTCCGACTTAAGCAAAGTCTCAAGCACCTCGCACTCTCTTTTTGACAAAGAAAACTGCTGTACAAAATGTTCCATTTTTTTGTCATCGCTCTCCAAACTTTCCGCAACGTAACTTTTTTTCGAATTTTTTCCATAATAAATTGCCATAAAAATGCTTACAAAAACAAACAAAATAATTATGACAATGCTGTTGCTAAGCATATTTGTTGAATTAAATAATGAGAAAAATACCGTTCCCATTAATACCGCGCAAAGGTTGTTGGCCGCTCTTCCCATTCCTGCCCAAAGTTCCGGGGTTTTCATTTCAAATGATAAATTCACAAAAGCCGTAGTGAAAAATACAGAGAAGAAACCTGCTGATAAATAAAATACAACCAATCCGATTATAAAAGGCTCGCCCATTGTTATTACCAGCATACATATTGTTGATAGCAACGTTACGCTATACATTATTAGGCACATTAGTTTTCTTTCTTTTAAGTCAAATAAAACTCCTGCCACAACGCCGCTAATTGCCAAAAGCAGTCTTGGATACTGCCCAATATCCATTATTCCCTTTGAATGATAATATGTGACAATATTGTCAAGGGTTGAAAAAATACATGCCATAAGCATTATTGTAATTATAAGAACAATTGCTGTTATACGGCTGTTTTTATATTCTGCATTTTTTGAAGCTGTGTTTTTACATTCAATATTTTTTGATTCTGTCTTTTCATATTTCACTTTTCTTGATTTTTCATTTTGGGATTCTGCATTTTCTTCTAAATATAAGTTTAATATTATGGCAATCCATACAACAAGCACAATCGCAAAAATTATCAATCTTGCAATTTTCGAAGCTACAATATTATTGTCACCGAACTGAAACATTATTCCCAGACCATACGCCAAACCTATTGTGCTTGCAACATTTCTGTTACTCTTTAAATAAACCGATGCAATATAATAAACTGCGCTGCCCATTACTCCAAATAATGCAAACATCACGCAACCTGTGATTACCACAAATCCATAACTTTCACTATACTCAATAAGTGCAAAAAGCAACGTTTCCACTACGATAAACGCTGACAATAAGCCATACTTTAATTTTTTATTTATATATTTTTTTATAATGGCAAAAAATAAAAAGCCCAATACACTTGCACCCAAAATGTAGCTTTGCGCAGTAACAACTGACTGTGGCTTTATGTCTCCCACAATGTTATCAAATAAATATTCTGTTCCAAGAAAAATATAATTGAACAGTGCCAAAATTATTATGTATTTAAATCTCTCTTTTGAAAAAAAATCTTTGTTCATATATTAACGTTCCTAACGGGATAAATATTGCTTTAATATGTTTTCATTCCTTAGTCTTAATTTATTTGTGCAAACTATACCCCTTTGTACTTATATTATATGTATTTAATTACAAAAAGGCAATTTATTTTTATTTTTCTTAAAAATCGTTTGACTTATGTCCGATTTAGGACTATACTCTTTTAAGTATGATTTCGGACTATAAACACTAGGAGGTTGCGATGTTTTTCATCGCTTATTTTTATTATGAATAAATCTTTTGAAAATAAAATGAGTCCTGCTCTTTCTATGTTTAACCACATATACAAAGAGTTTAATGAAATTTATCACGAAGCCACTCTGAAAATGGGGCTTTCAGACAGCGCCTTTGACATTTTGTATTCTATTGTTGACCTAGGCGATGGTTGTTCCCAGAGTGATATTTGCAAATATTCATGCCTTTCAAAGCAGACTGTTAATTCTTCCATAAAAAAAATGGCAAGTCTTAACTACTTAACTTTTAAGCCGGGAAAAGGCAGGGTTATGCAGATTTTTCTTACAGATAAGGGCAGGCAGCTTTTGGATGAAAAAATTTATCCTATTATAAAAAAAGAAAACGAAGCATTTCTATGTATGACCGATGAAGAATGCCGTTTAATGCTTGAACTTTACAAGAAGTATAATAATGCATTGAAAAATAAATTTAAGGAACTTTAATTTACGAATGGAGATTTTATGGATACTAAATTAGCACAACATTTTACTTATGGAAAACTGCTTAAGTTTGTTTTTCCTTCTATTGTCATGATGATTTTTACATCTATCTATAGCGTTGTTGACGGACTTTTTGTTTCTAACTTTGTTGGAAAAACAGCTTTTGCTTCAATCAATCTTATTATGCCTTTTATTATGGGGCTTACCGCTTTGGGATTTATGATGGGAACCGGTGGCAGCGCCATTGTTGCAAAAACTCTTGGTGAAGGAAAACCTGAAAAAGCCAACGAATATTTTTCATTAATCGTTTACACAACTATTATTGGTGGACTAATCCTTTCCATTTTAGGAATGTTTTTGGTTCGTCCTGTCAGCATTCTTTTGGGCGCTGAAGGTGAATTGTTGGAAAACTGTGTTCTTTACGGACGTATTACTTTTATTTCTTTAACAGCTTTTATGCTTCAAAATGTTTTCCAAAGCTTTTTTGTAACTGCCACAAAACCCAAATTAGGACTTGCAGTTATTGTGTCTGCCGGCGTAACAAATATGGTTCTTGACTATCTTTTTATTGCCGTACTTGGCTTTGGTCTTGCAGGAGCTGCAATTGCAACTGTTTGTGGCGAGCTTATTGGCGGACTTTTCCCTATATTTTATTTTTCAAGGAAAAACTCAAGTTTGCTTAAACTTGGTCGAACCAAATTTAATGGTTCAATTCTTCTTAAGACTTGCACCAACGGTTCTTCCGAACTTATGACAAACCTTTCAAGCTCAGTTGTTAACTCACTTTATAACATTCAGCTTTTGAAGTTTACAGGAGAAGACGGCGTTGCTGCTTACGGAACAATTATGTATGTAAGTTTTATTTTTGTTGCCATATTCATCGGCTATTCTATTGGTAGTGCGCCAATTATTAGCTACAATTACGGTTCCGGAAATAATAAAGAATTACAAAACATGTCAAAAAAGAGTTTGTCTCTTATAAGCATTTGGGCTGTTGGTCTGTTTGTTCTTGCTCAGGTTATTTCAACGCCTTTGGCAACAATTTTTGTAGGTTACGACCACGACCTGTTCCTGCTTACAAGACATGGCTTTAGAATTTACTGTGTAACATTCCTTATTAACGGCTTTAACATTTATGGTTCAGCTTTCTTTACTGCACTAAGCAATGGACTTATTTCAGCAACCATTTCATTTCTTAGAACACTTATCTTCCAGATTGCAGCAATCCTTATACTTCCTGCAATCTTTGGAATCAATGGCATATGGATTGCCGTGGCAATGGCTGAACTTCTTACACTATGCTTCACAGCTACATTCTTTATAAAGCAAAGAAAAGTATATCACTATTAAAAAGAGAAAAAAACCCCCAGACATCTCTTTTTTTATGTTTCTAAAAAGATTGATTTTAGCACCCTGGATGATTGTCTATATTATTCATGGTGTTTTCACTTTTGGAATTTCCGACGTGTTTTCATAATTTTACCACAACTTTTTTTGATTTTTATTGAATGTTGTGGTGTTTTTTCGTTTGTTTTCGTTTTCACTTATCACACAAGTTATGAGTTTATTCTTTAATTACCACAACTTTATTGTTTTTTCTTAAATGTTGTGGTGATGTACCCCAAAATATAAATTTCTTTAATTATCGGGGTACGTTTTTCAAATTAACGCGTTCATTCTCACAACATACTGTATATGTAATATATGACTGTACCCCTCTATACACTTTTT
>ERZ827516.3287-NODE-3287-length-10078-cov-5.637534_pt1 | contig 10078 bp, 7 predicted proteins | sample MGYA00519703_ERZ827516 | MGnify/ENA primary metagenome ERZ827516 (study PRJEB31778, sample SAMEA3449337) | human gut metagenome | biome: human gut; feature: human-associated habitat; material: faeces | place: United Kingdom | collected 2010/2012 ...
ATCAGTTTGTCTTTTAATTCCTGATAGTTTTCAATAATACCGTTATGAACAGCTACCACATTGCCATCATCGCTCATATGAGGATGTGCATTATTCTCAGAAGGTTCTCCGTGAGTTGCCCAACGGGTATGCCCGATTCCACAGGTTCCCGGTACAGAGTCGCCACCATTAGTCTTGTCGATCAGTTTTTTCAGGCGGCCTTTGGCTTTGATCACCTCTGCCTGTTTTTCCCCGTCTCTGACTGCGATACCGGCAGAGTCATATCCACGGTATTCCAGCTTGGACAGTCCATCCAGTAAAACCGGGGCTGCGCTATGCATTCCGGTATAGCCTACGATTCCACACATATTATTATTTCTCCTCTCAGATCGTTTGTGTTACTGCACTTGTTTTTCGCGATTATGCATATACACTCACCATTCTGCCTGAAGTACCCGACAGAACAGTATGTTCTATTTTACGCCACATGACCTTTGGCTTTTACTACGCCGACTACCTGGTCGACATATTTCCGGCAGCATTCTTCGGTCTCGGCTTCCACCATGACACGAAGTAACGGTTCTGTTCCGGATTCACGGACCAGGATACGTCCGGTGTCTCCCAGTGCCTCTTCCACTGCTTTTACCGCAGCTTTCACATCCGGATCTTCCTGGGCAGCTGTCTTATCGACTACTCTTACATTTTCCAGAACCTGCGGATAAATAGTCAGACCTTCGGTCAGCTGGCTCATCTTTGCTTTTCTCGCCATCATAACTTCCATCATCTTCAGACTGGTCAGGATACCGTCACCGGTGCTGGCGTACTTAGAGAAGATGATATGTCCGCTCTGCTCACCACCGATACGGCAGCCGTTCTTGGCCATGTACTCATAGACGTATTTATCACCAACAGCGGTTTTGGCATAGCCAATTCCCTGCTCATCGAACGCTTTGTACAGACCAAAGTTGGACATAACGGTCGTAACCACGGTGTTGTTCAGCAGCTTGCCGCGTTCCTTCATATAGCAGCCATAGATGTACAGGATGTGGTCACCCGTGATGACATTGCCCTTCTCATCCACGCACAGGCAGCGGTCAGCATCGCCATCAAAGGCAAAACCAACGTCCAGCCCGTTCTCCACCACGAACTTCTGCAGGCCTTCGATGTGGGTGGAGCCAGCGTTATTGTTGATGTTCAGGCCATTCGGCTTGTTATTGATGACATAAGTATCTGCACCCAGAGCATCAAACACGGACTTTGCAATATTCCAGGAACTACCATTAGCACAGTCCAGACCGACCTTGACACCCTTGAAAGAGTAGATGCCCAGAGAGATCAGGTAACCCATGTAGCGGTTGCGGCCAGCCACATAGTCCACCGTGCAGCCGATGTGCTCACGGTGCGCAAAGGGCAGTTCCGGCCAGTCCTTGTCAAAGATGTGGAGCTTGCCATCGATATAGTCCTCCACCAGAAGCAGAGTTTCCTCGGGCATTTTCTCGCCGTAACGATCGATCAGCTTGATGCCGTTGTCGTAGTACGGATTATGGCTGGCAGAGATCATGATGCCGCAGTCGAAGTCATCCACACGGGCAATATAAGCCACGGACGGGGTCGTGGTAACATGGAGCAAATAAGCATCTGCACCAGAAGCCGTCAGGCCAGCGACCAGACTATACTCAAACATATAGGAGCTCCGGCGAGTATCCTTGCCGATGACGATGCGAGCAGGGTTGGTGTCGCCATTGCGCTCACGCAGGGCATTGTAATACCATCCTAAGAAGCGACCTACCTTATAGGCATGATCTGCTGTTAATGTAATACCAGCTTCACCACGGAAGCCATCTGTTCCAAAATATTTACCCATAGTCAATTATTAACCTCGTTGAATATAATATTATAATAATTAAATCATACTTTCCAGCACGATTCAATCATTTCGGCTATGATTTGCGCTTTCAATCTCCATTTGATATGTCTTCGCATCTTTCAAAAAGCTCACTGCAATCATCACGATTACCGCACCAATCGGGAATGCCGCAACAATACTCACCGACTGAAGATTGTTCATGGAGCTTTCTGCAAACAGCAGAGCAATCGGAAGCAGAATCAGCAAAATGCACCACATCAACTGGATGCCCTTATTCGGCTGTTCGCCATCTTCCAGTGTGTGATAGCTATAGCAAGATGCTGTCAAAGCAATCGAATCAAAAGAAGTCGCATAGAAAGCAATCATCGTCAACAGAACAACTACCATGATAACAGGTGCACCCGGCATTGTTTTGATGATAGACACAATCATGCCATATAGATCTCCGCTTTCCAGATACTGTGCAATAAAGTCAGCCTTTCCAGTAACCTGCATTCCCATAGAATAGTTACCAAGTACGATAAAACTCGTCAACGTAGAGCCAACACCAAATACATAGCCACCAAGGATTGTCTGACGTACTGTTCTGCCACGAGAAATGCTGCCGATAAAGAACGGAGCAGCTACACACCAAACCATCCAGTAAGCCCAATAGTAGATTGTCCAGTTCTGCGGGAAGTTCGATGTACGGAGCGGGTCAGTGAACGTAGACAGATCAACAAAGTTCTGGATCATTCGTCCAAGGGAAGAAAAACCGGTTTCAATAATATACCGTGTTTCTCCACCAAACAGCAGAACAAACGCAGTCAGGCCAAAGAACATATAAATACAAATGTTTGCCAACTTGCTGATTCCCTTAAATCCATGTAGCAAGGAATAGGTATATACAGCGCAGGTAATCAGAAGAATAATAATGTTGATTACAGTACGACTAACGGCAACATGGAACAGTTCACTGATAATGGTTGCCATAAGCGGTGTTGCTACACTAAAAGTGGTAGCAGTACCAGCAAGGAGGGCAAACACAGCTAACAGATCAATAATGCGACCTGCCCAGCCATCGGTATACTTTCCAAGAATCGGACGGCAAGCCTCTGAATACTTCTGACGGTTTCTTTTTCTCACATGGAGCATAAAGCCAAAGGCAACAGCCAGCACCAAATAGAATCCCCACGGAATAAAACTCCAATGGAACAGCGGATATACACCTGCCCAATCCTGGATACTACCCATCTCTGCCAGATGCGGATCAGTTGCATACAGCACCCACTCCGAGAACGAATAGAACAAAATATCTGCTGCAAGACCACAGGTGAACATCATTGAGCCCCACGCAAAGAAGGAATACTTCGGCTTCTCATTCTGCTCGCCAAGGACGATGTTACCATACTTAGAACCGGCAATATACAGAGAAAGGATGAAAATCCCCAATCCAATTACCAGATAATAAGTACCGAAAGTGTCACCAAAGAAAAAACGAATCTGACTCAGCACTGTATTAGATTGTTCCGGTGCCAAAAAGAATAGAACACATAATGCAATTACGATTGCCAAAGGCACCAGTGTTATCATCCAGTCTATTTTCCCATGTTCTTTTTTCGTATTCATTTACTTTTCCTCCACATATTTTTTGTAGCTGGCATCCAGAGCAATCAACTCACTCAGATTATCCACCTCTATAATATCGTCCTTATTCATAGGACGGATACCCAATTGATACTCCTCCGGGTAACAAAACATCGCCACATCATCCCAGTAGATTTGTCGGTTCTTCTTTTGTTCAAATTCAATTTCGAGGTGGCGTTTCAGTTTTTTCCCATCCTCTGCAGTCCAACGGGAAATACTGTACAGCTGCCATCCGCCTTTTCCGCCTGTCCGACTGCATATCGTAACAATGCCATTTTCAACAGTCTGAAGCCACTCATCCGTTTCACCATCTGTCCAAACACTGTTATATCCAGAACGTTCAAACTCTGGTGCAAGAATTTCCGGATTATAAATAATCTGATCGCCGTCCAAAATAATCGCATTTTCAATATGCTCTCGTGCCACATAAAGTGAAGAGATGTTATTGCAAGTATCATAGTATGGATTTTCAATCAGCTTGACCCCAGGATACTCCTCTTCAAGTGTCACAAACTGTTCTTTCAGATAGCCGACAACAACATAAATTTCATTAATTTCGTTTTTATGCAGACCATCAATGACTGTGTCAATCATCCGCACCCCATTCACTTTAACCAACGGTTTCGGTGTTGTCAGCGTCACCGGGTGCATTCGATTTCCTAAGCCTGCCGCCATAATTATGGCTCTTTCTACTTTTGGCATTTATTCTTCCTCCCTTTGTTTTTTCAGTTCTTCTTGAACAATTCGATAGTAGTCTTTTGCATATCGGTACTGCCGAAGCGAATACTCACCAAACTCCACACCGAGATTTCTCTTATACTCACACCAGTTACTCCACAGCAGACCACAAGCGGCAATGTAGCAATAAATCTTGATTCTAGTCTCATCACTACAACCTTCAGTAAAGTAAGCTGCAATCAGGCGATCAACCTGACGTTTATTGTAAAGAGAATAAATACAGAACATCGCCACATCCACATGAGGATCCTGCATTCCTGCATACTCCCAGTCAATCAATCGGATTTCTTCTTTTCCGTCTTTCTCCACAAACAGGAAATTATCCGGCACGGCATCAATATGGGTCAGAACCTTTTCTCCAGCATGTGCATCAATATATGGCTTCAGTGACAGAACATTTGCTTTTGTTTTTTCATAATCCTTATAAACAGAAGGTGTTCCCTCCCACAGCGTTTCATAGAACTCCATCTGTCCGAAAATATCAAACTCGTGGTTTACTTTTAATTTCAAGTCATGGAACGCATGCAACCGCTTCATACACTTCTTAACATCTTCGTAGTTCAATGGATCGCATACTCTTGCGCCTTCCAGGAACTCTGTGATTTTATAGCCATTTTCTGGATTGATATATGCAATATCATCGCAAATATGCTTCCCGTCAATAGCTTGATAAACTGCCGCCTCCTGACGACGGTTAATAAGCTGGTCAGTTCCTTCGCCCGGAATACGCATGATATATTTCTTTCCTTTACAGGTAAACAGGAAAGACCGATTTGTCATTCCTTTTTTCAAAACGGTAATATCCGTAACCGCTTCCGGCTTTGCTTCCAAGGCTGCACAAATCACCTGAATTGCATCTGTTTTCAACTGGTTAGAATCGCTGTCGATTTCCCTGAGTTGCTCATAAGTATTGATTTCCACTACATCTGCTGAATGAACCACACGAGCGGCAACAATCATTCGATCTTTGTTATAAAGAGCTTCTTCCCAAAATGCTCCATCGTACCGCTGATTTTTACATAGTTTCTCAATACGTTTCGCAACTGTATCGGCATCCTCTTTTACCAGATAGCAGATACCGATCATTGCATTGCCGCCAGAACTTTCTGGCACAGTTACAAGCTCCATTTTACGATTAACGCGAACATTGCTTTCATTGTCCACTAGGTCACTAACCATATACCAGGAATACAGTTCATGACGATGGAACGGATTTCTGTCACACCAAATATCACAAGGAATAATGTAAGCATTCTCCAAATGTTCTTTTACAAGTTCAACCGAATGCAGATTGTTCCTTGCTGCATAATCGGCATTAACTACGAGTTCAACACCATACTCATCAATCAAATACTCGTATTTTTCTTTCATGAAACCCACAACCACATAGATTTCTTTAATCCCCACTTCATGAAGCTGCTTAATGATACGCTCGATCAATGCCTCCTCATTGACTTCCAAGAGGCCTTTCGGCATTTCCGTATTAATGGGAACCATCCGCATACCGAATCCCGCTGCCAGAATAATAGCGCGTTGCGGGGTTTTCTGTTTGAATTCTGTAATTGCTTTCTCTGTTGGACGTATGGATTCATCTAGGTAATCAGCTTTAATAAGTTCTTTTAACGAACGGTTTACCACCCCCAATGAATGGCCTGATACTTCTGCCAGAATTCTTTGATTAATAAATGGTTCCAGCAGAAGCGTGTTCAGAATATCGCTTTCTTGCTTGTTCATGTTCGTCGTTCCCTTCTTTTTCGTGAACATAAATTTTAATATAATCCGGTCTTCCGGATGCTCTCCAAAAAGACCGGATAAATTGTGCATTAATATAAATCAGTGTTATTTTATTTCGACATTTCCGAAATCCAGATATTCTATCTCATGTGTCACTCTTTCATTTTCGGGTGGCAATTTCATGTAGTCACCGTATGCCACCTTCAAAAAGCGGTCATATTCCTCCGGGATGTTAAACATCTCCCCTTCAAAAATATGCTTTATGGTTTTTCTTAGCACTCTTTCTGGGAAGAACCAATAGCTATAACAAGAACCTGCCTGTATTCCCAGCATTTTTGTATTACTATGCCTTGAATATAGCTGATCTATTCTTCCTCTTAGAAATCGTGTTGTGCAGACCATTCCGGCAATATCAGTTGGTAAAAACTTCAGCCTTTTTTTTATTCCTTTTCCCTTCCATACTTTATATCCAGATTTTGACATAATAGCTTGTGCTAAAAAGGCCATTTGTATGCCTTCTAATTTTCTTTCTATCATATTATCTGAAATATAATAATATGGAAACACATCAACAAAAATCTCATTATGCACCAAGTCTTTATTTCCAATTTCCTCGATGTATTTTGTTCCTTTTAGCCGAACCTTACTAAAAACGAGAGGATTATTTTTGTTTGTCTCGTAATTATCCAAAAAGAATCTGTCATCAAGTTCTGTAGGAGCTACTGCAATGAATTTCGCATAGTCATCACAGCACATACCGATATCCATATCATCATCCCAAGGTATGAATCCATTATGCCGAACTGCACCAAGCATTGATCCAGAATCAAGGAAATAATTGATATCGTATTTTTCACAAATACGCTTAATTTCCTTAGCAATCATTACCTGTGCCTGTCTTAATTTTACGATTTTTTCCTCATTCATTAATAAACCTCTTATTTGATATCAACTATACAAAAGTCAAAACTCATTTCTTGCGTAATTCTATAATCTTACGAATTATTTTATTTCTATTTCCCAATAAAATAAGAACAATCCCGACTAAAACAATATATCTCAACCATGAATTAGAGTATCCAACAAGCATCAGCCCCATCATAATAAGGACTCCGCATGACAAGAGTATTACAAAGCGAATATCATAAATACTCTCCAGTTCCGGCTCATTGCTAACAATTTTTCTATAAGCAAAATAATGTGCAACGGAAAAGACTATATAGCATACCAATGTTGTATATCCAGCCGCATAATATCCATATTGTCTAATATAAATATAATTTAATACAATATTTAGAAGTGCACCAGAGCACGATGCCACCATAACAAACTTTGTCTTTTCATAATAAAATTCAACATTTGCAAAAAGTGGATATAAGAACATAAAAAAAACCGAAGCTGCCACTGGAGGCATTACCCAAATTGCATTATAATATTCATCTGTAGCAAATAATTTAATTAGTTCTGGTCCAAATGCCATTGCCATAACGCAACCCATAGCTACGAGCAGCAAGATAAAATTTGCATTTTTTCCTATTTCTTTAAAGCGTTTTTCTTTTATATTTTGATATGTGTATGGGATAAAAGAACTATTTATCGCTCCCGTTATAATTGTCATCATCATTGCAAGCGTATAAGCAATGCCATATATAGCCGCTTCGGATGTGCCCACCATTTTATCAATCATTATTCGATCCGACTGATTGAGTATTGTCATTGACAGATAATGAGGAATAAGCGGAATATTAAATGTCAAAGCATATTTCCAAAAAAAGCTGTCAAAAAAACACTTTCCCCTAATAAAAGCTCGTACATAAAAGTACAAGCCTAATACAACCTGCACTAAAACAAATGATAAAACACGAGCTTCCGCCTTATAGGTCGTCGACATAACCGAAATTATACCAATCAGTGGACTACCTATTGCAATTATCATAGTTGTAAAAATCAAATTTTTATAACTATACCTATATCTCTGTTCAGCAGACCAAAATAGATATGCCGGCTCCAATAATAATTGTGCGAACATTGCGACAACAAACAAGGTACTCATTCCAAATATGTCGTTCCAAAACTTCGGATAAGCAATGTATATTAAAAAAAGTAGAAAAGTGACAGTTGTTGACAGTCCTTGCAGTGAAGAGACGAGTCTATTTTTCTTATCTGGATATTTTGTCAATCCATTGTTAAAAACGCCTGCTGATAAATTCAATGTTGCAAAAATTGTTAAAACCTGATACCACGATTGGTATATTGTATATACGCCATACTGTTGAGTCGTCATTATACGTGTAAATATTGGCGTACTAATCAAGGCGATACCCTTTTGAACGACATTGCAAATAGTAAACCAAATGGATGCTTTAACTGGGGCAGATAGATTCTCATATTTGTTTAATAAATACTTAGATTTAGTCTTTTCTTTCATCTTTGAACCCTTCCATTCCCTCCATTCTTTATCAGGTTCTCTACATCAGATACTGTCATTCTGTTAAAGTCTCCTTCAATCGAATGTTTCAGGCAGCTTGCGGCAACTGCGAATTCAATGGCATCCTTATCATCTTTACCTGTAATCAAACTGTAAATCATTGCACCAGTAAAGCTATCGCCACCCCCCACTCGATCCACAATATCAATATCATAATGCGTGGAATAATTTGCTATACCTGTTGTATCGCATATCATTCCGCTCCATCCATTGCGACTTGCGTTGATACTCTCTCTCAATGTAATAGCTACCTTCTTACAGCCGAATCGTTCGCAAATCTCCTTGGCTACATATTCATAACCACTCTTATTCAGCTTTCCTGATTCAACATTGTTATTCGGTGCCTTAATTCCAAGAACCTTGTCCGCATCTTCTTCATTTGCAATACAAATATCAACATACCGAACAAGGTTACTCATTACCTTCTGAGCCGTTTCGGAACTCCAAAGATTTTTTCTAAAGTTTAGGTCACAGGAAATCGTGATGCCCTTTTCCCTTGCTTTTTTGCAAGCCTGCTCACAGATTTGCACCATATTGTCAGACAGTGCTGGGTTGATACCTGTCCAATGGAACCAGTTCACGCCATCAAACAACGCATCCCAATCAAAATCTGCTGGCTCAGCCAAAGCAATTGATGAAAATGCTCGATCATAGATTACCTTAGAGGGACGCTGCGAAGCTCCCTTTTCAAGATAATATAGTCCCATTCGACCGTTCTTAAAAAAGGTCTTGCTCGTGTCAACGCCGAAGTACCTCAGAGCATTCAACGAGGCATGCCCAACATCATTATCAGGAACAACTGTCAAAAACTCCGACTGAACGCCAAAGTTAGCCAGCGATACTGCAACATTCGCTTCTCCACCACAAAAAGTAGCATCCAAACTATCTTTTTGAAATAATTTTGTATATCCAGGCGAAGCTAATCTTAAAAGAATTTCGCCAAAAGAAAGCACTTTCATCCTCGCTTGCCTCCTTAAATCTTTACATAATGTGGTTTTGTCAAAAAGTTCAATTCTACAAGTTCGCTATACTTTTTTAGCATTTCGGTCATTCCGTGGTTCATTGCATCCAGAATGGCAGTTTTCGTAACGAACGCCATTGTGGATTCCCCATAGTTTTCTTTTTCATCATGAGAATATCCATCAAATCCTGCGAGATAAATCTTCTTTACACCCATCTTTGCGAAGAATTTAATGGCCATCAGGCCTGCATTATCTTTCACAGCCTCAATGTCGCACAGAAGATCTCGATATTTTGTCTGGAGATAAACATTATCTGCTGGAATATTGGATGTAACAATGCATTTTTCTCTGTTTGAGGCATCCAATTCTCTAAAGCGTCTCAAATTGCTCAGAAAAATATAGTCCGTATCCACAAGCGGGTAGTTATAGTTAACGCTTACTGTCACAACATCTTCATTTACAAAAGATATAATCCCATCCTTTTCCTCTATCGAACTTTTTCCGGGAGCAATTAACAAAATTGTTTTTCCATTCAAACTCTCAGTTAATTCAGCCTTATGTTCTTCCTGTGACTTTCCCGTTGCCATATATCTCAGATAGAGATCTTCGATATAGTTCTTATCATAGGTTACTTTTTTATCCTCATCCATCATGTCAAAAATTTCATTCATATTTTCGACAGTC
>ERZ827516.3290-NODE-3290-length-10075-cov-3.996806_pt1 | contig 10075 bp, 7 predicted proteins | sample MGYA00519703_ERZ827516 | MGnify/ENA primary metagenome ERZ827516 (study PRJEB31778, sample SAMEA3449337) | human gut metagenome | biome: human gut; feature: human-associated habitat; material: faeces | place: United Kingdom | collected 2010/2012 ...
CACCGATGCAGGAGACAACACAACGGAACTGACTTACAGCATTTTCTGTACGGCGGCAGAGAGCGGGGAGCGGATCGGAACGGTCCACATCAGCGTGGAAGCAACGACCGTGGGAAGCGGTATTCTGCTGTCACAGGATGTAGATATTTATGAGGGAGAGACTGCGGCGGAGACGGTAGTACGCATGCTGCAGAATAATGGCTATTCTGTTGACTATACCGGAAACTATGAGACCGGTTTTTATCTGGCAAGGATTAGTTCCGAGAGCAATTTTGTCACCGGAAATATTCCGGAGGATTTAAGGACCAAACTGGAAGAACACGGCTTTGAAATCTATGATTTTACACCGAACAGCCTCGGAGATTATGATTTTACAAAAGGAAGCGGCTGGATGTATCAGGTAAACGGCGTTTACCCGAACTATGGCTTAAGCGATTACTGTTTCCAGAACGGCGATACACTGCGGCTGCGTTTCACGCTGGCATACGGAGCTGATATCGGGCAGGACATGACCGGCGGTTCAGATAACTGGGGGTATGAATGGTAATGAAAAAGGGAAATGATCAAAAACAAAATGCAGAAAAAAGAAAAAACAGAATGACAGCCCTGCTCATGGCACTGATCCTGTGCGTTGGGATGGTTTCCGGCACAAACAAGGAAGTACGGGCACAGTCTGCATCCCAAAACAGTGAGACGCAAACAGCTTCTGAATCAGACGTTACGACAGAAAATACAGCAAATATAGCAGAAAATACAACAAAAAGTGCAGCAACTGTCACACATTACGAATACACGACAGAAGAAGTAAAAGAAACCATCCAGGGTATTTTTGAGTGGGCCAAGAGCCTCACAAATGCTGACGAGCTGATCGATAAGACCTTTCTGGAAGGGGCGGATACTTCGCTCAATGACTGGTTTGCCTTTGCAGCAGCGAGAAGCGGATACAAGGAAGACTATAAAAGCTATCGAAAAGCGATGGAAACAGCGATCGCCAAAAAATATGGCACAAAAAAAGAAAAACTCGGAAAAGCGACCGAATATCAGAGAGCGGCACTGGTGATCGCGGCTCTTGGCGGTGATCCACAGGCAGTAAGTGACATGGCAGGAGAGAAGACCATCAATCTGATCGCAGACGGAACGTACAACCGCGGAAAGACAGAACCGCTCGATACGCAGGGAACAAATGCACTGATCTGGGCACTGATCGCACTGGATTCCGGGGATTATGAAGTGCCGGAAGATGCATACCAGAGCCGGGAAGAGATCCTGGCAGAACTTTTAAAAGCACAGGAGAGTGACGGCGGATTTTCCCTCTCAGCGGGTTCCGGGCAGACAGATGTAGATATCACTGCCATGGCACTGACTGCCCTGGCACCATATTACGAAGAAAACAGCGAGGCGAAAGTGGCAGCAGATCTTGCACTGTCCTGGATCTCTGAACATCAGGAAAGTGACGGAGGATTCTGTTCTTCCATGGATACCGGCACAGAAAGCTCTGAGAGTTGTGCACAGGTTCTGACGGCTCTTTGCAGTCTAGGCATCGATCCGCAGAGCGACAGTCGTTTTATCAAAAACGGAAATACCGTGCTTGATAATCTGATGAGCTTTCGTCAGGAAGATGGCGGATTTGTCCATGCTTATGTTTATGATGCATCCAATCCGGCATCCATACCGGATGAATCCGATTTCCTGGCAGGAGGCCAGGCGGCATACGCACTGACCGCATTCTGCCGCTACAAAAACAATATGAAAAATTTATTTAACTTGCGTCCGGAAAAAGCATCCCTGCTTTCGAAAAATGGCAGTGCCATGCCGGTCATGGTCATCGCAGTGGTGATTGCAGTGATCGCAGCGGCAGTGGTACTGATGTTAAAAAGAAGAAACAAAAAAGAATGATCCGGAACAGGAGAAGCATGGGATGCCATGACAGCAAAAACAGGATTCAGGTGTGCAAAAATACGGTTGGGAAGAAAATTTTAACGGATTTTGCAGAAAGTAAACAGTATAAATATAACAGGACAGTTATGAGAAAGAGAGGGCATATGAGAAAAACAGAAGCAATGATAAACGAGATTGAAAAAGTAATCATTGGAAAAAGAGAAGTGATCGAACAGGTGCTGATGACAATCCTGGCGAAAGGCCATGTGCTTCTGGAAGATATTCCGGGAGTCGGAAAGACAACGCTGGCACTGAGCTTTGCAAAAGTCATGGGCGTGGACTATCACCGGATTCAGTTTACGCCGGATGTTACCCCTTCCGATGTGGTCGGATTCTCCCTGTACGACAGGCAGAGTGGAGAGTTTCAGTACAAACCGGGGGCAGTCATGTGCAACCTGCTTCTGGCAGATGAGATCAACCGTACTTCCAGCAAGACACAGGCAGCCCTGCTTGAAGTAATGGAAGAAGGAAATGCCACGGTAGATGGAAAAACCTATGAAATCCCGAAGCCATTCACTGTGATTGCCACACAGAATCCGTTCGGTTCTGCCGGAACACAGATGCTCCCGCAGTCTCAGATGGATCGTTTTATGGTCAAACTCTCCATGGGTTATCCGGACTTTGAAAGCCAGATCAATATCCTGCGGGATCGTCAGACGGAGCAGCCGCTGGATTTGCTTCAGATGATCTCATCCCGAGAAGAAGTACAGCAGCTTCAGCAGGAAGTAAAAGAGGTAGAAGTGGCAGATGATATCCTCAGATACATCACACTGCTTGTAGAAGCGACCAGACAGAACGACAAGATCCAGCTCGGCGTCAGCCCGCGAGGAGCACTGGCCCTCAACAACATGGCAAAAGCATCCGCTTACATAAACGGGCGTGATTATGTGATCCCGGATGATGTCCTTCGCGTATTTGCAAAGGTATGTGCACACCGCGTGATCCTGCATCCGCGTGCCAAAGTTGCGAGTATCCAGGCAGAGGAGATCATGGAGCAGATCACACATCAGGTTTCCATTCCGGAGATCAGATAGGAGGAGAACATGAAAAAATCCAGAATCCTTGCCGGCATCTGGATGCTGTTTCTGGTGCTTGCATATCTGGTAAGTGCGAGCATCACCATAGGAATTGCAGCTGTGGCAACCGTTCTGCTCTGCTTTTTCTGCTTTTTTCTTTCGATTGCCATGAAAAATAAAGTAACCTGCTATTTTGAAGTGCCGGACATGGCAGAAAAAGAACAGCAGGTTTACGGGAAACTGATCTTTGAAAACCACAGCCTGCTGCCGGCAGGACGCTTAAGGGCAGAACTTCTGTTTCAAAATCTGCTGACCGGAGAGAAAGAAATCTGCCATCTTGACAGTATGGCAGCGGGGAAAGAAAAGACAGAAACGAAATGGAGTGTTTGCAGTAACTGCTGCGGGGCCATCAGAATATCCGTGCAGAAACTTCTGGTCAGTGACATGCTGGGACTGTTTTTGAGCGAGCAGAAGCTTAACATCAGCGATACCATGATCGTGCTTCCAGAAATGAAAACGGTGGAAGTACAGGTCGGAGACAGTTTTACGACCGACTGGGAAAGCATACAATATTCCGAACAGAAAAAAGGGGACGATCCGGGAGAAACCTTCGGGATCCGGGAATACCAGCCAGGTGACAGCACGAAGATGATTCACTGGAAAATCTCACAGAAACTGGGAGAACTTTATGTGAAGGAACCGGGACTTCCGGTAGAAAATGCAGTGCTTCTGTTTTTTGAGACAGCAAAACTGACCGGGGATAGCAGAACTTCAGATCAGGCAGAACTGATGGAAAAATTGATCTCCGTTTCCGAAAATCTGACGGAGAAAGGGATGCATCACAAGATCGGCTGGTACGATCAGAAAAAAGAGCAGCTTTGTATGGAAGAAATCGACTCCGCAGATAACCTTGCCCAGATCATACACGGCTTACTTTCACTGGAGAGAAAAGAAAAAACATTCACAGGCTTGCAGGAATATGCACAGAAATATCAGGAGCAGCCATTTGGACATATTCTCTATTTTACCGCAGAAGATCCGGGAAATCTGGCAGATCTCTTTACATGGCAGTGCAGTTTCCAGACCGTACGGCCAGGAGAAGATGTCGGTATCCTGCTGATTTAGGAGTGAAACATGAAGAAACACAGAAAAATTCAAAAAAAGCAAGAAACAGAACTGTACGTTCAGGTTGCAGAGAAGCCGGAAAACCAGAAAGAAAATGTCGGAGAAGCACTTGCCTGTTTCTGCATTTATGTCGGATGGTATCTTATGGTGATGCAGTTTTGCAGGGCATCTCTGGCGATGACTCTTTCTGGCAGTGTGGGAGCGATTCTGCTTGTGATGGCCGTTCTTGTAAATGGACAAAAAGAAAAGAAATTCATACGGAAAATCGTGCATGAAATTCTGGCAGCGGCAGTTCTTTGTTTTCTGATCAGCTTTACGATCCGAAAGGGCTGGATCTTTCAGGGAGCACTGATCGCCGGAAACGGGCTGCTTGAGACGATCGGGAGAAATATGCGAACCTTTGAGCCGGATTATGCACTTACGATTTCTGAACCTTTGCAGCCATTTGTTACAGCCGTTTTTTATGTAACAGCAGGCATGGTTCTGGCAGCTCTTCTGGAATTTTTAAGGGTCAGCAAAAGCTGCATCGGAACGATTCTCGTCAGCCTTATTCCGGGAGTTCTGCTTCTGATCTGGCAGAAAGAAGCTGTTCTTTTTCCGGTACTTCTGATCTATGCAGGTCTTCTCTGCCTCATTGCCTTTCGGAAAAAAGAAAAAGGTCTGGCACAGTTACAGACAGATGTGATGCTGCTTGTGTTATTTGCGGCAGTGGCGGCAGCCGGATTTTTCATGCTTCGGGGAAAAGCTTCGAGTTTTTCGCCAGACAATCCGTTCTCGCAGAAAGTACAGAAATTTGCAGAACAGATCCGTTATGGGAAAAAGACGGTGGATTCCCTGCCGGAAGGACAGTTCCGGGGGCTTGGAAACCTGAAACTGACCGATGAAGCCGCTCTGAAAGTGACCATGGAACATCCGGATTCTCTCTATCTTCGTGGATTTGTCGGCAGTATTTACACAGAAGACGGCTGGAAACAACAGGATGCAGATGAAATTTATGATAAAAAAGATCTGTTTTACTGGCTTCACAAAGAAAACGTTTCCGGGCTTCAGCAGCTTACCGCTCTTTATCAGCTGGAAAATCCTGCAGACAATGACACCGGAAATATGACCGTCACGACCATTGGTACGAGCCGGAAATATGCTTATGTGCCGTATGAGCTGAGTACGCTTCCGGATACTCTGGAAAATGTCCGAAGTTTTGGAGATGACCGCCTGATCCCGGAAGGATTCCGGCCGCAAAAGACGATTTCGTTTCCGGTACACAGCAATCTGATCAGAAAGTATCCGCAGATCGCATCCGCATATTATCAGGATCAGGATACGGAGGCATTTGCAGAATACAAAAAATGCGAAAACAGCTACAATGCATATGTATATGACCAGTATCTGCAGGTACCGGATTCTCTGAAACAGATGCTTACAAAAGTGCTTGATTCTGATTCGGATGAGAAAGACAGCGAAAATGTTACGTCTCATATTTCCTATGAAGAGGCAAATACCAGGATTACCGGATATTTAAATGAGAACATCACTTATACAGAAGAGATCGATCCGAAGAATACAGATGCATCCGGAGAAGATCAGAAAACAGATGCAAAGACCGGAAATTTTGTGACCGATTTTCTGATGACGGAGAAGAAAGGCTATTCCGTGCATTATGCATCGGCGGCTGTTCTGATGTACCGCTGCTTCGGAATCCCGGCACGCTATGTCGAGGGTTATCTGGTCACGCCGGAGATGGCAGAAAATGCTCAGGATGACGGAACGATCTATGTGACTGGAAAAGAGGCCCATGCATGGGTGGAAATCTATCAGGACGGCATCGGATGGATCCCGATGGAAGTGACGCCGCCGTATCTCGATAAGATGGAACGCCCGGATTTCGAGACGGTTTCCTGGCAGGGAGCACAAAATCAGGGAGCTTCTGAGCAGACGGACACAGCAGAACAGATCAAAGATGAAGAGCAGACAAAGCCGGAAACCAGGAAAGGCAGAAAACAGCTGCCGGTTCGGAAAATTCTGATCGTTGTGATCCTTTTGCTGATACTGGCACTGATCCTGTGGATCGCTTATCAGATTTTAAAATACCGCAAAAAATGGAAAGAAAAGAATCGGGCGATGTATTCGAAAGATGCCTCACAGGCGATCCGAAGCTGTTATGCACAGCTAAGGTGCTGGCTTATGTACGACGGAGTCCGGATAAAGGGAGGCTCCAGATATCAGATCTGCGAAGAACTGAGCAGAAAGTATAGCTCCGAGATGGCAGATCAGTATCGGAAAGTGACAAGACTGGCAGAAAAAGCCGCATACAGCAGCCATGCCATGGAAGAAAAACAGGCAGAAGAAGTCCGGGCATTTCTTATGAGTACCCAAAAACAGATATTAAATGGAAAGAATCTGTTTCAAAAATGGAAGATGCAGCTGAAAGTCCTCTCCTGAAACACCGGACAGGATCTCCGGCAGATCACAGGGGCACAAAAGGATAAGCAGAGCCGGTAATTGCTTGACATTTCCGGCAAATCAGCTTATCATACGAATATTGTGACCAGAAATCGGTGCCGTCCGGCATCCATAAAAGGGGTATCATGATCAGCCAAATGGACTGCTGAATGATACAGAAACAGGAAAGGATAACGTATGTCTTATATTATTGTATTTTTCATATCAATGGTTCCGCTGATCGAACTTCGAGGAGCGATTCCATATGCCATAGCCAAGGGACTGCCGTATGTGCCGTCCTACATCATAGCAATCCTCGGAAATATGCTTCCGGTGCCGTTCATTTATCTGTTTGCCAGAAAAGTACTGCTCTGGGGAGCCGACAAACCGGTCATCGGAAAGTTCTTCACCTACTGTATCGAGAAAGGTGAAAAAGGCGGAAAGAAACTTCAGGCAACCGCAGGAAAAGGCCTGTTTGTGGCACTGCTGCTGTTCGTAGGTATTCCGCTTCCAGGAACCGGAGCATGGACAGGGACACTTGCGGCAAGCTTTTTGGATATGGATTTTAAGTCCAGTATCATCGCAGTCATGCTCGGCGTTATGCTCGCCGGCATCATCATGGGACTTGCATCCGCAGGACTGCTCGGGGCAGTCAGTGCATTGTTTGCAGTGTAAGGTTTTTTATGGTTGACCTTATTTTCAGATAATGGTATGCTAAGAGATAAGGGAAACAGATAGTTTCCTTTCAATAAAGCGTGGTATCTGATACCGGGAAAGGAGAATTGTTATGGTAAAAAGAAATATCGTACTTGGCAATGTAGCAAATGTTCAGGAGTTCAACAGAATCTGCGGACATATGGATTTTGATGTGGATCTGGCACAGGGCAAATACCTGGTAGATGCAAAATCCATCATGGGCATTTTCAGTCTGGACATGGAAAAACCATTAGAGCTGTGTGCAAATACAAACGATGAAGCTTTGATTGACGAAAAATTCAAAGCTTTTATCCAGTAATTGCAGATGTTAAAAAAAGTAATACAAAGATATGCAGTCGCTTTTGGCATGGCAGCAGCCATGTTCGCCGCAGGAGCCGGGGGAATACAGAAAGCAAATGCGGCAGAGATTGCAGATCAGGCAGGAAGTGTACAGGAGTCTGAGACCGTGCGGCAAAGTGAAACGCCGCAGGAGTCCGAGATGCAGAGGCAGCCTGAGACTACACAGCAGTCCGAAACGACCGGCCAAAGTGAGACACTTCCTCTGAAAAATGTTAAAAAAGCACCGAAGCTTTCCGGAAAATGGGTAAAACAGCACGGAAAGGTTCGGTTTCTTTTAAAGGATAAGACTTATGCAACAAAGACCTGGGCAAACATAAAAGGCAGATATTATTATTTTGATAAAAATGGTTTCCGCCGCCAGGGGCTGTTCCGCTATCGCAATGGAAAGACGTACTATCTTGGCAAAAAGGGAGCGATGGTCACCGGATGGCAGAAGATCAGAAAGCACTGGTACTATTTCGGCAAAAACGGTGCCATGAAGAAAGCGTCCTGGATCAGGACAAAGACCGGTTATGCCTATGTAGATGCAAAAGGAAAGCGAGTGGTAAGCAGCTGGGTCAAAGTAAAAGGCAAAAAGTACTATATCGATGAAAAAGGCGTCAAAGTGACAAAGAGCCGTTACATTGGCAACAAAGCTTATTATTTTGACAAAAAAGGTGTTTATCATAAGGACAAAAAGATCAAAGAGCGGCTGATCAACCCGAAAGGAAAGATGGTGGCACTGACGTTTGACGATGGTCCGGGACCTTATACCGACCGTCTGTTAAAATGTCTGAAGAACAACCGGGCAGCAGCGACTTTCTTCCTGGTTGGGACGAGTATCGCAAATTATCCGGATACGATACAGCAGATGGCGAAGCAGGGATGCGAGATCGGAAATCACACCTGGGATCATGCAAGCCTTTCATCTTTAAACGGCAGTTCCATACAGAGTGAGATCAGCAGTACAAATGCTCAGATCCGTGCACTCACCGGCCACAATGCGACGCTGGTGCGTCCGCCGTATGGAGCCTACAACAGCAATGTGCAGATCAATGCGGGAGCACCGCTGATCTTGTGGAGCATTGATACCCTGGACTGGAAGACAAGAAACGCCAAGAATACGATAAATGTGGTTATGAATGAAGTGAAAGACGGTTCGATCATCCTGATGCACGATATCCACAGCCCGTCTGTGGATGCAGCAGAAGTGCTGATCCCGAAACTGATCGCATCCGGTTATCAGTTAGTTACGGTCAGTGAACTGGCAAAATACCGCAGTGTGGCTATGTACAGCGGAGGCGTGTACAATGCCTTTTACCGCTGAGTAGATTTTACGGATCCAAGTAGCAAAGCGGATTGCGAATATCCGCTTAACATGAAATAAAGCTGGAGTATAATCGAAAGATATACCCCAGCTTTTCGTTACTTTGTGATGTGAGATTTATGATGCCTGCGGATTGTTCCGTGCGTCGCACTCCCACAATCCCTGGCATCATATCTATTCTGCTTCGTGTTTTGCGACAGCGGCTTCTACGAATCCACGGAACAGCGGATGCGGACGGTTCGGGCGGGACTTCAGTTCCGGATGAGCCTGTGTTCCGATGAAGAACGGGTGATCCGGAAGTTCTACCATTTCCACGATACGTCCATCCGGAGAAATACCGGAGAGCATCATGCCGTTTTCTGTGAGCACTTTGCGGTAATCGTTGTTAAATTCATAACGATGGCGATGTCTCTCTTCGATCAGACCTTTTCCATACGCTTTCATCATCAGCGTATCCGGACTGATGCGGCACGGATATGCACCCAGACGCATCGTTCCGCCCATGTCAGCCAGATCCATCTGCTCTTCCATCAGGGCAATGACCGGATGCTTGCTGTCCGGCGCAAACTCGGTTGAGTTCGCATCCTCATAACCTAACACGCCTCTGGCAAATGCGATCGCCGCAATCTGCATACCAAGGCAGATGCCAAAGTACGGGATATTGTTTCTTCTCGCATAATCAGCTGCCGCAATCATGCCCTCGATGCCTCGGATGCCGAAGCCGCCCGGCACGATGATACCGGTTGAATCGCCCAGGATTTCCGGTGCCGTCTCCGGGGTGATCGTCTCACTATCCACCCAGTTGATCTCCACCTGCGCGCCATTTTCCCATCCGGCATGGTGCAGGGATTCTACGATCGACAGATAGGAGTCGTGCAGTTTGACGTACTTGCCGACCAGGGAAATCTTGACCGTCTTGCTGCTGTTCTTGATGCGGTCCAGCATATGTTTCCACTCCGTCAGATCGCACTCCTGCGGCGCTTTCTCGATGCCCAGCTCGCGAAGCACGATCTTGGCAAGTCCTGCTTCCTCCAGCATGATCGGCGCCTCGTAGAGAACCGGAAGGGTCAGGTTCTCGATGACGCAGTCCTCTTTGACGTTGCAGAACAGTGCGATCTTGCGGAAAATGGACGGATCGTCCACCGGACGGTCACAGCGCGCCACGATGATATCCGGCATGATGCCAAAGGACTGC
>ERZ827516.3293-NODE-3293-length-10061-cov-2.944933_pt1 | contig 10061 bp, 10 predicted proteins | sample MGYA00519703_ERZ827516 | MGnify/ENA primary metagenome ERZ827516 (study PRJEB31778, sample SAMEA3449337) | human gut metagenome | biome: human gut; feature: human-associated habitat; material: faeces | place: United Kingdom | collected 2010/2012 ...
ACATAAGCATCCCCCTCACCCACCGCTTAGTGCTCTGCACACTTGAAGCGGGGGATGCTTCTCTGCGTTCAAATCAAATATATGCGAGACTGAAATACCATTTGGCTTAATGCTTCTGGTATTTTGAAAAGAAATCGTCACCTGAGAGCAGGTGGCGATTTTTTTGTCGGATCAATGGTCAGTCAGGCTGATCAAGATCGAGTGCAGATCTTGCATGCGTTTGACTTTAAACATTACCATAAGAAAATATTGACAAACTGATATTAAAATGATATCATTTTAATAAACCGAAAAGATGTTTTAAAACTAAATGATGCCTGCGAATTGCTCCGTTATAAAATAACTCCCGCAATTCTATAAACATTCGGAATCCGCAGATTTACTGCGTAAATAGCTACTTCCTCGTGTTTAGCGGGTTCCAAGTTCGAATGTCTTATCTCGCAAGCAAGAACGGCATTTTGACCTTTTAACCCTGGCATCACAAAAATAATTAAAGGAGGAAAGGATTATGGATATCAAGGAAAAAGTTTTGAACAACAGGAAAAATGGCATGGCAATGATGTTGCTGTTTATCATTTTTTATGCAGCAGCTGCAGGCATCATGCTTGTCAGTGCGATTACCGAGTTGATTCCGCTTATGCTACTGGCGATCATCTGGATTTCCATCGGCTGGATCCCGTTTCTGGGACTTAAAGTTCTGAAACCGCAGGAAGCTCTGGCGCTTACTCTGTTCGGTAAGTATGTCGGCACTTTGAAAGATGCAGGATTTTACTGGGTAAATCCATTCTGCAGCAGTGTGAACCCGGCAGCAAAGACCAAACTGAACCAGAGCGGGGATGTGGATGGCGGAAACAGTGCGAAATCCGTGCTGGTTGCGACAGCAGGTGCAAATGCTTCTGCAAATGTATCGGTTCCAAACAAAAAGATTTCCCTGAAGATCATGACACTCAACAACAACCGTCAGAAGATCAATGACTGCCTCGGTAATCCGGTGGAAATTGGGATCGCTGTGATGTGGCGTGTGACCGATACGGCAAAAGCTGTTTTCCATGTCGACAACTACAAGGAATATCTTTCCCTGCAGTGTGACAGTGCCCTGCGAAATATCGTGCGTATTTATCCTTACGATGTGGCACCGAATGTCGATACGACCGGTGACGGCATTGCCGATGAAGGCAGCCTGCGTGGTTCCAGCGAAATTGTTGCAGGACGCATCCGCGATGAGATCCAGAAGAAAGTAGCAGAAGCCGGTCTGGAGATCATAGAGGCACGTATCACCTATCTTGCCTATGCACCGGAGATCGCAGCCGTTATGCTTCAGAGACAGCAGGCATCAGCGATCATTGATGCGAGAAAGATGATCGTTGACGGAGCAGTCGGTATGGTTGAGATGGCACTGGAGCGTCTGAATGAGAATCAGGTAGTCGAATTAGATGAGGAGCGAAAAGCTGCCATGGTCTCCAATCTTCTTGTCGTGCTCTGTGGAAATCACGATGCACAGCCGGTTGTAAATTCAGGAAGTCTGTACTGATATGACAGAGGGCAGACCGAAGAAACAGATCCCGCTCAGGCTCTCAGCAAAACTGTATGATCAGATCGCAGCCTGGGCAGAAGATGATTTTCGCTCCGTAAACGGGCAGATTGAATATCTGCTCACAGAATGTGTAAGGCAACGTAAAAAAAACGGCAAGTATGTATCCGAAACAATGGATGAACCGCCGGAATTAGACATCTGAGATGTAAAAAGAAAAAGTGTCGGAAGAATGAAGGGTTCTTCCGGCACTTTTGTGTCGCTTTGTATTTAAAAATGTTTTTGTAATCTTAACGTTTTTCAATCGGAACATAATCTTTAATCTCAGAAATGCCTTTGTATGCAGGACGAATAATTTTTCCGTTATTGGCAAGCTCTTCGAGGCGGTGGGCACTCCAGCCAACCACACGGGCGATCGCAAAGATCGGGGTATAAAGCTCTAACGGGATGTCTAACATACTGTATACAAATCCACTGTAAAAGTCCACATTGGCTGAAACCCCCTTATAGATATGGCGTTTTTCCGCGATCACTTCCGGTGCAAGATTTTCTACCATACTGTATAATGCAAAATCTTTTTCTCTTCCCTTCGCCACCGCGAGCCTTTCCACAAAGCTTTTGAATACGCGCGCTCTTGGATCGGAAAGAGAATAAACGGCATGACCCATACCATAGATCAGGCCTTTGCGGTCAAATGCCTGTTTGTCGACAAGCTGTTCCAAATAGTTTTTAACTTCGTCTCTGTCTCCCCAGTCCTTCACATGATTTCTCATATCATCCATCATTTCCACTACTTTGATATTGGCGCCGCCGTGCTTTGGTCCTTTTAAGGAAGAAAGTGCCGCTGCCATGACAGAGTATGTATCGGATCCGGATGAGGTCACAACCCTTGTTGTAAACGTAGAGTTATTTCCACCACCGTGTTCCATATGAAGTACCAGCGCAATGTCAAGCACGCGCGCTTCCAGTTCCGTGTACGCCTTATCCGGGCGAAGCATAAGGAGCAGATTCTCTGCTGCGGACAATCCCTCCTGCGGACGGTGGATATAAAGGCTGTCATCACAGATATAATGGTTGTATGCATGGTAACCGTACACCGCAAGCATCGGGAATACACTGATCAGCTTGATGCACTGTTCTAACTGCGTATGCAGCTCCTGGTCAGCGATCGTCTCATCATAGGAAGCAAGTGTCAGCACGCTTCTCGTCAGCGAATTCATGATATCCTTGCTCGGTGCTTTCATAATGACATCTCTGGTAAAGTTTGTCGGAAGCTGTCTGCACTCTTCTAACATGCTCTTAAATGCCCCTAATTTTGCAGCATCCGGCAGTTCACCAAACAAGAGCAGGTATGCCACTTCCTCGAATCCAAAACGTTTTCCCTCAAATCCATGGATCAGGTCGATCACATTGTAACCGCGGTACCAGAGCTGTCCGTCACACGGAACCTTTTTCCCATCCTCCGTTTTAAACGCATCGATCCTTGAAATATTGCTGATCCCCGCAAGCACACCGGTTCCATCCACATCTCTCAAACCACGTTTTACACCGAACTCCTTAAACAGCTCCGGCGGGATTCTGTCATTACGTTCACATATTGTCATCAGTTCTTCCGTTTCTTTTCCAAAATCTCCATATTGGTTCATGTCCCATCCTCCTGTTCTGCCTGAATATTCTTCATGATCTTGCCCATTACCCGCTTTAAGCAGCTTCGTTCTTCTTCTGTCACGCCCGCAAACAGACGCTCTAAAATATCTGCCCGGATCTGTTCAAACTCTTCCAGCACAGGTTTTGCCTTACCAGTCATACGAATGTGTATTTTCCTGTGATCCGCCTCATCAGCAACCAGCTCAATATATCCATGCTGTTTTAAATTGTCCACCGATTTTGAAATATGGGCCTTGGACAAATGCTGTATCTCGATCAGATCCTTTGCGGTATCCTTCTGTTTCTCATGGGAAATCAGATAAAGGATATCCAGCTCCACATGGCGCAGTCCATAGGTCTCCATCAGCCGTTCACATGCCTGCTCGATCACTTTTCTCATCTGCTGGTTGGTTCCAAATATTTCATACTCACTGTACATCATCCCTGCTCCACATTCTTTTTTCTTCCGGTAAATAACTTTTTATTTCCTGCTTTGCGGTTCGAATTAGTTCGTTAATGAACTTTCTCATATTCATGTTACCTCTTTTTTCCAAAAGTGTCAAATTAAAAATTTATGAACTTAAAATACCGGACTGCACATATACAATCCGGTATTTTCATCTCTGTGATTCAGATTTGTCATTTCACTCTCTTACTTCGTTTCCGTTTCCTCTGTTTCAACGGCCTCTGTTTCATTCGGCACCACGGTCGCTGTCTCCGTTTCATCCACGGCCTCCGATGGCTCTTCTGCCTCAGTTTCCGTATCATCTGCTTTTGCGGTCAGATCTTCGACGCTCTTATCAAATCCGGTCGCTGGCGCGCTGTCCACAACATATATGGTATCACTGTCGCCCGTTTTCAGATAATACTCATTCGTGATCTCATTCTGGCTGCCAATGTAGATCGTCGTTAGCCCGGAATCCGTTTTTAACGTAACCGTATTAGCAGGATCATCCAGCCCAAAGTCCGCCAGGTCATCATACTCTGTAACCTCGTCTGATGCCGTGATCGCTGATGCCTTATTTAAAAGTGTCTCCAAAGCGCTCTCATCAATATCAACCGACTGATCCCCGTCATAGGTCCACTCTGTTCCATTTTTTGTAAAGGAAAGTGTTGTTCCATCCAGCACATAAGAAAACTGTGTGATATCAGAGACCTCAAGATCCGTCACCTGGATCTTTTCCGCCTCTTCTTTGGCATTTTCCTTTTCTTCCTGTTTTTTACTGTAAAAATGGACGCCTATATACGCAAGGATCAGCAGGATCAGCAAAATGACCAGAACGATCATCTGTTTTTTCTGTTTCTGCATTATTTTTTCCTCCTTACTGCCCAGATCACAACTCCGATAATAATCAGTACAACCGGTATAAAAATACTTGCTGCCAGTCCACCAATAATTGTAGAAATTGAAGTGATCGTGATCGTGCTCATCTTATAGTCTTTTACCGGAATAACGCTGGTATTATCATCCTCCCCGCTGGTCAGATTCGTCATGATATCAGTAAACATCGATACGTTGCTTCCCGATACGATCTGGTCTGTGGAATCCGTAAATAACTCCATAGAACCTGCCACAACGACCCGGGATGATGTATCATTTTCTGTCTTTGCCGCCGCAAGTGCGATCGTAAATGGTCCTTCAATATCTCCGTCTTCTTTTTCAGATGTTGCTGCATTATCTGCATCAATCTTTGATACCGCCTTATCGGTTGTCTGCAGCAATGCGGTATATGTCACATCATCGGAAGACCCGTCATAACTGAACGCTTCGCTGTACGGTGCAAAAATATATTTTCCGCTGACAGAAGATGTGTAATCGCTGCTCTCTACTTCCGGAAGCAGATAGTATGGAATGTTATTGTAATAGTAGGAACTGTCGTTCTCCATGACAATACCATCCACACGCTCAATGCCGTATGCTTTTAAAATACTTTCAAAGTTCGTCAGATCCTTGTACTGGAAATTGGTCGTGATCAGCGCTTTTCCGCCTTTTTCCAGATAATCGGTCACTTTCTTTGCATCATCTGCGGAGAAATCCGAAGTCGGTGCGTTGATAATGATTGCTGATGCATCATCCGGCACAGCCTCCTCTTTTAACAATGTCAGCTCCGTGAGTGTCATATTCGCCTTCTCGATTGCTTCCGAAAATCCGCCGGAAAGCGAAGTTTCCCCGTGTCCTGTGATCTCATAGACAACCGGCAGCTCGCTCGAATCTTTGGTCACATACTGGAGTGCACTTGTGATCTGTCCCTCGGCATCATATCCATCAAGGCTTCTTGAATAGGAAGAATAATCATAGGAGTACTCATAAATATCGTTATAATCGATCACTCTGGAGCGTGCATCACTCGCAACAATCAGACTGTTCGAAGTAGGTGCATCCGTCGTATACTTCTGGAAAAATGTCGGATTGGTCGACGGATTAACATAGCTTACTTTTACATGACCGGACAGATCCTCATATCGCTGTAATGTCTCTGAAAGCGTACTGTCCGCATTTTTCTCTGCTGCAAGCACATAAATATTGACATCCTGATCCAGTGTCTTTAAGTAATCTTTTGTCGTATCCGTGATGGAGTACAACTTTGTGGATGTCGCATCGATTGCTGTGACCGTGGACGGCAGCTCATTTGCCACCAGGTTCACAACAACCGCAATGGCAAAGGCGACAACGATCATTCCGATGGAAAACGCCCCCGGAGCGATCTTTTTGGTGCTAACCGAATATCTGCGTTTCTGGATCAGCTGGCAGCTCAAAAACAGGCAGATTCCGATCACCGACAGAAAATAGATCACGCCTGTGAGGTCTAAGCAGCCATTCATAAATTTATCCAACGGTGTGTACAAATCATATGCGTTTAATATTTTTGTCAGAAGATTACCGCTCTGTGAGATCATGCTGGTAATACTCGACATCATGTAACCAAGAAACAGTGCTGCAAATCCAAGCACTGCTGCGATAACCTGACTTTCCGTTACCACTGACATCAGCATACCGATCGCAATACATGCGCAGCCATACAGCCAGAATCCCAAAACCGCCACATAGCTTTCTCCAAGCGGCACGGAACCATAAATGGATAAAAATAACGGTGTCAGCGCAACAACGATCATTGCAATGGAGAAAACTCCGACCATAGCAAGATATTTGCCAAACACGATCTTTCCAAGCGGAACCGGGGAAGTTAACATCAGCTGATCTGTCTTTGTATGCCGTTCCTCCGCAAAGCTCCGCATGGTAAGTACCGGTACCGCAATCATCACAATAAATGAAACTGCGGAAAGCGAATACGAAACATAAGGCGAACCGGACCTTAAGTTATAAGCATAAAAATACAATCCATATAAAGCGAGTACTGCTGCAATAAAAAGCCATCCCACCACAGTCTGGAAATAGGATCTGATCTCACGTTTAAAAATTGCAAACATTATTTTGTTCCTCCTTCCTGTGATGTGAGTTCAAGGAATACATCCTCTAAGGACTTCGATGCTGCCTTCATCTCTAAGATCGGCATATGGTGTTCCACGCAGGTGTGATAAATCGCCTCGCGTACATCCGCATCTTTTTTTGCCGTCACAAGAAGCTGTACCGCGCCATCCTCTTTCGACTCTGTTTTTTCACACCGCTCCACCTGTGCGATCTCACGGATCGCTGTTTCCGCAGTATCTTCCTCTGCTTTCACTAGCAGCTCGATCTCCTGTGCACCGGTCATCCGCTCTAACAGATTCTCCGTGGAATCACTGGCAACGAGTTTTCCGTGCGAAATAATAAATACATGATCACAGACAGCAGAGATTTCAGACAAAATATGGGAACTTAGTATGATCGTATGTTTCTTTCCAAGTTCCTTGATGAGATCCCTGATCTCTATGATCTGTTTCGGATCCAATCCTACGGTCGGCTCATCTAAGATCAGTATTTCCGGATATCCAAGTACTGCCTGCGCAAAACCGACTCTCTGGCGGTAACCTTTTGACAGGTTACGGATCAGTCTTCCCGATACTTCCTCTGTTTTTGTAATTTCCATGACTTCCTTCACATATCCTGCCCGCAGGCTTTTCTCTATCTTCTTTAATTCAGCCACAAAATCCAGATATTCTTTTACCGTCATATCCATATAAAGAGGCGGCAGTTCCGGCAGATACCCCACACACTTTTTTGCTTCCTCCGGCTGTTTTAACACATCAAATCCGTTGATCTTTACCTCACCAGATGTCGCTGCAAGGTAGCCGGTAATAATGTTCATCGTTGTTGATTTTCCGGCTCCGTTCGGGCCCAGAAAACCATAGATTTTACCCGGCTCTACCGTGAGCGACAGATCATCAACAGCAACATGACTGCCATATTTTTTTACCAGATGATTGATCTCAATCACGTTTCTCTCCTCCTTATTTCATTCTCAATATATGCCACTATCCGCACTTATCGTGTGACCAGTAACCAAATTATTACTTTATAAGAGTAACGTGTAATTGTGTTTAAAGGAGGATGAATCTGTGATAAAAGTGTGAACATATACAATAGAATGCACACTCTGCGAGCATTCTATTATCATAAATAAAAGCAGCCTCCACATCCGTGAAAACTGCTCTTATCCTGTATCTCTTCCTGTGATACGATTTTATGCAGTCATGTACCATTCCCTACATAACACCATATGTTTTTAATTTTTCCAAAGCATCCTGATACGTCGTAAACAACACGGTATGAATACCCTGTGTTTCCGCTGCTTCGATATTCTCCCTACGGTCATCTAAAAATACACATTCATCTGCCACAAGGTTAAATTTGTCTAACAGTGTCCGATAGATCTCCGGTTCCGGCTTGATCTGATGAACTTCAAAGGAAAATACCTGTCCGTCCACATCCGAAAGAAATGAAAGAGCTTCCGCTGTATGTTCATAAGTCCATTTTCCGTAATTGGAAAGGATATACACATGGTAACCTTTCTGTTTCAGCTCCCGGATCCATGCGCGCGAATAATCGTACTGACAAATTGCCCGTGCAACATTTTCCCAGAACAGGCGGATCTCTTTTTCATATTCCGGCGCATTTTGGACAAATACAGCAAGCTGCTCCTCTGCATCCAGAACACTGCGGTCTGATTCATTCCAGGCATCAGAGTAAACGGTCGCATTTCCAACCGCCTCCTCTGTCTTTTCATCAAAACCTAACTCCTGAAACGCCGCATGCGGATCCCAGTTGACTAACACCATTCCTACGTCAAAAATAATATTTTTTATCATATCGGATAGTCCTTTTTCCTATTTGGTACGGTAAATGATATCGTCTCTTCCCGGTCCGTTTGAAACCATTGTGATCGGGTAGCCGATCTGTTCCTCGATGAACTCTACATATTTTCTGCAGTTTTCCGGAAGATCCTCATATTTCTTGATTCCACGGATATCACATTTCCATCCCGGAAGGTTCTTTAATACCGGTTTTGCTTTCTCTAATTTTGCTGTGGTCGGGAAATCTGTTGTCACTTCACCGTCGATCTCATATCCAACACATACCGGGATCTCATCTAAGTAGCCAAGTACATCGAGTACGGTAAATGCAACATCTGTGGTTCCCTGCAGACGGCAGCCATATTTACTTGCTACACAGTCGAACCATCCCATACGTCTCGGACGTCCTGTGGTTGCACCGAACTCACCGCCGTCACCACCGCGTCTTCTGAGTTCATCTGCCTCATCACCGAAGATCTCGCTGACAAATGCACCTGCTCCGACTGCGGAAGAGTATGCTTTACATACAGTCACGATCTGTTTGATCTCATATGGCGGGATACCTGCACCGATTGCACCATACGCTGCCAGTGTAGAGGAAGATGTAACCATCGGATAGATTCCGTGATCCGGATCTTTTAAAGTTCCAAGCTGTCCCTCTAATAAAATAGTCTTTCCTTCTTTGATTGCCTGATCCAGATAAGAAGAAACATCACATACATAAGGTGCGATGGTATCGCGGTACTCATGTAATGTCTCTAATAATTCATTCGGGTTGATCAGTGGTTTATGATATAAATGCTCTAAGAGTACATTCTTTGTCTCTGCAATACGGACAACTTTTTCTTTTAACAGCTCCTCGTCAAATAACTCGCTGACCTGGAAACCGATCTTTGCGTATTTATCAGAGTAAAATGGTGCGATACCTGACTTTGTGGAACCGAAAGATTTTCCGCCTAAACGCTCCTCCTCATACTGGTCAAACAGAATGTGGTAAGGCATAACCATCTGTGCACGGTCTGAAACTAAAATCTTTGGCTTCGGAACGCCTCGCTCCACGATAGACTGGATCTCTTTCATAAGTACCGGAATATTTAAAGCGACACCATTGCCGATCACGCTTGTGGTGTGTCCGTAAAATACACCTGACGGCAGAGTGTGAAGTGCGAATTTACCATAGTCGTTTACAATGGTATGTCCTGCATTTGCACCACCCTGGAATCTAACGATAATATCAGCTTTCTCAGCGAGCATGTCGGTAATTTTACCCTTACCTTCATCTCCCCAGTTTGCTCCAACTACTGCTTTGATCATAACTCAAATTCCTCCTGTGTCTGATCTGAATTTCATAAAAAAAGAAATTAACAACCTTTTATCATACATTAATCTCAGCTGTCATTCCAAGCATTTCCTTGTGGGAATCCAGAACCGGATTTACAACTTTTGCAATAAAGCTTTCGGTCTGCTCTTTGGCACGTCCCACATATTTCTTCGGATCCATGGTCTTCTGAAGCTCTTCCAGGGTCAGGTTAAATGCCGGATCTGCTGCGATCAGCTCAAGAAGGTTGTTGTCCTTACCTTCTACCTTAACATTCCTGCCTGCTTCCATGGAAAGCTCACGGATACGCTCATGAAGCTCCTGACGGTCTCC
>ERZ827516.3296-NODE-3296-length-10053-cov-3.430686_pt1 | contig 10053 bp, 9 predicted proteins | sample MGYA00519703_ERZ827516 | MGnify/ENA primary metagenome ERZ827516 (study PRJEB31778, sample SAMEA3449337) | human gut metagenome | biome: human gut; feature: human-associated habitat; material: faeces | place: United Kingdom | collected 2010/2012 ...
ATGACTATTGTGTAAAAGATTGCCTGCATTACCGGAAATCGTTGTCAGTGGAGTGCGTAAGTCATGGGAGATGGCTCGCAGCAGATTAGCTCTAAGTTGTTCGCTCTCTGCCAGAATTGCTGCAGCTTCTTTTTCCCTGATATTCTTCTCATTTTCCAGTGCAAGCGCTGTTTCACCGAGAATAGACAAAAGGATGCTCTGCTCTGATGCATCCAAAGCACCTGTCATTGCATCAATTCCCACGACACCATATATTCGTTCATTGACACGAACAGCAAAATACAGATACTGTGCATCCGGGAAGTTCTTTGTTGTAGCTCCGGCATTATGATTGTTCTGAAGAACCCACTCTACAATCGCAAGTTCTGTTTCTTCATCGTAAAATCGCTGTTCATCCGAAATGAAAAGTATCGGCTCAGATAATCGTCCACCTTCGTGGTCAAAAATGACTATACTTCGTCCGAGCAGCTTGTTGATCTGCTGTCCGGCAGTTTGCAGAATGGCTAATTTGTTTTCTGCCTTAGACAAAAGCTGATCTGTATCAAAAAGTATCTTTGTTCGTTTGGCGATTTTCTCTGATTGTCGTGCCTGTTCTTTATATCGAACGGCCAATGTTCCTGTGATGTACGCTGTTAAAAACATAACAACGAATGTTACCGGATAACCGGTATCGTAAGCTGCGAGCGAGAATCGAGGTGCTGTAAAAAGATAATTAAAGATAAATACACTGGCTATGGACGAAATCAAGCTGTATATCTGATGGGATGTGGCAATAGATGTCAACAACACACCAAGAATATACACCATTATCATATTTGCATCGGTAAAGCCTATCTCGTGAAACAACAAACTGAGTAATGTTGCCGCAAACAGAATCAGAGCGCTCTTTACAGTGTTTTTTATGATTTGCTCGTGATGGTATTTCCTCGCCTTTTTGGGATGATAGGTCGTATCTGCTGCTTTATCTGGAATGATATGAATATCCAGCTCTGGTACATAGGACAACAGAAGTTTTGTTAATGTCGGTTTTCCAAACAGATGCTTTTGGGTAACGGAGCTTTGGCCCAAAACAATTCGAGTAATACCGGAGATGCGGGCAAACTCTGCGATTTGGTACGGAATATCGTCTCCATATACCGTTTCGATAGTCGCTCCAAGCTGTTCAGCCAGCTTGCGGTTTTCCTCCAATCGCTTTTTGTTTTCGTCGGTAGCCACTGCAAAATCCGGTGTTTCAACGAATAATGCCGTAAACTGACTGTCAAAGGCTTTTGCCATTCTTGCGGCGGAACGAATGATCTTTGCATTGGACGGTGCCGACGACAGACAGGCGAGGATATGATCCTGCTTGCTGTTAATGTTATTTAGTTTGTTCATTATCCTCACCTCCAACTTTGTAATAGATTCTACCATACAAAAGTCCTGATTTCTACCCCGAAAATGTGAACGATCAGTCTAAATAGTCAGCATATCCGCATTTTAGTCTACAATGTTCCATTTCCAATGCTGTAATTACTCGGTCACGATTTTTGGATTTCAAACTCTTTTTCCAAACAACACGAATCCATTTTTCCTCATCCGGATTTTCAACTGTTAGACCAAGCGTGGTTACCAGCATCTTTGTCTTTTCGTATGGAATCCGAACAGAAGCGTATTGTTTCCCCAAAGGTTCTGTGCTGTCATCTGCCAGAAGAAGAATGTCGATACGTTCGTTTATTAGCTTATCTAAGAGATGATTGATTTGTCCACTACTGAGAAAGAACTCAACATAAGGAGCAGATTCAGAATAACTCTCTAATGCAGATGCAATGGAATTCAACAGCATCGGGGTTTCTGCTGCAATATGAATCTTGCATTGGCTATTTCGGTTACCTTCGGCGATTAGGCGTTGGTTTTCTTCAATGAAATCTCCGAATCTTGCAACAACATAGTATCCAAATGCAAAAGTTGCCAACAGAATTAGTATTAAAAATAGATCCTTCATCAAGAACACTTCCTTAGCCTGATTAAAAAAGGATTGATTATATGCAGAAGCACTTGTGGACGGCTTTTTCCTGTCCTAACACAAGAATTGATTTATTTCGACCAAGCACGGTATCCGGCGTAATGCTCATATTTAATCTTCCGTTCTCACGGATACCAAGGATATTGATGCCAAACTTTTTACGAATGTCTAACTGTGCAATGGGTTTTCCATTCCACTCATGTGGGATTTCCAATTCAAAAATAGCGTATTCGTTATCCAGTTCAAAGTACTCCAAGATATTATCAGAGGAACAACGGATCGCTGTCCATGCAGCCAACTGCTTTTCAGGGTAGACCACTTCATCTGCGCCATTACGTAGCAGAAACTTTTCCTGTATCCCACGAGATGCACGGGCAATAACCTTTTTAGCACCCAATTCTTTCAGCAGATAAGCGGTTTCCAAAGAGTTTTGGAAGTTATCTCCAATGGCAACAATACAGGAATCGTAATTGCCAATACCCAGAGAAGCAAGGAATTCTTCATTGGTGCTGTCTCCAATCTGTGCATTGGTAACATAAGGAAGCAGCGCATTTACACGTTCCTCACTGGTATCTACTGCCATAACCTGATGTCCCATAGTGTGCAGCTTCATAGCAATAAACTTGCCAAATCGTCCAAGACCAATCAATAATACCGATTTCATAACAGAACCTCCTTGTTCTTAACCTACCGAGATTTTCTCGACAGGGAGTTTTGATAATGTGTTTTTTGTTGCTGGCAGTATAGCGAAGATCAACGTCAGCCCACCAACTCTGCCAATGTACATCTGTGCAATCAGAATCAGTTTGCTTATAGCTCCAAGTTCCGGTGTGATACCCAGTGTCAACCCGACTGTGCCAACCGCCGATGCACTTTCATACAGGCAAGTTACAAGCGGAAGATTTTCCAGTTTACTGATTGCTATTCCACCAAGAAGAAATAACGAAATATACATAAAGAACACCGTTGCCGCATTTTTTACGGTATCATCATCGATGCGTCGCCCGAAGAAACAACCATTCTGACGTTTTTGAAAGACTGCCGCTGCGACAGATATCATTACTGCAAAGGTAGTAACTTTCATACCTCCTGCCGTAGAACTTGGCGAACCTCCGACAAGCATAAGTATAATAATCATTGCTTTTGAAACTTCTGTCATTTTAGAAATATCCATAGTATTAAATCCGGCAGTTCTTGGAGTTACTGCCTGAAAAGCCGATGCAAGCAGACGTTTTCCCACTGACAGATGAGTAAAATCAGAAAAAAAGAAAAAAACAGCTGGTAAAACTATCAAAAGTGCGGTTGTCACAAGTATAATCTTACTCTGCATATGATACTTTCTAAAGTGGGTTTTATTAATACAAATATCCTCCCACGTAAGAAATCCTATACCACCTGCTATAATTAAAAACATAATCACCACATTTACAATCGGATTTTCTGCATAAGCGGTAATAGATGGAAATGGATTCGCTGGCGTACCTAAAATATCAAATCCAGCATTACAAAAAGCTGATATGGAATGAAACACTGCCATCCAGATTCCTTTCCTTCCAAAATCATGATAAAAAACCGGCAACAACGCTAATGCTCCTGCCATCTCAATAAATAATGTCCCCTTTAAAATAAACTTTGTCAGACGGACAATGCCTCCTACTTTATGCGCAGAAATTGCATTCTGCATCGTGCTGCGCTGCATCAGAGAAATCTTTCTGCCTGACAGCATAAATACAGAAACGGCAACAGTAACTACACCAAGTCCTCCTATCTGTATCAAAAGTAAAATAACTACCTGCCCAAAAACAGACCAGTAACTTCCTGTATCCAAGACAGCAAGTCCCGTTACACATACTGCGGAAGTTGATGTAAAAAGCGTCTGATTAAATGGAGTTATCACTCCTTCGGCAGAAGAAACTGGCAGCATTAATATAATTGCCCCTAGCAAAATAACACTTGCAAATCCCAGAATAATTAATTGAAAAGAAGACAAATGCTTCTTTTTATGTATGTCCTTTGACATAAATCCCTCCTGTGTATTAATATTTCATCCGGCATGTTTCCCTCATTATATATGTACCCATTCAAAGATAGTGTAAATATATCAGCCACCATATTAAGATTACATAAAGATTTTTTCGTTCTGGATCTCTTTGGAAGCTGTTTGTTGGCTGCCCATGCAAATTCAGGATTTATTTTGAGAAAGATTTGAGGGAGGCTTCAGGAGTTCGTCTGCTCCGTAGCCTGACAAATCAGAATTTTTAAATTATTTTTTTTTGCTAACCGAATGGAGGCAATATTATTTTTCTCTATTCTGGTAACAATTTTCGTGAAGCCTAAATATTCTTTGCCGAAGTGAATCAGAGGAGGAAGAATTTCTGAGGCGATTCCTTGTTGCTGCCATTTTTTTAGAACAGAGTAACCGATTTCGGCAGAATATTCATTAAAATCGTTTTCGGGATATTTTTCGGAAGTTTTTTCGGAAGAGTGCTCAGAAATATTTTTGCTTTTTTTCTCGGGAATTTTCTCTGACAAATTCTCAGAAATTTTAAAATTTTTTTCTTTTGAGTTTAGGGTGTCTGAAGTTATTACATTTTCAAATGGTGAAAAACCGGCAATTCCTAAAAAAGTCTCATTTTCTTTGTTGAAGATTCCATAAATTCCATATCCATAAAATGCATATTGATTTTTTATATAATTTTGAAGAAATTCTTCGGCTTCTGCGTATGTGGTACAGTTTTGTGGAAAGAAGCAGCCGGAAGGGTTGTTTTTATTTTCTTCTTGCAGTTGCAGAAGTTCAGGGAGTTGTCTGGTGGTGAGTTCTCGGATGATGCAGCGGTTTGTGGTGGTTATAGTTAGAGGTTTTTTATAATGTCTGCAATACACTTCATTTAAGAAAAATGGACTGAGTCCATCTGTATCTAAAATCAGCCACGGGGTCCCCATCAGGGATTCTTGTCTGTTATTTTTGTGTGAAAATGCAATGACGGGAAGGCTGTGTTTTTTTGCAAGTTCTATGTTTTTGTCAAGGTCACATAAAATAAGCGAAAAATCTGGGAAATCAGTCAAGACAGGAAACTCTTTAGAAATTATGAAATTTATGGTATAGTTAAAATATTCTGAGGAAAAATTCCGGGCAATATTATTTCCCTGGATTTCGTCCATAATAATAAAAAAGTTAAACATAACAGAATACCTTTCATTTTATTTTTGTATATTCTTGTTTATCATACGAAAGAAAAGAAAGATTGTAAAGGATATCTGTTTTGGAGGTAAACAATGCGAAAGGAAGAGAATACAGAAAAAGATGAGCTGTATGGCAAGCTGCAAGTTCATTTTATAGAGAATGTAGAGGCTGAGGAATCTTCTGAAGAAAAAGAATCGGATTCCGGAAATCTTTCTGATGAGACAGCTAGAAAGTCTGTATCGGCAGAAAAGGAGAATAGAGCAAAGAAGCCAGTACAAAAGGATATAGAGGAGGCATCGGCCAAATCAAAAGGGAAAAAGTCAGAGACCCAATCAGATAGTTCCCAAACTGATAGCGAAGATGATGTAAAAGAACAAAAAGGCAGCCGAAAGCGCAGACATAGCAAGGTAGATAAGCAGGAGGCAGAAGCTGTTGAGGAATCTTTTTATAAGGTAACAGGTGAGGCAGAGGAACATAAGTCTCACCCTGTTAGAAATGCAATATTAGGATTATTAGTCCTGATTCTTGTGGCAAGTGCGGTTGTATCCTACCCAATAGGAAAGGAATATTTTCAGGAAAAATCCGTAGCAGGCAAGGATATTGAAATCACGATTGAAAAGGGAAGTACTTCAAGAGATGTAAGTGCGATTCTTAAGAAAAAAGGTATCATTCGATACGAGGCAGCATTTTTATTGAAGCTATATTTCTCTGATTATAAAGGAAAGCTTCGCTATGGAACATTTGATTTAAATAATGGAATGAGTTTGGGTAAAGTTATCAAAGAACTGGCAACGCAGGATGGTCAAAAAGAGAATAAATTCACCATTCCAGAAGGATACACGATTGAGATGACGGCAAGCAAACTCGAAAAAGAAGGAATTATGTCCGCCCAGGAATTCCTTACTGCAGTAACGAATGCAGCTGTGACATCAAAGTATAAAGATGTCCTTCCGAAAAAGAAAAAAGTATTTTATCAGTTACAGGGATATATTTATCCGGATACCTATTACTTAGCGAAAGATATTACCGGTGATCAGCTTGTGGCAAAGATACTCGATGAATTTGATAAAAAGTTCGATGCGACAAGACAGGAAAAAGCGAAAAAGCTTGGTATGACAGTGGAAGAAGTTCTGATTCGTGCATCTCTTTTACAGAAAGAAACAGAACTTCCGGAGGAATATCCAATTATCGCAGGCGTTATTCAGAATCGTCTTGATCAAAAGATGAAGTTACAGTTCGATTCCACTGCTGTATATGCTATTACAAAAGGCCAGTATGGAATCGCACGAGTAATGTATAAAGACTTAAAAGTGGATTCTCCATATAACACATATAAGCATAAAGGCCTGCCAGTTGGACCAATATGTAGCCCAAGCTTAGAAGCGATTGATGGAGTGTTGAATCCACAGAAAAATGATTATCTGTATTTCCAGATGGATACAGTGAAGAATGATGGCTCCAATATTTTCAGTAAAACTTATGAGGAGCATAAGGCGGCTTCTGCGACTACAGAAGCGGCAACAGAAACCACAACAACGGCTGTGAAACAAAAAACAAAGAAGAAATAAAGCCCTGATTTGTTGAGACAAAACGGACGCCCGAAAAGAGAGCCTATCCCCTATATTTGTGACTTTAGTCGCGGCGGGTTGAATGTTCGCTTAAGCGCTCGCATCCAAACCTTGCTCCGAGGCCACAAATATAGGGGATAGGCTCTCTTTTCGGGCTGACTGTGGTCGCTGAAGTAAAATCAGGATTCATATTGGGGGATTTGAGGATTCTCCGGAAAGTTGCGATTTTTTTGTAATCGTTTGTTGCTTTCTGTAGTTAAAAAGAGAGGATTGCAAGAATATTCTGCATAAAAAGTAAGAAAATAGAAATAATATTCAAAGTTAAAGTGTGATAGTATAGCTATCGAATTGAGTGATATTTATAGGACTAGAGAAGTTGAGACTTAAAAGGAGAACATAATGAAGTGCTTAGATTGTGGAAATGAAATGCAACAAGGAATAGTTGAAGGATATGGACAGGGCGGACATTCCTGTTATGAATTTACATCTGATGAAGAAAAAAAGAAGAAGGGGTTGAAAGGGTTTTTTACTAAAGAAATTATTAGTATCTCTACAGACAATATGGAGCATTGTGCATGGTATTGTTCAAAGTGTAAAAAAGTTTTAATGTGGATGGATACGGATGAGTAAAGATGATTTACAAAAGAATTTCAAGAAATCTGATTTGGGAAAGAGTTCAATTCAGAGTGTGAAAGCTTTTACGTTTATAGAATTAATATAATTGCAGATTTAAGAAAAACAGAGTCCCCGAACCCTAGCATATGCAAAAATGCGCCTTAGAGCAAACTCTTAATGCGGGTGAGCATTAAGAGTGCAGTGATATGAAGCATTTTTGCATATGCTAGGGTTCGGGGACTCGTCTGTTTATCTCAATCCTACAACTTAGAATTTCTTCTCGTATTCTTTTAGGGCTTGTAGAGCCTTTTTCGACAACGGATATAACATAATGATGTTAAAGATCGTCATCAACCCAATTCCGACATCTCCCAAATCCCATACAATTGTATACGCAGCAAGTCCTCCAACAAAAAGCATTGCTAAAGCAAGAACTTTGTAAGCTGTTTGAGAGAACCAGTTATCTCCAAAGAGGTAAGCTACGTTGGAGCGTGCATAAAACAAGATTCCGATAAATGTAGAAAAACTGAATAACCATAACGTTATGGCAATGAATATTACTCCGAATGAGCCGAGATGATATTCCATTGCTTTTTGTAATAAATCCATTCCAACGAGTCCTTCAGTGAGCTTTGTTGGAGTAAGGAGCATGATCATAGCAGTACAACTGCAGATCATAAGCGTGTCAATAAAAACGCCTAACGCCTGTGTTAATCCGACTTTAACAGGATTATCTGCAACAGCGGCTGCGGCTGCGCAAGGGGCAGAACCAGAACCGGCTTCGTTTGAAAAAAGGCCTCGTTTGATTCCATTCATAAGGACGGCACCGAATCCCCCGGCGGCTACCTGACGGAAACCAAAAGCTTCAGAAAAGATTCGTTCAAATACACCAGGGAGCTGTGTGATATTTGTGATGATAATAAACAATGTAATCAGTAAATAAAATCCAGCCATGATGGGAACGATAATATCCAAAACTTTTACAGTTGCATTTTTTCGAAGTACGATAATTGCGGCAAGTATTACAAGAATAACTGTAGTGTAAATCGGTGGAATGTGAAAAGCATTTTTAAAAGCAGATGCTACGGAATTACTTACTACCTGACTGATGCCGCACCAGCATATAAGGCCGGAAATGGCAAAGAGTACGGAAAGAAGTACATAACGTTTTTTCTTGCCGGATTTTTCTTCAAAATATCGATGAATGTAGTAAGCAGGTCCTCCTCGATATCCTCCATATAGAGGGTCTTTTTCTTTATAAATCTGTGATAAAGTTGCTTCGATAAAAGCGGTGGAAGAACCGATAAGGGCAGTAACCCACATCCAGAAAACAGCACCAGCTCCGCCAGCGGAAATTGCGGCAACTACACCGACCAGATTGCCCATTCCAACACGAGTTGCTGTGGAAACAATCAAAGTCTGGATGACGGAAAGTGCGCTTTGTTCTTCGTCTTTTTTTTCGAAAAGTGCGCCAACCATATCTTTGAAGAGACGTATTGGCAGAAACTTTGTACGGATTGTGAAATACACTCCGGTAGGAATTAGTAAAATGACTAAAAGTGAAAGGGGGAGTGTTCCGCCGCCGGGTAAGGGTGCGGTGAGTAAATCTCCCCATAAAAAATTGTATACTGTTTCGATTAATTTGACCATATTAATTTGTATCCTCCTGAAGGTAGTATATAATTTCTTTTTAATTTTGTAAATAAATAGTTGACTCTAGAAGAAAAATGGTATAAAATGGAAAAACAAACACATAAATGGTATAAAATAACTCAAATAGAAATTTAATACTTTTAAAAGTTCAAGAGAAAATAATGAAAGTTATTTAAAAAATTATTTTTGAGTCAAGTTAAATCTGTCAGTTGGAATGGTTTATAGATTAAACACATGTTAATAACTCCATTGCAGGGATTTTCATAATTATAGTATTTGGGTTACAGGGTCTGTAAAATAGTAAACTTAATAAAAATTCTGCAATTAGCAGGAGCCAGGGGGAGTATATGAGGGTAATTACAATGATTGTTATAGTTAGTATTTTACTGGTTATTTCTATAATTGATTTTAAAATCAAGATAATTCCGAATCAGTTAAATGTACTTTTGTTTATTTCAGGAATCTGGAGTGGTTTTGTTTTCCAGGAAGTTACATTCTTAAGTCGCTTTTTGGGAGTGTTTTCGGTTAGTATTCCGATGTTCATACTTGCAATTTTATGTTCAGGCGGACTGGGTGGAGGAGATGTTAAGCTAATGGCGGCAAGTGGAGTGTTACTAGGGATAAAGTGGAATATATTTGCTGCTTGTGCGGGATTACTTTTAGGAGGATTATATGGATTTTTTCTACTGATTACAAAGCGTGCGAAGCGAAAGGATTGCTTTGCGCTGGGACCTTTTTTGTGTATAGGGATTGCCGTTGTGTTTTTTAGATATATTTTTATGAAAGTGTGAGGGAGATAATATGGAATTACCGTGGATTCCCACTTAATTTTCTTTTCATCACTTCTGAGTAAAAAGTCGTTTTTCGTGAATTGTCTCATTGACATTTTGTCAAATAACGTGCCTGTTTTCCTATAGAGTTGTGTTGGCTTCATTCAGTTGACGTAGCCGCCCGTTATGCTGCCCTCATTCATGCACAATCTCCCGCAAATTGTGACACACATCTTGCAGAAAGCATTTTTCAAACACGTT
>ERZ827516.3306-NODE-3306-length-10027-cov-3.675291_pt1 | contig 10027 bp, 10 predicted proteins | sample MGYA00519703_ERZ827516 | MGnify/ENA primary metagenome ERZ827516 (study PRJEB31778, sample SAMEA3449337) | human gut metagenome | biome: human gut; feature: human-associated habitat; material: faeces | place: United Kingdom | collected 2010/2012 ...
TGTAATCGAAGTGGATGGTCATGACTTCGATGCCTTAAAGGCAGCTTTTGATGAAGCAAAACAGACCAAAGGACAGCCTACGGCTATTATTGCAAAAACCGTTAAAGGAAAAGGAGTTTCCTTCATGGAAAATCAGTGTAGCTGGCATGGTACTGCACCAAATGATGAGCAGTATGCACAGGCTATGGAAGAATTAGAGAAAGCAGGTGAGTCTTTATGTCAGAAGTAAAAAAGATTGCTACTCGTGAGAGTTATGGTAATGCATTAGCAGAACTTGGCGCAGAATTTGATAACCTCGTTGTACTGGATGCAGACCTTGCGGCTGCCACAAAGACCGGTATTTTCAAAAAGGCTTTCCCGGAACGCCATATTGACTGTGGTATCGCTGAGTGTAACATGATGGGAATTGCGGCAGGACTGGCAACGACAGGCAAAGTTCCATTTGCAAGTTCTTTTGCGATGTTTGCTGCAGGACGTGCATTTGAGCAGGTTCGTAACTCTATTGGTTATCCGCATCTGAATGTGAAAATCGGCGCAACACATGCCGGTATTTCCGTAGGTGAAGATGGTGCGACACACCAGTGTAATGAAGATATTGCATTAATGCGTACAATCCCAGGAATGACAATTATTAACCCTTGTGATGATATTGAAGCCAAGCAGGCTGTAAAGGCAGCTTACGAAATGGAAGGACCTGTTTATTTAAGATTTGGTCGTCTTGCTACACCTATCATCAACAGTGAAGATTACAAATTTGAAATCGGTAAGGGTGTTAAATTAAAAGAAGGAACAGACGTTACTATTGTAGCAACAGGTCTTATGGTAGCAGCATCTTTAGAAGCAGCTAAGAATCTTGAAGCAGACGGAATTAATGCAGAAGTAATTAACATTCACACAATTAAGCCTTTAGATGAAGACATTATTGTTGAATCAGCTAAGAAAACAGGCAAGGTTATTACAGTTGAAGAACATTCAATTATTGGTGGTTTAGGTAGTGCAGTATGTGATTGCTTAAGTGCTAAATATCCTGTTAGCGTTTCAAAGATTGGTGTTGAAGATGTGTATGGACATTCAGGTCCTGCAGTGGAATTATTAAAAGAATTTGGTCTTGACGCAGAAGGAATTTACAATAAAATTAAAAAAATCATGGCATAGTTTTAAATTCTTAAAAGATAACATATTTTAAAAACAAGTGAGTTTTGGGCAGAAAATTCACCAAATTGATTAATAACTGAAATGGAAAATTAGCGTAGGGTTAATTTTTAAAAGTTTAAAATTAATAATTTTAATAACCGGTTTTAAATTATTAATGAGAAAACTAATTATTTAAGTTATGTCAAAATCACAGTTGCTTTTTTAAAAAATGATGTTATACTAGCCATTGTTAAACGAAATGCAAGGGAGCAGACGTAAAAAGTCTTGCTCTCTTTTTCTTTTGTTTTAGGTTAAAAAGTTAAGTAGGAGCTAACGGATTAGCCAAAGGATTTAAGAAATTAAATCAGACAAAAGATAAGTTTTTCAATGAAGAAAGCAATCCCCTTTTAAGTAAATAAAGTTAAGTTCATAGAATTATGACAACAAAGTTGGAGTGATTTATGAAGGGACAATATTTACAATGCTTTCTTAAGTAAAATAATAGGACAATGGAAAAGAATGGAGGAAGGAACTATGAACGCACAGGAAATTTTACAGGAAGCTACAAACAGTAGCTTCGCAATTTGGTTCTTAATTGGTGCCGGTTTAGTATTCTTTATGCAGGCTGGTTTCGCAATGGTTGAAACAGGATTTACAAGAGCAAAGAATGCAGGCAACATTATTATGAAGAACCTGATGGACTTTTGTATTGGTACATTAATGTACATCATTTTAGGTTTTGGTTTGATGATGTCAGAAGATTATGTAATGGGAATTATAGGTGTTCCAAATCTTGATATCTTCACAAACTATAACAGTTTTAACTGGTCACAGTTCGTATTTCAGTTAGTATTTTGTGCCACAGCTGCAACAATCGTTTCAGGAGCTATGGCAGAAAGAACAAAGTTCAGTGCTTACTGTATTTACTCAGGAGCAATAAGCTTGATTGTATATCCAATTGAAGCCGGCTGGGTATGGAACTTAGGAGGCAACGGTTGGTTACAGCAGTTACATTTCGTTGATTTCGCAGGTTCAGCAGTAATCCACTCAGTTGGTGGTATGGCAGCTTTAGTTGGAGCAATAATTGTTGGACCACGAATTGGTAAGAATACAAAGAGATCTAATGGCTCAATAAGATCAAATGCCATTGCAGGTCACTCAATAACACTTGGAGCACTTGGTTGTTTCATACTTTGGTTTGGATGGTATGGATTCAACGGTGCAGCAGCTACTAACGTAGATAGCTTAGCATCAATCTTTATGAATACAACAATCGCTCCTGCAACAGCCACAGTAGTTTGTATGTTATTTACTTGGATTAAAGATGGAAAACCTGATGTTGGTATGTGTTTGAACGCTTCACTTGCAGGTTTGGTAGGTATCACAGCAGGTTGTGCTTCAGTTGATACAATTGGTGCATTAATAATTGGTGCTGTATCAGGTATCTTGGTTGATGTAGTGGTTGAAGTACTTGATAAGAAGTTCCACATTGATGACCCTGTTGGTGCCGTTGGTGTTCACTGGGCAAACGGTGTTTGGGGAACAATCGCTGTTGGTTTATTTGCAACAGGCAGAGGCGATACAGTACAGGCTTTCGCAGATGGTTCAACATACGCAGGTTTGTTCTACGGTGGTGGAGCAAAACTTTTAGGAATCCAGATTTTAGGTATTGTTGCAATTGATGTTTATGCAGCAGTAATGATGACAATAGTGTTCCAGTTAATTAAGCATACAATAGGACTTAGAACAACAGCAGAAGAAGAAATTATTGGTATGGATATTTCAGAACATGGTCTTGCATCAGCATATGCAGACTTCCTTCCGGCAGCACCATCATATGCAGGTGAGAGCGAAGGCTCAGTTGATTTATCTGATGTAAAACCAGTAGCACTTACACTTGGAGAAAGAGCAGAAGGCAGATATACTAAGATTTCTATTATATGTCCTGAAGAACGATTTGGAGTTCTTCGTGATACAATGAACGCCATCGGAGTAATGGGTATGACAGTTTCTCAGGTAATGGGTTGTGGTGCTGAAAAAGGAAAGACAGGTAGATACAGAGGTGTATCAACAACAATGAATCTTTACAGAAAGGTACAGGTTGACATCGTAGTATCAACAGTTGATCCGGGACTTGTAGTAGCTGCTGCAAGAAAGGCACTTAACACAGAACACTATGGCGATGGTAAGATTTTCGTGACAAATGTAGAAGATGTTATGAGAGTTCGTACAGGAGAAGTTGGTGTAGAAGCATTAGCTTACAAGAATGAAAGAAAATAACAGATAATTGATAACAGCTATGAATGTAGTTGGAAATACAGATAGAATTTGAGTTTACAGAACTATTAGATAACAACGATATTTTGGAACTCTGTTCTTAAATATATATTTTACTTAATCTCATTAAAAGGGCCGGTGGGAAACCACCGGCTCCTTTTAGAATTTACCCCAATGGTGCTTCCCCGAAATCATCCAGTGTAATATTTAAATCGATGATTTTTTGATTATTTTCAAGACCAAATATAATAATGCTGTCTCTTTTGATTTTCGGATAAAGTATGCCATTGTTTGAAAGGTGAAGCAGGCGGTTGGCTTCATCCAAAGTCAGCTGCATTGCAAGTGCAAGGGCAATAACTTTGTCGCGGGATGGTGTTTTTGAACCATCAAAGATTTGGTAGCCGTAGTTTTTTTGGATGTTTGAATCAGTGATTACCTGAGCTTTTGTCAGACCTTTTTCATCTAAAAGTTGAGATAGATATTCATGAAAACTTATGTTACTAATGTTTGAATCATTGTCGGTTAAATAAGAATTTATATCATTAGAGTTTTGTAAAATTTTAAGAAGCTGGTCTGTAGTTTTTTGTGATTTGTCATTATTAAAATTTGAAAAATTATTTGAATTCATTATAAATATCCTTTCCCCATATTAAAAAATGTGTCGAATAATGATATTATATACGTAATACTGTTAAATTAACAGACTTTTATATAAGGGAATATTATAGAAAATGGACTTTAAGGAAAATTATTATTTTGAAAAATACGAACAACTGGCAGTTTTGGCGGACACACAAAAGTGCAAGACTATTTTGTCAAGAAATACAGATACTAATGAAATAGTGGTGCTTAAGGTAATGGACAAACACGGTTTGGATGTGTACGACAGGCTTAAAGATTTGGATAATAGCAACATTGTTGATGTAATGGATTGTTTTTTACATGAAGACAAATGTGTGGCTGTTGAAGAGTTTGTTAATGGAAAAAGATTATGTGATGTTCTGCAGAAAAATATTCCAGTGGAAGTAATTGTTGATTACGTAAGGCAGATTTGCAACGGCTTAAAAGAAGTCCACAACAAAAATATTGTACACAGGGATTTGCAACCTAAAAATATAATTGTGGACAGACACAATCATATTACAATCATTGATTTTGATATTGCAAGAATTAGAAAAGAAGAAGCCGATAGTGACACAGAATTTCTTGGAACGGTGGGCTATGCATCACCTGAGCAGTTTGGTTTTGCCCAGACAGACAAGCGAAGCGACATTTATTCCTTGGGCGTGCTTATTGGCGATATGGTCAAGCCTTATGCGAAAACCGTTAGGGAGGTCTTGGGGGAAGAAATTGTGTACACCGGTACCAGTCTTACATTAGAAGAGCATAAGATAGTTGAAAGACTTGTGAAAATGAGCAGGAAATGTACTGAGATAGCTCCCGAAAAAAGATATAAGTCAATTGAAGAAATTGAAAAAAAATTGAAATATATTAAACACTACAATCAGGATATTTTAGAACCGGATGAATTAGAAGAATTAAGCTTTAGGGGGATAATCAGAACCGTTCCGGGATTTAGAAAAAATAATATTTTGCACAAGATAATTGCAATAATAATGTATGTATCTGTTTTTGCAACATACATTGAAATAGGAACAAGCGTAATAAATGTCAAAAAAGGCTATAAATGGCTATGTGTTATTTTAAGCGAAATGTGTTGGATTATTCCATATATATATTTGACAAACATAGGGGATGTTGTTTATAGAATAAGAAAAAGAAAATTTAAGTACAAATTTTTTGAATATTTAAACAGAATAGGGATAGCATTGGTAATATGGTTGGCTATTTTAATAATTTTGTCAATTATAACTTTAAAATAAAAGTATGCCGCCAGCATAACAAAACAAAAGTGGAAAAGTGTAGAATAATGTAAGAAGAAGGAGGTATTATATTATGAAGACTTGGAAACTGGTATCAGGAATACTGTCAATAATTATGTTTGTATTTGTAACATTTCAGTCATGTGCAGCAGGCATAAGCAACAGTATAGAGGACAATGGAGAAGTTGGCGGAAGCGCAGGAATCATTGTTGCAATTATGTTATTGGCAGGTGGAATTGTATCAATAGCCACACGTAATTCAAAAGGCAAAGGCGGAAATATCGCCGTAATCGTATTATTTGGATTGGGCGCAATCATGGGATTCACAATGGCTGGAAGCTACACAGACCTTATAATCTGGGCAGCTTGGTGTGCAATCTGTGCAGTATTAGCACTTATCTCAATGATAAAAAAGCCAAAACAGATAGAAGAAAACTAATAAAAACTGCTATTTTAAAACAAATCCGAGGACAACGGATTAAATTAAAAGAACTTATACCAATGTAAAAAGGGGAATACCTCTCGTTATATGGATAAGTTCTTTTTTATTGTTCATTTTATGTAGCGTGGAGAATTTTTTTTGTGGCAAACAATAGGCAACTTTTTGAAATTTTGCGAGCATAGCGTAAGGCAAAAAACAACTGTTTGAGCCGTAGGCGAGTTTTGTTTTTTGTCTTACAATAGGCGGCGGAGCAAAATGATAAAAGTAACGTGTTTGCCAACAAAAAAATTCTCCACGCGAATCAAAAAATGTACTAAAAAAGGAGGCATAACATGGATATTTTTGATATTGTAGGCCCGATTATGGTTGGCCCTTCAAGTTCCCATACGGCAGGTGCCGTAAGAATAGGATATATTGGGGGCAAGTTGTTAGGGGAGCCTGTTAAGAAAGCTCAGATTTTATTGTATGGTTCTTTCCTTGCTACAGGTGAAGGCCACGGAACCAAGAAGGCTATAGTTGCAGGTTTGCTTGGTATGGAGCCGGATGATTACCGTATTTCCGACAGCTTCAATATAGCCAAGGAGAAAGATATGAAAATTGAGTTTGGAGAAGCTAAACTTAATGAAGGTCATCCTAATTCAGCGTTGTTAAGATTAGAAGGAATCAATGGCAACAAAATAGAAGTTTTGGGGCAATCCATAGGTGGATCAAGAATAAATATTGCTCAAATTGATGGCATAGATACTAATTTTTCAGGGGAATGTCCTACCCTTATTGTTCATAATATGGATCAGCCAGGGCACGTGTCGGAGGTTACTTCCATGCTTGCCCACAAGTCGGTAAACATTGCAACTATGCAGCTATACAGGTCGGCAAAAGGTGGCAATGCGGTTATGGTAGTTGAATGCGACCAGCAGATTCCAAAGGAAGGAATCGAATGGTTGAAGCACATTGAAGGAATACTAAAGGTAACTTATTTTGCAGGAATATAAATTAAGGACGGAGAGTTTATGTTTTATTATCATACATTAAAAGAGTTAGAAGATTTAGTTAATGGAAATAAATTAGAAGTGTGGCAGGTTATTGAACAGTCTGATATGGAAGAAAACGGAAGGACTAAAGAGCAGTCCTACGAAAAAATGTTAAATATGTATTTGGCAATGAAAGAGGCTGACAAAAATTATAATGGAAATTTAAAGTCAGCCAGCAAAAGAGCCGGTGGAGATGGAGAAAAACTTCACAGATATAATGTAGCTAACAAAAATATTTGCGGAAAATTTATTGGAAATGTTATGGAAAAAGCAATTAAGATGGGCGAGTCAAATGCCTGTATGCGAAGAATTGTTGCGGCACCTACGGCCGGTGCCTGTGGAGTTTTGCCTGCGGTACTTATTAGTTATCAGGAAGAATATAATTTAAGTGATGATGAAATGGTTAAGGCAATGTACGTTGCTGCCGGAATTGGCAAAGTTATAGCAGAGAATGCTTTTATTGCTGGAGCTGCAGGAGGCTGTCAGGCTGAAATAGGTTCAGCAAGTGCAATGGCAGCCGGAGCTTTAGCTTTTCTCCAGAAAGGAACAGTTAAACAGATTGTAAATGCAACAGCACTTTCACTTAAAAACATGTTAGGGCTTACTTGTGACCCGGTAAAGGGATTAGTAGAAGTTCCATGTATTAAGAGAAACTCATATGGTGCTGTTAATGCAGTAACATCTGCTCAACTGGCTATGGCGGGTATAGAAAGTGCAATTACACCTGATGATGTAATTGACAGTATGCGTCGTATTGGAAATAGCATGCCGGCATGTTTAAAAGAAACAGGAACAGGTGGACTTGCAGTAACAGAATCAGCCAATAAATATTTGGAAAAATAGTATCATAAATAATTAAACAAGTAATAATTATGCAAATTAATTGATAAATGTACATTGATTTTTATTATAAAATTATATACAAAATTTTTTGAAAAGTAGCATTATAAGGCGGTAAGTGGTATTATATTAGACATAACTGCCCAGGCAGAAATAGCTTAGAACTATTAAGGAGGGACAATGAGAGCTAGTGGAATTTTATTACCTGTTTCAAGTTTACCGGGAAAATATGGAATAGGATGTTTTTCAAAAGAAGCATATGATTTTGTGGATGTTTTGGAAAAAGCAAATCAAAAATACTGGCAGATATTGCCTATAGGGCCAACAAGCTACGGAGATTCACCATATCAGTCATTTTCTACTTTTGCGGGAAATCCTTATTTTATTAGTTTGGAAAAATTAATAGAAGAGGAATTGCTTACAGAGGAAGAATGTAATTCTGTTGATTTTGGTGAGAATAATGAATATATTGATTATGAAAAATTATATAACGGCAGATTTAATCTTCTAAAAAAGGCTTACAAGAGAAGTAATCCAGAGGATGAAGGTTTTAAGAAGTTTGTAGAAGAGAACGGATTTTGGATTGAAGATTATGCCATGTTTATGACTATAAAGGCAGAGCATAATGGGGAAAGCTTTGAATTGTGGGAAGATGAAATTAGAGTAAGAAAGCCAGAAGCAATGGAAAGATATAGGGAAAAGTTTAAGGATGAAATTCTTTTCTATAAATTTATTCAGTTTAAGTTTTATGAGCAATGGTTTAAATTAAAGGAATATGCAAATGATAAGGGAATAAAATTATTGGAGATATTCCAATTTATGTTGCTTATGATAGTGCGGATGTATGGGCAAATCCTGAATTATTCCAAATGGATGAAGAGGTTAAGCCTATATCTGTTGCAGGTTGCCCACCGGATGCTTTTTCTGCAGATGGACAGCTTTGGGGAAATCCTGTTTACAAGTGGGATTATCATAAGCAGACAGGTTATACATGGTGGATTAAGAGAATTGAAAATAGCACAAAGCTTTATGATGTAATAAGAATAGATCATTTCAGAGGCTTTGATGAATATTATGCAATTCCTGCCGGTTCAAAGAATGCTGTAATCGGTAAATGGGAAAAAGGTCCGGGAATGGATTTGTTTGATGTCGTAAAAGAGAAGCTTGGAGAGATTAGCATTATTGCAGAGGATTTAGGTTATATAACAGATAGCGTACGACAGCTTGTAAAAGACAGCAATTTTCCGAATATGAAAGTATTAGAATTTGCTTTTGATGCAAGAGATTCTTATGAACCTTGCGAATACCTTCCTTTTACTTACTACAATAATTGTGTTGTATATACAGGAACACATGACAACGAAACTTTATTAGGTTGGTTGAAACATGTAAATGATTACACATTAGGATACATAAAAGATTACATAGGTAGAGACATACCTGTTGGTCAGGAAATGGTAGATGAAATAATAAGACTTGCTCATTCATCAGTGGCAGACTTATGTATCATTCCACTTCAGGACTACTTAGGACTTGGAAATGAAGCAAGAATAAACACACCATCAACCTTAGGTGATAACTGGAAATGGCGTGTTACGAAGGATAAGTTGACAGACAAAGTAGCAGATAAGATTAGAAAATATACAAATGTGTATAGAAGGTAAAAATGGAAGTACAGTATGAAGATTACATTAAAGAAAATTTTAATTTTTCCAATTTATTTATGTTACTATGTTATTACCGAATGGATTTTGGCGTTAGGAACAAAAGATCCTTGGGATAAAATGTGGAAATGGGCAGAAAAGTAAATGGTTAAAAACTAATGAAATGTATAAAAAAGCAAGAATACAAGTAGCATTTAGCTTATGGCAGAAGCGGAACCTAGTATTCTTGCTTTTATTATTGGAATTACATACTTTATTTCTTATTAACTCTCCACTCCAACGGATCTTTTTCAGGTCTTGCAAATGCTTCTTCAGTTGATATTCCATCAGAAGCACCATTAGCCTCAGAACCGTCAGTAATCTGTGTGTCTTCGTTAACTGACAATGTATCAAGAGAAGTCTTTAGCAATATAGAAGCTTCATCTTTTGAAATGTTCATGGCTTTGGCAAGTTCGTCTAATTCAGGTACACGACCAAGTTTCTCACTTAAATTCTTAGTAACTTCGTCAAGTCTGTTAAGTTTGTCAGCAAGATGCTGCCCAATTCTGTCTGAGTTAATCTGAACATTAACAGTATTCTTAATTGCATCTTCAATTCTACCTGAAATAAATGAATGGAAATCGCCAACAGATTCTGTGTAATCAGAAACTGCAAGCATTAAACCAACATTACCCTCTTGAATTAAGTCTCCAAAGTTAACGCCTTTTCCACGATGACTTTCAGCAATTTTTGCAACTAAAGAAAGATTAGCTTCAA
>ERZ827516.3309-NODE-3309-length-10022-cov-9.785091_pt1 | contig 10022 bp, 3 predicted proteins | sample MGYA00519703_ERZ827516 | MGnify/ENA primary metagenome ERZ827516 (study PRJEB31778, sample SAMEA3449337) | human gut metagenome | biome: human gut; feature: human-associated habitat; material: faeces | place: United Kingdom | collected 2010/2012 ...
CAAATTTATCTGTTTTGTATAAATCTCTAACTCCTACTTGTTTCTTGTTAAATCTGGCCGAATAATCAATATCAAATTTTTTTTCATAATAACCATGTTGAGAATTTGACAAAACAAATTTTCCATTTTTAATACTTAATTTTCCATTTTTAAAGTCTTCTTTCTGAATTTGCTTCGCAAAATAATCGTATCTTAATTCCTGTCCCCAGCCATGAGGAATAATATATTTCGTTTTCCCCTCCAAAACAATACTCCACATATTACTAGAAGGTCTAAACAAAAAAATCGGATATCCCTCTCTTGAAAAAATTGGCACTACATCCCTTTCATCCACAACATATGTTCCAATCGCAATGGAATAATCTGTCGGCATGCCATAATGGTGATATGTTTTTTGCTGAATAGGTTTGATATCGCCAAAAATTTCAGATGCAAACCAATTATGTATATCTCTGTTCTGTTCGTTCAGAGAACGGGCTATACTAATAAATCGTAATGCTTCATCGTCCTTCAAATAGTGAATATATCTGTCACTTCCTTTTTCCTGATAAGTTTTTATCAGATTGCTATACCAGTTATGAGGTTTCGGATATAACCCTAAATATGTATCTTTATACTGTTTTGCCGAAGAATGGAGAACTAAGAAATAATGTCCTGTATTTCTGCTTTTACTCAACAAAATAAAATGATTTCCTGTATTAAAACTAAATGCCAATCCTTCTTTAACAGATCCCTTATTTATAATATTCTGGATAATTTTCTGATTGAAAAAGTCCGACACTTTTCTTCCTTTCAACGCTGATTCGTCAAATTCATAATAGCTGCTAGAGCACACATTCACTGTTGTGTCAACTGGAACTAAAGGAGTTCCCGATTTCCAGACGACAAGCATCCCCGTTGCAAAGCCACCAGCCAGACGAAGAATATTATTCGGAAATCCAACATCCAGAGATGGGAAAATATGTGCTTCACCACACTTATCGTATCGCTTCACCATCCCATTCAATAAATGTTCTGTTTCTTTTATGTATGGTAACAATATTTTTTGAGTGTCATCATTCAATAAATTTGATGCGTCATATAGCTTATCTGGAGAATCTATTTTTCCATCTAATTTGTCCGGATTAAAAAATCCACTTTCTCCTTCATCTCCCCAATTAATTTCAGCTGAAAACGATCTAAATCTTGGATCCCATGTCGAATGCAAATCACTTATTAGCTGCGAACGATACAACTTATGCATTATAATTTGTCCTTTTAATTTTTTAGACTTTCTCAAATAATACAATCGTTCTCTCCATTCTCTATGAGATTTTTTAGCCTTCGTTTCATTTTTAGCAGAATTTCCATATTGTTTGATTTCTATTACCATACTATCAGTTTTTAATCTATTTATATATTCCGCATATACATTATACATTGCCGAATTAACAATTATTCTGTCTAAAGTACTGTTTTTATCAATTCTTTTGCATATTAATGGAGTTGCCTTATAGTGACTATCATTCGTCCATAATAAAGTGTGGCGTAGCAACAACAAATCATCTACAAATACCATATGATCCAATTGTACTAAAGGTATGAAGTAAATGTTAATAGACTGGTCTTTTTCCAATTCTTTGTATATATCATACAAAATTGTATGCATAGTCGTTCCGATACGAGAAATAGGAGTATCTCCTACTTCAACCTCTGTAGCAGAATCAAACATAATCGGATCTGTAAGAAATATGTCTATGTTTTTTATGTTTTTATTATGCTTAATACTGTTTACAATACTTTCATTATCTTCACGAATATCAAAAGCGTTTTCCAGTGACTGTCCTGCTAATATAATATTTCCCTTAGCATTTTGTATCATTACATTTCTTTTTCTGATAAACTCTTTTAAAGGCAATGCAGCTACTATTCCAAATTGTTTTAAATAATCATCCTGAAGATTCCATCTAATTCCCTGTCACGTGTCGTATCAAAATACTTCGATTTTTTTTGAAAGCGAGGAAGAATGAAAGAACATTTTCCATCCTTAAACGCTCTTTCTGTATTTGCCAAATTCCAATCCTGTATCTCATCATTATACGTATATAAATAACATTTTAATTCATGGGTGTCGCTGTCATAAATACAATAATAAAAACTCGGTTTATTATATCCATCCTTTAAGGGACCACCACATGTAAACTGTCTCATGCGATTACCAGTATGATCATATGTTCGAATTCCAATATCATGGCTATGTCCCGAAAAAACAATATCAATATAATGTGATTCCATTAACTGTTCAAATTTTCTTCTCTCCGTCTTTTTTAAAAATTCTACACCATGATGCATAAATGCAATATTTATTTTGTCATCATTTTTTATTTTTTTACATTCTTCCAGTAATGGTCCACAATATACAGATAAATTCCCCTCATCATAAGCACTTCCGGCCAAAATACTTGTATTAATATTTAATATACGGTAACTGTCTTTTTCTATACATTCATGATTTCCCTTAAACACCTTTCCAGTTATTTTCTTATATAGTTTTGCATACCCCAAAAAGCTATCTGGACTACCATTGTTTAAATTTTTAAATGCATTTGCATCTAATTCGTGCTCTACTTCTGTTTTCTTTTTGCCTGTTTCATAATTAATATTAGTATAATAACTTAAAAGATGATTTCTTTCATTGCTTCGAACCAAGTCATGATTTCCAGGTGTCATGTATACGGAAGATTTATCACATCCTGCACTACTAATAATTTTATGTATATAATCTCCGCAAGCTTTTATTCTGCTCTCGTCAGTTTTCCCTTGATAAAAAAAATCACCACACATTAAAATAAAATCAGCATCTAACTCTTTATCTGAAATAGTAGCAGCTGATATATCTTTCGTACCAAGAACAGAAACTATTTTTGTATATATCGCTTCAATATCATCATCTGTACTTAGCATCTCTAATCCATTTTCCAAAACCCATTCAAAAATAAAATTCGTTTTTAATACATATCCCAAATCATCCTTCGCTTTATCGACTATGCATTTAGAGTGCAAAATATCTAATACAGGTTTTACGATATCCCATAAACTTTCCTGAATCTTCCCATCCATCTTTGCTCTCTCTATTCTTGTAAAAGCCAGATAAATATTTACTCTAATTTGGGTTTGCACAAATCCTTCATAATCACTAATAAAGTCCTCATCAATCAAAAAATTATAAAACATTAAATCACATATCTGCTGAAATTCATCTGGATCTTTATTTTGCTTTAGCCAATTGCTATATCTTCCAAAGTCATTCACCTTTTCGTTATATGTTTTATCAGGACATATAAATTCAAAAAATGCACTCGAAATAAAGAATAATCTTGCTGGTGTAATCGCCAATTCATCCAGTTTTCCATTTGTCGACATTCCATTTAAATCATCAAAATAACTATTTGAAATGTAAATCTTGGTAAATCCAAAATATTCTCCACTAGTTCTTATAAATTCGCTCGCAATACTCGAATAGTCACTTAAATAAAATATGCTTTTTATAATTTCTCCCTGAATTTGAATATTTTTCTGATAAATATTGGTATATAAATATAACTGCCCATCATCTTTTTTAAGAATAATCAAATTCTTATTTTTCTCATTTTCGTTTTTATTAAACTCCTGGTATTCCTCACGATCTTCATTCTCACAAGGATAACACCTCAAACTCCACAATTCTTTTAACAGAGTTGTCTTTCCTGCTCCATTGTCTCCAACAAGTACTGTTATATTTGATATAACATCTGAAAGAAACACATTATTTTCTTTTTTCCTTGATATTTTTAATTCATACTTTCCTTGTTCCACTTTCAGCATTGAAATATTATATTCCGGTGAAAAACAAAAACCTTGCTCATGAATACATTTCTTTTTATTAATCCAATAATAAATAAGCTCCATAATCCTCTCCATTTCATTTAGAGAACACTGCTTTTATGTTTTTTATTCAGTCTCCATGAAATCTACATCTAATGCCATTATCTTAATCTTTCTGCCATCCTCGACTACCGAATTTGGCCATACGATTAATTTCAAATATTCTATTAATTTACTTCTTAATTTTTCCAGCACAATCTCTCTGGTTTTTTTGTGCATACTTAATTCCTCAATTTTTCTATAATCTAAAGTAAATTAAATATATCCATTCAGATTTTAAAAAATATAAATACTATGCCTTCTGTAAAATTATGAAAACAAACCTAAGGTCGCATCTTTAAACATTTCCTTTAGTTTTTTTAATAATTCTTTCTTTTGAATTGAATAACATTCCAATTCAGTATCACAATTAATAATTGCATTATAGTTTTTCTGATCTAATGTATTCCACCCTCTATTTCTATAAAAAATATATAGCTGTGCCAAATCAATTGCCCTTGTTCTCATATATTTTATATTATCTTCCGTATTTTTCATCTGAAGTCTTCCAATACGACGTTGCTTAATATTATTCCAATTTCCACCTTTATCCATATATGAATAAGGATCATCATAAATTACATCCTGCCAAAACACAACAACCCATGAGCGCAAAGTTTTTTCCCAATTTTCATCATTTAAAATATAATCTATATATTTTTTTTCAATGTCAAAATTCAAATCATGATTTATAATAACTGTTGCCGCACTTATCTTTACCAGGATACTTTCATCTTCCTCAAATGCATACTCAAAAATCTTTGAATTTTCTATAAGTATTTCCGGTAGTTTTCCCAAATAAAAAATCATCTGATCTCTTATTATCTGTAACTTTTTATTTCCAATTTGTTCAAGTCTTTTCTCCCATCTCTGCTCTTTTATCATATCAGGATAATGTTTTTCTCTGAAACTCTCAGGCATTAATAAAATATATGCATTCTCAAGATTTTCTTTTATCTTTCTCGCATCTTCCAGCTTCAGACTCTTTAATCCATTTTCCAAAAAATCCATTTCAAAATGTCTGTATGGTAAGGAAAAGCTTTGTATTAATTTTATCCCGCCCCTAAGTAACGCATCTATTATGCTCTTGGCAACCAAAAACTCGCATAAACTCATATGCATAAATCCTTCAGCAACACACGACTCCACTTCGAATAAATTTCTCATCTTCAATAAAGAAATAATAACTTCCTGATTTTGACAATCCAACTCTTTTTGTTTTGGAGACAATATTTTGGAAATAGAAAATGCTTTATTATATGTGCGATAAAATTCTCTTGCTATTTTATAATGTATATTATTTATATCCTTTATCTCTAAAAAACTATCAGTACGCTCTTTCTCTCTATAAATCCAATATTTATAAAAAGTTTCATACAATACGTATATATTTCCTATTTCATCTATCTGTTCTTTTTTCAAAGATACAATTAAGTGTAATAACATAGAACATTGAAACGGATTTACCAAAAAACTTTCACAATTTTGTTTCTCAAAAATTTCATGATATAAATATTCTTTTTTGCAGAAACCTAGATAATTTTTTACATATTTTTCTATCTGATCTTCCTTCCAGTTTTCTATCTCATAGATTTCAGTAAAAGACACTTTTTGAAATATTCTTCCATAATAATTTCTACGACAGCCTAAAATAACACATATATTCAATTCTCTTAGCTTCTCAATATACTCAATTGCATTTTTCTTTTCATTATTAAATATCTCATCTACGCCATCTATAAAAATAATTACTCGATTCTTTTTTGCATATTTTAATTTCAAAATTTTATTAAAAAAATGGAACTGATTCTTAGGTTTTTTCTCATTTATCAATTCTGCTGATACCCAGAATACTATTGTATCCTTTTTTCTTCGTTTAAACTCCTCCAGAAAACACTTTTTCAGGAAACAGGATTTTCCTGTTCCAGCTTCTCCTGTTATCAGAATCATATTTCCTTTACTTGCACCGCTTATTCTTTTTTGAACATCATAGTCCGAACATACTTCACCATTACCAATCCTCTTAATTCTAGGAGAAATGTAAAAAGAATTTAGCATTGTTTCAAAATTTTCAATATTATATCCTTCCCGGCCTAATACAATATCTTTACTTAAAGCCAGCCTTTGTTCTTTCAGAATTTCTCCAATTTCTTCATAAGACAGTTCTATACTTTGTCTTTCAGCAGATTTTACATCTCTTTTCTTACTACTTACTGTTTTTTTTTACCTGATTTACCTGCTTTCCGATATATCTTAACAATACCTTCACACTTTCATGTTTTACGTCTGTTTTCGGATACCAGATTGGATGAATAAGCATATTGCTCAATTCTCTCGCCCGCTTTTGTGCCTCTTTTTCATCTGTTGGTTTTTGAACAAAAGCATAACCATACAATTTAGATTCCTTTTTTATCTCTTTATACAATTGTATTGTCCTGTCTCCTTTCAAACTACATCCCAAAAATAGAAAAGATTTATTTCTAAAGATTGTCTCTAATGCTATTCTGAATATTGTTCCCGGAGCATATTTTTCTTTATACTTTTCCTCAGTTAATACAAGGCTTCTCTCAGTTTCAATATCTCCATGTATTTTAAATAAATAATGTCGGTTTTCAGCATTTCCTCTTGTCCAAAGTTCATTCATTCTATCACTCTCATCTATATGATATGATACTTCTTCAAAACTATTATTATTGTCTCTGTATACTTTTTCTAGTATGCGATCATAATTTGTCGTTATTACAAATCCATGAAAAATGTCCGGTAACAAATTTACTGCCATATTTTTAACTGTTTTTATCTTTTCTTTGCTGAATGCATCTGTAAGCGCCGAATAAAACTCTCCCTCGCCCAATTCTTCTAATACATCTGATGCGGCGCATTCATACTCTCCCGCCTCTATCCTCTTCCAAATCTTTTTAGGAAATTCTGAATCAAATGATTTCTTAGACACATCGATTAAAAAAATCCCCCCACAATTCATATATAGGAACCGACATTCCGGCTCCAATAAACGGAATTATATTTTCTTTCTTACACTCTTTAATCAAATTGTCTATATATTTCTTATTGCTTCCAATCTCAAGTATCTCGCTAATTTTTATCATTTTGTATTCCTCCTTGCTTTTTCTTCCCTATAGATTCGTACATTATAATTATACTTTATCACAATATTTTTAGAAAGCTAGAATTTATAGAATATTTAATGATGTTGACTTAATTCTTCTAAACCATGAGCAATTCGTCATTAAGCTGTAATGTCTTATTGATGCTTGCTATATTATTATCCAAACTTCTGTCAGTTAATCTCTTCCATATAAATCTCTGGTATATACTTTCTCCCTTACATCATCCAGGCATCTGTCATATCTGTTAGCCATAATCGCCTGACTCTGTTCCTTAAACTTCTCCAAATCATTCACTATCCTGCTTCCAAAGAAAGTAGTTCCATCCTCTAATGTCGGCTCATAAATAATCACTGTCGCGCCCTTCGCTTAATACGCTTCATAACCCCCTGGATTGATAACTAACGGAAATTATCGAAATTCGATTTCATAGTCAAACTGTTTCCATTGTTTCTAGTCCATATAAGGTCTCCAACATATGAGTGTACTGTTTTTACATACTTTAGTATAAAGTATAAGCGTAAAATTACAGTCTTACAAGTGTATATCTTTTTTTGTGGATATTATTTTTTCAGGCAGAACCAAAAAAACTCCCGGAGGGAAAGTAGCGTAAACGGTAGAATACGAGTACCTTGACAAATAGCAGACCGCTTTTGCGGTCTGTTTATTTTCCGCTGGCTTTTTGCGGCTTTCTAATGTTTTCGGGCAACATATCTGACCATGGCAGAAGTTCTGCAAGAAAATCTGTGTTTTTGTCATCTACATGTTTGGGAATCTCCGTAAGCAGATATTCGAAATAATCGAAAGGTTTCAGGTTATTCGCCTTTGCAGTTTCTGCGATACTGTAGATGATCGCTGAACTATTGGCTCCATTGACCGTATCGATCATCTCCCAGTTTTTCTTCCCTATACAGAATCCACGGATCGCACGTTCGCTGGCATTGTTGTCTATTGGAACATCCCCATCTTCCAGAAAAACTTTCAGGTAGCTTTCCTGGTTCAGTGCATATGTAAATGCTTCCCGTATTTTACCGTTCTTTGGAATCTTAGGTTCATTCTGTTTCAGGTACGCAAAGAAAGCATCCACCAGTGGTTTTACCACAAGCTGACGCTGCATGAGCCTGTCTTCCGTAGAAAAATCAGACAGTTTTCCCTCTTCCCGGTAAATGGCCTGTATCTGTTTCATGATCAGATGCAGGATTGATTCCTTTCGGTGTGCTTTTGGTATCACTTCCAGTGCATCGTTAAACCTGCGCCTGCAGTGAACCCAGCAGCCTGCAATCTTCAGATTTTCACGCTCCTTTTCCAATGTATGATATACCTGGTACCCATCCGTAACACAGATCCCGGTGTAATCCCTCAGGAATTCCCGGGGATGGGATGCATTACGCGTTTTCTGGTATTCATAAAGGATGATCTGACGATCCCGGTACATAAAGCCGGACCGGTACACCCACATGTAACTCTGGCTGCCGGCAGGACGCCCGTCCTTATTTACAAGTACAGGAGTCTCATCTGCCTGTATCACATGATAATCATACAGAAGTTTATGCAGATAATCATACATGGTTCCCAGATATTCTTCCCCAAGACGGATCATCCAGTTCGCCATGTTCTGTCTGGTAATGGCAAGCCCGTACCTTTCGAATTCTTTTTCAAGACGGTAGAGAGGTACCGCATTTACATACTTACCATTTATGACTGCCGCAGCAAGGGACGGGGATACAAGGCTTCCATGAAGCAGATTTCTGGGATGGGGTGCCTTTATCATGTGTTCATCCAGTTTACTGGAATAAACGCCGATATGATGTTCCTCTATCACGACACTGGCCGGAATGAACTGATAACATCGGGAAATGGCATCCGGAAGCTGTTTCCATCCGTTTTCACCAAACTCAGCCGTCAGTTCTTCCTCTTTCAGATAGTGATCAATACGTTTTACTGTCAGCCCTGCTATATCAGCCGCTTTTTTCCCTGGCTGTTTTTTCTTTTTGGGTGCTTTCAATTCCAGGTCATCAGGTTCCGGTGCATCCAGGTCGCAGACTGCCTCTGCTTCATTAAAGAATACGATAGTCCCGTCTACTTCCATGAAACGTATCTGTTCAGAATCCGCCATTTTTTCGCTGGATCTGCCAAAACGGTTCTTCTGGAAAAGGACCATCTGTTCCATCATCAGCTGCATCCTGTCATTTAAGGCCTGCGTTTGCCTGGACAATTCTTCCATCTGTCCCTGCATCCCAAGAAAAAGCTCTATCAGCAGATCCTTATCAAACTTATTCAGTTGTTCTTTTGTGTACTTGATCGTCATAACCGGAACTCCTGTCTTTATACTGATTCCGATTATAACAGAATTTTTGTATTTCCGCCAATCCTTCAGATATGGGCTTTCGTCATAATGACGGTGGATAATACATCTGGAAAGCCGTTGTTTTACAGCTTTTCAGATGTATTATCCACAACAGTTTTTCTATTCACACGATAACAAATGGAATGAGAAAAGACTGTTTGTGGATAACCTTTTTCATCCGGTTGATACACATCATTTTTACAGTTTTGGTACTTTTTTATTTTCGGCATTTTGCACAGGCTACATAATGCGGGGTGTCTCTTTCAGCTCAGAGATCGGATGGCGTGCAACGATCTCCAGTCCCTGCATCAGCATACGGTACTGGTCGTCTGTGATCGCCATTGCCTCATCTGCCGAACGGGGCCACCGGAATGCACCATTATCGAGTCTCTTGTACATAAGGAGAAAACCATCGCCTTCCCAGAGCAGTGCTTTGATCCGGTCACATCTTCTTCCACAGAAAAGAAACAGTGTATTTTTGTCGTAAGGATCAAGCTTAAACTGAAAGCGTACGATCGTTGCCAGCCCATCGATCCCACGACGGAGATCCGTAAATCCCATCGCCAGATACACCTTTTTAAATCCGGAAGCATCTGCATCATTCAGCA
>ERZ827516.3315-NODE-3315-length-9978-cov-3.438577_pt1 | contig 9978 bp, 6 predicted proteins | sample MGYA00519703_ERZ827516 | MGnify/ENA primary metagenome ERZ827516 (study PRJEB31778, sample SAMEA3449337) | human gut metagenome | biome: human gut; feature: human-associated habitat; material: faeces | place: United Kingdom | collected 2010/2012 ...
ATTTTCTATTACGGCCGCTGATCGGGATCATCACCAAGGTGGATTCTCCCCATGCCAACATTCCCATGGTCAGACAGTGGATGGAGAACATGGGCTGTGAGAGGATCTTTATGGTAAATAACAAGACCAGGGAAGGCATCAGCGAGCTGATGGATTATCTGCAGGATGATCTCCCGAAGCTTACGCTTGAACAGGCGAAATTCAAGCAGAGCCTTGGTCTTAACGAATGGGATTCCATGCCGGAAGGGGTGGAGTATCCGGAATCCATACGGTAAAATAGTAATATTCACGAAAAATGAATAAAAATACAAAATTCAAACAGAAAAAGTAGAAATTCCTCCGGAACTGTGATATACTGTCATTGCTTGGAAGATTCGTGGGCTGAAATGTAAGATCCCCAGAGCATGAAGGATAAAGAGGATAGAAACGGGGCTCGCAGATATATGGCAGAAGAGCTGTATGTCGGGAACACCGGGTATCCGTATCTGACTTCATGTTCCGGGGATTTTTTATATTCTATACACAGATTTTCCGAATGGATGCAAAAGACAAAAAATAAGAAGGACAGGAGAGGAAAAGATGTTTGAATTATTTGAAAATCTGACCAACTGGCTCTGGGGACTGCCGTTGCTGATCACGATCCTCGCTACAGGCGTATATCTGACAGTACGTTCCGGTTTCTTCCAGTTCCGCCATTTTGGTTACATTGTGAAAAACATGTTCAGTAAAGAACGTCGCCAGGAAGGCGGAGATGACGGAAAGAGCCTGACACCGTTCCAGGCTATTTCCATTGCGATCGGAGGTACTGTTGGTGTATCCAATATGTCCGGTGTTGCAACGGCTATTGCAACAGGAGGACCTGGGGCATTATTCTGGCTCTGGATCGCAGCGCTTCTTGCCATGGTCATCAAGATGGCAGAGGTAACACTTGCTGTATACTACAGAGAGAAACAGCCAAACGGTGAGTACCAGGGAGGCCCGACCTACTACATGCAGAAGGGTCTTGGCGGAGAGAAAAAGATTCCCTTCTGGAAACTTTTTGCAGTACTGTTCGGCGGCTGTATTTTCATGACATGGTTCATTACTTTGCAGAATTATACAGTATCAGAGGCTGTCGGAAGTACCTTCCACCTGCCGTACATCGTACCGTCACTTTTGTATGTGGCAGCGATCTATCTGATCATCATCGGCGGTGTAAAGAAAGTCGGCGTGATCTCTTCCTATATGACACCGATCATGTGCATGCTTTACATTGTAGGCTCTCTCGCAATACTGGTAGTGAATTTTGACAAGCTGCCGGAAACCTTTGGACTGATCTTCAAGGGTGCATTTACAACACAGGCGGCAGTCGGCGGATTTATGGGAGCCGGTGTTGCAACAGCAATGCGTCTTGGCTTTGCCCGTTCCGTATACAGCAACGAGGCAGGCTGGGGAACATCTCCAATGATCCATGCTTCCGCAAAGACAGACCATCCTGTAAAACAGGGACTGATGGGAGCATTTGAGGTATTTGCAGATACTATCGTAGTCTGCTCCATGACAGGTCTTGTTGTTATCATCACCGGCTACTGGAATTCAGGACTTCAGGGGTCAGAGCTGACACTGACAGCATTTGAGTCCGGAATGGGCTCTGTTGCGAGAGCATTGATCGCGATCAGTATTTTCCTTTTCGGACTGACAACATCAACCGGATGGTTCACCTACTACAGCGTGATCCTGAAGCACTGGCTGAAAAACAATCAGAAGGTTCTGAAGATCGCAGAGAAGGTTTTTATCCTTGGAACACCATTATGGGGTCTTCTGGTCACAGTGCTTACTCTTTACGGAAACGGAACACCAGCACAGCTGTGGGTAATTGCAGACTTTACAACCGTATTCCCTACATTTGTAAATGTTGCCACATTATTTATCTTAAGTGGTACCTTCTTTAAACTGCTGAAGGATTACAAGGCGCGTTACATGGGAATCGGTAAAGTAGATAAGGATATGGCACTTTTCTACGAGGATAAAAAAGAAAAAGAGGAAAAATAAACAGTGGATACAATTTTTTTTAACGGATGTATAAGAACACTGGATGACAGTGAAAAAGTGGCAGAGGCTGTGGGAATCGAAAATGGCCGGATCGTTTTTGTGGGAACTGATAAAGAAGCGGAAGCTTTTTCCTGCAAAAAGCGGATCGACCTTAAGGGAAGGCTGATGCTGCCCGGTTTTGTGGATACACATATGCATATGCTGCATTATGCATTTGTGGAAAGATCTGTAAAACTGTTTGACTGCACAAGTGTTGAGGAAATGCTTGCCGCAGCAAAAAAAAGACTGGAGGAGAGCAAAGGTCAGAAGCTGACCTGGCTCTACTGCAGAGGCTGGAATGAGGAACATTTTGATAAGCCACGCTATCCGCACAAGGATGAGCTGGATGTGCTCTCAATGGAAATCCCCATCATTATGGTGCGTGTCTGCGGGCATGTGGCTGTGTGCAACAGCTGCGGTCTGGAGCTTCTGAAAAAAATCCCGGAGTTCCCGGAGATTGAGAAGGAGGTTGACCTGGATACCGGACTTCTGAAGGAGAATGCAGTACAGTTTTATTCTTCCGTATTGGAAGCACCATCCCAGGAAGAAGTGGAAGACTACATCAAATACAGTGCGAAGAAGCTGAATGAATGTGGATTTACAGGTGTACAGTCCGATGATCTTGCCTCACTTCCGGGAAAAAACTGGCGTCGGATCATGGCCTCCTACAAGGCACTGGATGCCAGAGGAGAGTTGAGTATCCGCCATTATGAGCAGTGCCTTTTTGAGCGGGCGGAGGATGCGAAGGCTTTTATTGAGGAAGGATATCGTACCGGACAGAGGGGGGATCACTTTACTGTCGGACCGATGAAGCTGATCCAGGATGGTTCCCTTGGTGCAAGAACAGCGGCCATGAATGAGCCTTACGAGGATTCGCCGGAAAATACCGGGATCATCACATTCAGTCAGGAGGAGCTTGACGATCTGTTTGCTTTTTTTGACCGGCATCAGATGCAGGCAGCGGTACACTGTATCGGTGATCGTGCAATGGATATGGTCATTGAGGCAGCAGCGAAATCTCCTTACCGGAAGGATAATAAAAAGGGCAGACATGGTATCGTACATTGCCAGATCACCAATCCGCGTATTTTGCAGGGGATGAAAGACCAGGATCTTCTGGCATATATCCAGCCGGTATTTATCGATCTGGATATGAACACAGTGGAACCTGCCATCGGCGCACACCGTATGGATAAGGTGTATGCATGGAAGAGCATGCTGGATATGGGAATCCATACGTCCGGCGGTTCGGATGCTCCTGTGGTAAGCTTTGATGCCATGGAGAATATTTATTTTGCAGTCACCCGCAAAAATATCAGCGGTCAGCCACAGGAAGGCTGGATTCCATCCGAAAAAATGTCTGTAGATGAGGCGGTGAAGCTTTTTACAAAAAACGCAGCTTACGCTTCCTATACAGAAGACGAGAACGGAACCATCGAAGTGGAAAAAAATGCAGACTTCGTAGTTCTAGAGAAAGATATTTATAAGATTGATCCGGATGAGATCAAGACCACGAAAGTGGATATGACAGTTCTTGGCGGTGAGATCGTTTATGAGAGAAAAGTAGAAGAATGACGGCAGTATAAAAAGAAAAAAGTGAGAGGCAGAGTCTGAGTGGAGCAGGCGCTGCCTTTTTGTGTGGTGCAGTAAAAAGTATAGAACAAATATTCGGTTGACCTATACTTTTTTTACGCTGAACGATATACTGTAAAAGCAACAATAATAAAGATAAAAGCACTCTCTTTACATATAGTAACAGGCAGTATTTACATATCCACAAATTTCAGAACAACAAGGAGAACCGTATGGATCATTTCAAATTACACTCCGAATATCAACCCACAGGCGACCAGCCTCAGGCTATCGAAAAACTGGTCAAGGGTTTTAAGGAAGGCAACCAGTTCGAGACTTTGCTGGGTGTCACCGGTTCCGGTAAGACCTTCACCATGGCGAACGTGATCGCGCGGCTGAACCGCCCGACGCTCGTCCTGAGCCACAACAAGACGCTCGCGGCGCAGCTTTACGGCGAGTTCCGCAATTTCTTCCCGGAGAACGCCGTGGAGTATTTCGTCTCCTACTACGACTATTACCAGCCGGAGGCCTACCTCCCCTCGACGGACACCTTCATCGAAAAAGACCTTTCGATCAACGCCGAGATCGAGAAACTGCGCCTGCGCACCGTAGCCACGCTGCTGTCGGGGCGCCGCGACGTGATCGTCGTATCGAGCGTATCGTGCCTCTACGGCGCAGGCAACCCGGCGGATTTCCATGCCACTGCCATCAACATCCGGGTCGGGCAGGTCGTCAGCTACAAGCATTTCCTCTACAAGCTGGTCGAAGCGCTCTACACCCGCACCGAACGCGACCTGGAACCGGCGACGTTCCGCGTCAACGGCGACACGGTAGACATCATGGCGGCCTTCGGCGAGTTCGGCAGCCAGTGCTTCCGCGTAATGTTCTACGACAACGAGGTCGAGGCCATCCAGACCATCGACCCCGCGACGGGGCAGCGTATCCACACGCTCGACAACCTGACGCTCTACCCCACGAGCCTCTTCGTAACCACCAAGGAGCGCATCAACTGCGCCGTACAACATATATACCTGGATCTGGGCAGGCAGATCGAATTCTTCGAGCGTGCCGGACGCACGACGGAGGCGCAGCGCATCAAACAGCGCGTGGAATACGACGTCGAGATGATCAAGGAGCTGGGGTACTGCCCCGGCATCGAAAACTACTCACGTTATTTCGACGGCCGCGCCGAGGGCACGCGCCCCTTCTGCCTGATCGACTATTTCCCGAAGGATTACATGCTCGTCGTAGACGAAAGCCACGTCACGCTGCCGCAGGTACATGCCATGTACGGCGGCGACCGCGCCCGCAAGGAAAACCTCGTGGAATACGGATTCCGTCTCCCGGCGGCCAAGGACAACCGTCCGGTGACCTTCGCCGAGTTCGAGCAGTTGCAGGGCACGTCGATCTACGTGAGCGCCACGCCCGCCGACTACGAACTGATGAAGAGCGAAGGCGTGATCGTCGAGCAGCTGATCCGCCCCACGGGGCTGGTCGACCCGCCGCTCGAGGTGCGCGTTACAGCCAACCAGATCGACGACCTGCTGGAGGAGATCGACAAGCGCGTGAAAGACGACGACAAGGTGCTCGTGACGACCATCACCAAACGCATGGCCGAGGAACTTTCGAAATACTTCGACCGGGTGGGTGTACGCAACCGTTACATCCACTCGGACGTGGATACGCTGGAACGCATCCAGATTCTGGAAGACCTGCGGGCCGGAATGTTCGACGTGCTGGTGGGCGTGAACCTGCTGCGCGAGGGGCTGGACCTCCCGGAGGTGGCCCTCGTGGCGATTCTCGACGCCGACAAGGAGGGATTCCTGCGCAACGTCCGTTCGCTCACCCAGATCGCCGGACGCGCCGCACGCCACTCGCAGGGCAACGTGATCCTCTACGCCGACACCTGCACCGAGTCGATGCGCTATGCCATCGAGCAGAGCAACCGCCGCCGCGAGAAGCAGGTGCGCTACAACATGGAGCACGGCGTGCTGCCGCGCCGTGCACAGAAGAGCGGCACGGGCCAGAGCACGCTGCTGGCGGGCCGGACCGACGAGAATGCCGGCAACACACCCGTCGCCTATCCCATCGCGGAGGACCACTACGCCGCGGCCGCGGCCGACGTCGCCCGCGCCTATACGGCCGGCGGCGACCTCGACGCACTCATCGACAAGGCACGCGAGGACATGGAACGGGCTGCCAAATCGCTGGATTTCCTCGCCGCGGCGAAATTCCGCGACCGCATGTACGAATTGCAGAAGTTACGCGAGGAGAACCGGAAATAGCCTGCCGGCGCCTTTCCCGGCGGATCCGCTCCGAAAGCCGGAACATGCCTCGGACCGGGAATCGAGTTCTCCGGGTCCGTCCGTTGCCGCCCCTGTCCCTACTCCGCGGCGGCGTGGCGGAAGGTGAAGTACTTGGCCGCGAGAAAACTATATACGGTGGTGATGCAGGAGGCCAGCATCTGCGAAGGCGTGGCCCAGATCGCGCAGACCTCGACGAAGAATTTCAGAAAGACGTAGTTCACGCCGACCGACCCGGCGACCGAAAGGGCGTAGCGGAAGAGCTGCGTCCCCTGCGGAATCGGCGAGCGGCGGAACGCCACGTGGCGGTTCAGCCAGAACCCGGCGAAGAAGGTGATCGGAAAGGTGCAGAGCATCGCCGCGACATGGGGCGAAACGGCCACGAATCCCAGGTCGAGCAGCTCCTTATCGAGCAGAAAATTGTATATCAGAAAGTAACACCCCCATCCGAAGAGGACGTTCCCGCCGCCGCAGGCGGCATAGCGGAACACCTGCCGGGGCAGGAGCGACGATACGGGCGCGATGTAGAACAGGTCGATCGCCCGGATGATCCACTCCGCGACGCGCATCAACGGGCTGTATAGGTCCACATGCCGGGGAAACGCTCCGCATGCGCACGGATGAAGAGCGCGCACGCCTCCGGATCGTCCGACTCGAAGGGCGACACCATGAATTTGGCCCCGAAACGATAGACGCCGCAGGTCACCGCCACGTCACCCGACGCAGCGTTCCGCGCGGCGCGGGCCGCATTTTCGGGCGTACTGAACACCCCCAGCACCACATAGGAGCGCTTCGAAGTCATCGAAGCGGGTTCGGTCCCCGCAGGCCGGGACGCCGGACGCGATTCCGTCCGCACGGTCTGCCGTGCCGTGACGGCCGCACCCGCCGCTCCCGAATCCGTGCCGGCCGTCTTTCCGGCCGTCGCCGCACCGGTGTCCGATGCGGAAGCGCCCGAAGCGTTTCCGGCGGGCTCCGACGCCGCGGCGGACGATCCCGCACCCCCCGCAGCGTCATCCGCAGCCGGTCCTCCGACGGCATCCGCCGCACCGGCAGCGCTTCCGGCCGTTCCCGCCGCAACGGTTTCCTGACCGACGGCCGCATCCCCGGCAACGCCCGCCGACGGGTTTCGGTCCGCGGAGACTGCGACGGAACGCTCCGGACGGGTCGTCAGATAGGAGTATCCGCCGATTCCGACCGCGGCCGCGACAGCCGCCGCTCCGATCCAGATCACCCAGTCGGGCCGGCCTGCGGAACGCACCTTCACGGGCGCATGTCCCTGCGGATTGAGCCGCCGGTCGAAAGCCTCGTCCAGGGTGAAACGGTCCTGTTTCAGCACGCCGACACCGCATACGGTCAGGGTCTCCCCCTCCCGGACGCGTTCCAGCCAGCGGCCGTACACCTCCTGTGCGGCCTGCGGGGCTTCCGCCTCCGACATGCCGCTCGCCGTCAGCACGCGGGCGATCTCCTCCACCAGCGACACCCCCCGACGTTGCGGGGTGAACGTCACCGCCCGGTAGGGCGGCCGCACGCTCCGGCGCGACAACCGCTGCGCCCGGCGGCGCTCCACGCAGAGCGATCCCACCTCCGGCAGGAAAATCTCCCCGCCTGCGGCCAGGACGTTTCCCACGACCCGGCCGACCTGTTCCTCCATCGGATTGCTGCTCATCGTTTCCGTTTTTTATGCGAATTTCCCGAAGCGGCCCCCGACCCCGGAACCGCCTTCGGCCCCGGAGCGGCCGCGGACACGACGGGCCGCGTCATTCCGCGCCAGATCATATAAGCTCCCAGCAGGATGAACGGAATGCTCAGCCACTGTCCCATGTCGAGCGCCCAACCCACTTCGAAGGACTCCTGCTCGGTCTTGATGAATTCGATGAAAAAGCGCGTCAGGAACACTCCGATCAGGCCGATGCCGAACAGCACCCCCGGACGGCGGCGCGCCATGTCGCGGCCGTAGTAGAGCCAGCAGAGGATGCCGAATGTGGCCAGGTAGCACAGCGCCTCGTAGATCTGCGTGGGATGCACCGCCGCCGGGGCGAACTCGTGCACCCACTTGGCCGAACGGACGAACTCGAAGCCCCACGGCAGGGCGGTCGCCGTACCGAAAATCTCCGAATTGAAAAGGTTGCCCATCCGCACGACCGCCCCGCCGATGCCCACGGCGATCATGATGCGGTCGAGCGACCAGACGTACGGCAGCCGGTTCTTGCGCGAAAAGAGCCACAACCCGATGAGCAGGCCGACGGCCGCGCCGTGGCTTGCCATGCCGCCGTCGCGGAACCCCGTGATGATGGTCCACGGCTTCGAAAGGTACTCCACCGGATCGTAGAAGAGGCAGTGGCCGAGCCGCGCGCCGAGGATCGTCGCCAGCGTGCCGTAAATGAAAATCGAACCGGAAACCTCCTGCGAAAGTCCTTCGCGCTTGCAGAAGTTGTCGAAAAACCAGGCTCCGATCAGAATGGCCAGCGCCCACATCAATCCGTAGTAACGAATGTCGAACGATCCGAAACTGATGAAAACCGGATCGAAATTCCAGACAATGCTCAAAGGTTGTATCATCTATTCAAATTTGTTTCTCCGTTTCCGGGCTCCGTCCCGTGCCGTGCGAACCGCCCGGCGGCCGGAACCTTCGTTTCCCGCAGCCTTCGCGCTATTCGCGAACGCCGCAGAACAGGTTTCCTCCATGTCGGGAAGCGTCTGCCGGATCCGGGACGGCGAAAATTCGTCCCCGCCGCCGCTGCACCTCCGCGAAGAACAGCGGGGATACCTCCGGCAAACGGCCGAATCGCATATTCCGGACGCTATTTTATATCCTGCAGGCCGACCTTCTTCAGCGTGAACGAGAAGGTGCTGCCCGCACCGAGTTCGCTGCGCACGGTGATCCGCTCGCCGTGGGCCTCGACGATGTGCTTGACGATCGCCAGACCCAGTCCCGTGCCGCCCTGTTCGCGCGAACGCCCCTTGTCCGTGCGGTAGAAGCGTTCGAACACGCGCGGCAGGTCCTCCTTGCCGATGCCCTGCCCGTTGTCCTCGACCTCGACCAGAATGCGGTCCAGCATGTCGCGGAAGCGGATGCGCGTCGCGCCGCCCTCCCGGCCGTAGTGGATCGAGTTGATGATGAGATTGACCAGCACCTGCCCGATATAGTGCTTGTCGGCCAGCACCCAGAAGGGCGACGGAAGATTCTCGGCCCCCTTGACCGAAATCCGGATGCCCTTCCTGTCCGCCTCCATCTCGGCCTGCTCGGCGATCTCCCGGGCCAGCGCCACGATGTCGAACCGCTCCATCTTCAACTGGTTCATGTTGCTCTCGAGCTTCGAAATCGTGTCGAGGTCGTTCACGATATTTATCAGCCGGTCGATGCTCTTCTCGGCCCGCTCGAGGTATTTGCGGTTGATCAGCTCGTCCTCCAGCCCGCCGTCCAGCAGGGTCGAAATATAGCCCTGGATATTGAAGATCGGGGTTTTCAGCTCGTGCGCCACGTTGCCCAGATACTGCTTGCGGAATCGTTCGGCCTCCTTCAGGCGGGCGATCTCCCGGTCGTTGGTGTCGGCCCAGGCCGTCAGCTCCTCGCCGATGTTCTCCACACGCTTGTCCTTGAGTTCGGAGAAAATCTCGTTGGTGTGCACGTCGCGCGAAAGCACGATCGAATAGATCGGCTTGAGCTTGTAGGCCACATACTTGCGGATGATGAACAGCGCCGCGAAAAAGACGACGCAGAAAGAGGCCGACACGGCGACGAGCGCATAGCCCCACCGCACGTGCACGGCTCCGAGCACAATCCCCACGATCGCCGCCGCCAGCAGCGCGATCCACAGCGAGGAGGCCTCCTTGGTCTTGATTCGCAACATGGCTCCGGTCTATTTCAGGTAACTGCCCATCAGGCGGGCGATGTATTTGCCCACGATGTCGAACTCGAGGTTCACGACCGATCCCACGTCGATCCGGCAGAAATTCGTATGTTCGAACGTATAGGGGATGATCGCCACGCGGAACGACGCCTCCTTCGAGTCGCAGACCGTCAGGCTCACGC
>ERZ827516.3320-NODE-3320-length-9969-cov-2.907605_pt1 | contig 9969 bp, 7 predicted proteins | sample MGYA00519703_ERZ827516 | MGnify/ENA primary metagenome ERZ827516 (study PRJEB31778, sample SAMEA3449337) | human gut metagenome | biome: human gut; feature: human-associated habitat; material: faeces | place: United Kingdom | collected 2010/2012 ...
AGCCCAGCGAGAGCGTTACACTTGATTTTTCGCAGGATGCAGCCGCGGGCGCTAGCTCGACCGCGACCGCTCAGTAACAAGACGGTAGCTGAGTATGACAAATGACTATCGCCGCGGCTCCGACGGGGGTCGCGGTTCTGGACGTCCCTCATCGCGGGGACGTTCTGGTTATCAAGGAACGGGTCGGCCATCTTACAACGCGAGGCCGTCCTATGGCAACGACCCTGCGTCGCGTCTCCGTGGCTCGAGTGGTCCTCAAATGCATAACACCAGACCGCGCAAGAGCTCGTCGACCGAATGGCTCACGGGCACGCCGCTGCCCCGTCGCAAAGCCGTCATGGGCTTCATCGGGCTTGGTTTGGGCTTGGGCGTCTTTCGCCTTGCCGACTATCAAATTGTCGAAGCCGATAAACTGCGCGAGCGTGCCGATGCGCGCCGCCTGCTTGCACAGACCCTCTATGCCAAACGCGGCACCATCTACGACCGCAACGGTAACGTGCTGGCGTCGTCGGTCGAATGTCGCAACATCGCCGTGAACCCGCAGCTTGTCGAGGATGTTGACAAGACGGTGTCGGCGCTGGTCAAGGCAACTGGAATCGATAAAAAGACCTGCCGCAAGCTCGTCGAGTCCGATGGCACCTGGGTGTATATCAAGCGCCAGGTGGACGAAGACGATGCTGCGGCGCTGGAGAAGAAGAACCTGCCCGGCGTGCTTTTTGAGCAGGCCATGAAGCGCGTATATCCATACGGCAATCTGGCATCGCAGGTGCTGGGTGTAGTGAATGTAGACAACGACGGCTTGACGGGTCTCGAAAAGCAATACAACAAGCTTCTGACCGGCACGAATGGTACCCTCGTGCGCGAGCGCGCGAGGGACGGCAGCTATATCGCGGGCGGTGCCTATAAAAAGGTGGCTGCGGTCGACGGCGTTGACATCGTGACGACGCTCGACGTCAATATGCAGCGAGCGGCTGAGGATGCTTTGGCGGAGGCTGTCGAGAAGACAAAGGCCAAGAACGGCTCGGCTTTGGTCACCGACCCCACGACTGGTGAAATTCTCGCCGCCTGCTCGTACCCGACCTACGACCAGACCGATCTGGAAAACGCCAAGACCGAGGATATGAACTTGCGCCTGGTCACCGACGCCTACGAGCCCGGCTCGGTCTTTAAGACGCTCGTGGCGGGCGCCGGCTTCGACTTGGGCGTCGTGCGATCGAGTACGTCGTTTGAGGTGCCGGCGAGCATCAAGGTGGGTGACGATACCGTCACCGATGCCGACAAGCGCGACTATGCCATGACCATGGATGTGCGCGAGATGATGCGCCGTTCGTCCAACGTGGGCTTTGTCCTGGTGGGGCGCAAGATCGGTGCGGATGACTTTGCCGCCTATGTGGACAAGTGGGGCATAGGTCACAGCTCCGGTGTCGATTTTCCGGGCGAGAGCCTGGGCATCGTCAAGGAGCGTGACCAGTATGACGGCGCCACGCTGGGTTCGATGAGCTTTGGACAGGCGCTGTCCGTCTCGCCGATTGAGATCGCACGTGCCGTGGGCGGCATCGCCAACGGCGGCGTGATGATGACCCCGCACTTCTATAAGTCCAGCAAAGGCGACGAGAAGGACTGGGGCGAAGGCGAGCGCGCGATTTCGGAGGACGCCGCATCCCAGGTGACATCGTGCATGCAGACGGTCGTGTCCGAGGGAACGGGCGTTGGCGGCGCGGTTGACGGCTATGACGTGGCGGGTAAGACCGGTACGGCCGAACGAGCCGACGAGAACGGCGGCTACCTCAAGGAGAACTACATGTCGTCCTTTATGGGCTTTGCACCGGCACAATCGCCCAAGGTGCTGTGCTATATCACGCTCGACGGAACGCCGAGCGGCTCAGATGCCGCTGCGGTGCCGTTCCAGTCCATTATGGCCAACGCGCTCGACGTGCTGGGTATCCCGCACACGAAGTAGGGGGTTACAATCTTTGGGGCGTGGTTTGTTGTCCCATATGAGGGGTGTTCACATGCCCTGCACCACGCATGCGCGGCGCTGGGATACAATACGCCGATAGCATTATTAGGTTTACAGGGGAGCTGCAATGATAGAGATCGCCGTCAACAACCTCGCGGCCGCAACAGGGGCCCGAACCGTGACGGGAGAAGCCGATCAGGTATGCCGCGGGTGCGTTATCGACTCGCGCCAGGTCGAGGAAGGGACGATTTTCGTCGCCTTTCCCGGTGAAAACGTCGACGGCAATGATTTTGCTTCCCGTGCCGTCCAGTCGGGTGCCGGCGCCGTCGTGATGACGCGTGAGCCCGAGGCCGAGCTGGTCTCGCTGGCGCAGGACAAGGGCTGTGCCATCTTGCTGACCGATGATCCCGAGGAGTTTCTGCTGCGTTTGGCGCACACGTACCGTCTGGAGCTTGGCTGCCTGGTCGTTGGTATTACCGGTTCCATCGGCAAGACGACGACCAAGGACGTGCTCGCCGCTGTGCTCGCCAAGCGCTATCGTGTCTGGGCCACCAAGGGCAATTTCAATAACCTGATCGGCATGCCACTCACGGTGCTTTCCGCTCCGGCCGATACCGAGGTCCTGGTGCTCGAGATGGGCATGAACCATTTCCACGAGATCGAGCGCCTGTCCCAGTCCGCCAATCCCAACCTTGCCATCGTGAGCAAGATTGGTACCTCTCATATCGGCATTTTGGGCAGCCGCGAGAACATCGCCCGCGCTAAGGCCGAGATTGTCCAGGGTATGTGCGCCGCTGGCGACTTCTTGCCGCTGCTGGTTTTGGGCGGCGAGGACGACTTTACGCCGTTCATTCGCGATACGTTCGCCCAGCCTGCTGGTATCGACGTGATGCTGGCCGGCGTCTCGGACGATGATGAGGTCCGTGCCCGCGACGTTCGAGTTGATGACGAGGGCCGTCCGGTCTTTACGCTCGATTTTGGTCAGGGCGAGACAATCGATACCATGCTTGCCATCCCCGGCGTGCAGTCCGTCCCAAATGCCGTTAAGGCCGCCGCGGTTGCCTATCGCCTGGGCGTGACGCCCGAGCAGATCGATGCTGCCTTTAGGGGCCTCACGATCACCGGTCACCGCCAAGAGATCAAGCGCGCCAAGAGCGGTGCCCGCGTCATCGACGATTCCTATAACGCCAGTGCCGAATCCATGGCTGCTGGCCTCGATCTGCTGTGCTCGCTTTCGTGCACGGGGTCTCGCATGGCGATCCTGGGCGAGATGGGCGAGATGGGCGATGAGGCTCCTCGCATGCATGAGCTCGTGGGCGCCTATGCCGCCGCCAAGAAGCTCGACATGCTGGCGTGCGTGGGTGGTGAGCTGGCCCAGCTTATGGCCGATGCCGCGCGCATGATGGGCATGGACGAGGACCGCATCCAGGTGTTCTCCGATTATCAGCAGGTGCTCGACCGCATGGGCGGCGCGCTTGAAAAACATGATGTTGTACTGGTCAAGGGTTCCCGTTTTGTTGAGCTCGACCGCTTTGTGGAAGGTGTGTGCTAGCCCATGTTCGGCAATCCCTCGTATCCAACGTATCAGGCTTTTTTGGGGCTTGGCATCGCCGCTGCCATTGCGCTGCTGCTCATGCCGTGGTGGATCAAGCTGCTCAAGGTCGAGGGTATCGGCCAGCAGGTTCGTGCCGACGGCCCCAAGCGTCATTTGGTTAAGCAGGGAACGCCCACCATGGGTGGCGTTGTCATCCTCGTCGCGATCTCGCTGACCTGCCTGCTGATGGGCAAGCTCACCACCGAGCTCGTGCTCGTGCTGCTCGCCACGCTGGCGACCGGCGTGCTGGGCCTGATCGACGACCTGACCTCCGTTACGCACGGGCGCTCGCTCGGTCTGACGCCTCATGCCAAGATGATCGGCCTAACCATTATCTGTGTCACCTTTACGGTACTTGCCGTCAACTGGTGCGGCGTCGCCCCCGAGATTCGTTTTCCCGGCGGCCTGACGATTGACCTCGGTGTTCTTTCGACCACCATCTGCGGCCTTTCGTTCCCGTGGCTCTACATTGTCTTTTGCTGGCTGATGATCGCCGGTCTTTCTAATGCCGTGAACCTGACCGATGGCCTTGACGGTCTTGCTGGCGGCACCTCCATGATCGCCATGCTCGCCATGGCTGCCATGGCGTTTTTGCACGGAGACGTGAACCTGTCCATCTTCTGCACCGCGTGTGCCGGTGCCTGCTTGGGCTTTCTGTGGTTCAACTGCTATCCGGCGAGCATCTTTATGGGCGATACCGGCTCGCTTGCCCTGGGCGCCGCGTTTGCCTGCACGTCCATCATGACCAACACCGAGGTCGTCTCCCTCATCATCGGCGGCCTGTTTATCGTTGAGACCCTGTCGGTCATGATTCAGGTTGTCTACTTCCACTTTACGCACAAGCGCGTCTTCCTTATGGCGCCCATCCATCATCATTTCGAAAAGAAGGGCTGGGCCGAGACCAAGGTCGTCATCCGTTTTTGGATTATCGCTGCGGCCTTTGGTGCCGTTGGCCTTGCTTTGTTCTTCCAGTTGGGATAGTGGTCTTTCATGCCTCTTGCTGATGTCTTTAGCCTGCTCGTTTTGGGTCAGGGCAAATCCGGTCTCGATGTCGCCCGCTGGGCGCTGGCACATCCCGAGCGCGTAAGCGCCGTTACCGTGTATGGCGGCGGCACCTCTGAGCCCAATGACGCCACGCGTGCGCTCGAGGCTGCTGGTGCGTCGTTTGTCTATGGGGCCGAACAGGTCGAGGGCGCCTATGACGTGTGCGTGACATGCCCGGGTATTTCGGAGTTCTCGTCCTTCTTTAAGGCGGGGCGTGAGCATGCCGCTCAGATTATGGGTGAGCCCGAGTTTGCCTATCGCCTGTCGCCCGATAACTGGATTGCCATCACGGGCACCAACGGCAAGACGACCACCACGTCGCTGACTGATTATCTGCTTAAGGCTGCCGGCGAGGCCAGCGTTGCTGTCGGCAACATCGGCGAGCCGCCGGTCAACGAGATTGACGGCCGAGCCCACAACGAGTGGTTTGTGGCTGAGCTCTCGAGCTATCAGATTGCTACGACAACCGAGCTCCACCCCCGCGTGGCGGTGCTGCTCAACATCACTCCCGACCACTTGGGCTGGCATAAGAGCCATAAGAACTATGCGCTTGCCAAAATCAAACTGTTTGACAATATGGCCGATGACGATCTGGTGGTTGTCGACGTCGAAGACGCCGGCATTCACGAGTTCGATGAGTACATCTACACGCCGGGTCGTCGCATCTGCAAGGTTGCCTTTGACGAGCCTGAGGGCGAGGATGCCGCCTTTGTGCGCGATGGCAAGATGATCGTGCGTCTGAAGGGTGTCGAGACCCCGCTCATCGCTACATCCGCGCTCAAGATCTCGGGCCATCACAATGTTATCAATGCCCTGTGCGCTGCCACGGCTGCCTTGGCGGTCGGTGCCGATGTCGATGGTGTCTGCCGCGGTCTGGCCTCGTTCCAGCCGCTCGAGCACCGCGTGGAGCCGTGTGGCGAGATTGACGGCGTGCGCTACGTCAACGATTCCAAGGCGACCAACACCGATGCGGTCGAGAAGGCACTGACGGCATTTCCCGATGACGACGTGATCTTGCTGCTCGGCGGCCACGATAAGGGCACGCCGCTCACGGACTTCGCGCGCGTCGTTATGGACAACGTGCGCTCGGTCGTCTGCTTTGGCGATGCGCGCGGGCGCTTCACCGCCGCTATGGACGAGGCCGATGTCGATGGCGACGTGGATATCGCCCAGGCGGATGACCTACGCGACGCCGTGGACGTCGCCCGTTCGCTGTCGAGCCGTGGTGACGTGATCTTACTTTCTCCTGCCTGCTCTTCGTTCGATGAGTTCTCGGGCTATGAGGAGCGCGGCCGCGTGTTTAAGGACTACGTGGCCCAGCTTGCCGCTGCAGCGAAATCACAAATGGAATAGGGGTTGCGGTGAGAGAGGAGAGCCCCCGACAAGGTATGAGGAGGCCCGACTCGGACCGTGCTTCCTCACGTCGCACCACACCGCGTTCCAGCCGCGGCGGGCAGTCGTTTAGCGAACGCTATATTGCCGGCGTTCCCGCCCGTATCATGCGCCCCCGTTTGATATTCATGGCCTGCTTGTTTACCTTGGTATGCTTTGGCCTGCTGATGGTGTACTCGGCGTCTTCGGTCGAGGCGCTGCACGAGAATGGCTCGGCGACGTTTTTTCTGGGTCGACAGGCCGCTTTTGCCGTGGTTGGTGTTCTGGCGTTGATTGCCATCGTGCGCGTTTTGCCGGACAGCTGGTTTGGGGAGGATGTGCTCAGGATCTTCCTCATAGGCATGATAGGGCTACTGTTTCTGGTGTTCTTGGTGGGCAGCGGCAGCCGTGGCGCCACGCGCTGGCTCAACATCGCCGGCATTCAGTTCCAGCCTTCCGAGTTTTTAAAGCCATTTGCCATTGCGTATTCGGCTATCATGCTTGATCGCTTTTTTTCGCCCGGTGGCAACATCAACGAATTCCTTCGCAAGATGGGCATTTACCTGGGCATTTCGCTCTTTCTGATCTTTATCCAGCCCGATTTCGGTACTGTCCTGATCATCCTGTTGACCCTCATGTGCATGGCGTTGTTTGCGGGTCTCGACCCCAGATTTATCATCGGCGTGCTAATCTTCGGCATTCTCGTGATCGTGATTGCGCTTGTCGCAGAGCCGTACCGTATGGTGCGTATTCAGGTTGCCTTGAACCCTTGGGCCGACGAGTATGGTGACGGCTATCAGGCCACGCTTGCCATCATGGCCTTTGCCTCGGGCGGTCTGTTCGGCCGTGGCATCGGCAACTCAACCATGAAGTACTCGTATCTGCCCGAGGCACACAACGACTACATCTTGGCCATCATTGGCGAGGAAGTCGGTTTTGTCTACTCGGCGTTTCGCATTGCCGAGCAGGCGACCGATCGCCGGGGCGCGCTTATGGCGTCTGGCTCCGCGGTCATTCTCGCAGTGCAGTTTTTGATTAACGCGCTGGGCATCCTCAACGTGTTTCCCATGACGGGCAAACCGTTGCCGTTTATTAGCTACGGCGGTTCGTCGATTATTGTGTCGCTCATGCTTGCCGGGTTGATCCTGCGCGTTTCGTACGAGAGCGCCCGCCGCGATGAGTATGACCGCCGCCGCGAGAGCTTTGCCGTTATGGATGAGAGTACCGCCGGCGTGCCCCACGTGCGCGGCGAGCGATCTTCGCGTAACGGTTTTACCGTCCTGGATGGCTCTGCGACCGAGCCGGCAGCCCGCCCGCGTCAACGAACGGCGCCGCAAGGTCGTCCTCAGCGCCCCAGCCCTCGCAACGCGGGCGGCGGATATAATCGAATCGATTTGAACTCGGACCCGTCGGCGCGTCTGCGTATCGACGACCAGGGACCGCGTGTACGAAGGGACTACCATGACCGATAAAATGACCGTTGCTATTGCAGCCGGCGGCACGGCCGGGCACATCAACCCCGCGCTCGCCTTGGCCGAAGAGCTGCGTGACCGTGGCCACCACGTTGTGTTCGTGGGCCAGTCGCGCAAGCTCGAGGGTCGTCTGGTCCCCGAGGCTGGGTTTGATTTTGTGCCCATTACGGTCACGGGCTTCGACCGCTCCCGTCCTTGGACGGCGCTGACCTCGCTGTGGCGTGTCAACAAAGCCAAGCGTGTGCTCGCCAGTCATTTCTCAAAGGTCGGCAAGCCCGATGCCGCCATTGGTTTTGGTGCCTATGTCGAGGTTCCGCTGCTGGGGTGGTGCAAGGGCGCGGGCGTTCCGTATCTGCTGCATGAGCAGAACTCTGTTCCGGGCCTGGCCAACAAGATGATGAACTCCCACGCCGCCCGCGTGTGCATCTCGGTGCCGGCAGCGCGTTCGGTCTTTGAGCGCGAAGGTGACCCTGACCACGTGCTCATGACCGGCAACCCCGTACGTCGCTCGGTGATCGAGGGCGATCGCGCTCGCGGCCGCAAGGCACTTGGCGTTCCCGAGGACGCTACGCTGCTGCTCGTCTTTGGCGGTTCACTTGGCGCCCAGCACCTCAACGAGCGTGTGGCTTCGCTCAAAAACGAGCTCCTTTCGCGCAAGAACCTCTATGTGTTGCATTCGACGGGTGCCGACGGCTTTGAGGAGACCGAGCGCGCTTTGGCGCTGACGCCCGAGGAGGCGAAGCGTTACCGCGTCCAGCCTTACATCGACAACATGGGCGATATGCTGGCTGCTGCCGATTTGGTGCTCTCGCGTTCGGGCGCATCGAGCGTGGCCGAGATCGCTGCACTCGCCGTGCCTTCGGTGCTCGTGCCGTACCCGCATGCGACGGCCGACCACCAAACCACCAATGCCCGTTATCTGGTCGACGCTGGGGCCGGCGTGCTCTGCGCCGATGCCGATATCGACGGTTCTGCCTTTGCCGATGAACTGCTGCACCTGGTCGATGACGCGGCGGCGCGCGACGCCATGCGTCAGGCGGCGCGTGGTCTGGCTCAGGATAGGGCCGCCGCTCTTCTGGCGGATGTGGTAGAGGGTTTGCGTTAGTTAGACGGGATATCGTCGGTCGCCCTCGCGCTGATGCGGTAGGTGCGGTACAGTTAACGGGTTACAGGCAGTGTTTACGCAAGGAGTACACGAGCACATGGCTGATTCCCAGACTGCAACCTCCGCGCCCGAGTTTAAGAGCGCCCACTTTATCGGTATCGGCGGCGCCGGCATGAGCGGCATCGCCCTCGTTCTTCACGAGCGCGGTTATGCCGTTACCGGCTCCGACCTTAAGACGTCACGTTATATCCGCCAGCTTACCCGCGCTGGTGTGAAGGTGCATGTGGGCCATGAGGCCGCCACGATCGACGAGGTCAAGCCCGACGTGGTTGTTGTCTCCACCGCTATTCCGGAGTCCAACCCTGAACTCGTGCGCGCTCGCGAGCTTGGTATTCCCGTGTGGCCCCGTGCCAAGATGCTCTCTGCTTTGGGCCACGGCTACACCACCGTCGCTGTTGCCGGCACGCATGGCAAGACCACCACGTCTTCGATGTGCGCCACCATGCTCGACCGCATGGGTCTGGATCCGAGCTTCTTGATCGGTGGCATCGTCGAGGGCTATGATACGAACGGCAAGAACGGCTCGGGCGACTACTTTGTCGCTGAGGCCGACGAGTCCGACAGCTCCTTCCTGTTCCTGAACCCCAACGTGGTCATCGTGACCAACGTCGAGGCCGACCACCTCGATCACTACTCGGGTATCGAGGAGATCGAGTCAACTTTCGCCAAATTCATGAGCCTGGTGGGCGAGGACGGCACCGTCATCGTCTGCGGTGAGGACCCGCATCTGGTCGAGCTCGCCAAGTCGACGGGTCGTCACGTGCTTTCCTACGGCTTTGCCGAGAGCAACGACATCGTCTGCATGCACCCGGATGTCAAGGGCATCCAGAGCGATTTTATCGTTCGCTTTGAGGACGGCACTGAGCACGCTGTGGAGATCAAGAGCAATCCCGGTCGCCACAACATGCTCAACGCCACGGCGGTGCTCACCGTCGCCCATGTCCTGGGCCTTGACATCGACGCCGCCGCCAAGGCGCTCTCGAGCTTTGAGGGCGTCCGCCGTCGCTTTACCCACGTGGGCGATATCGATGGCATCACCGTGGTCGATGATTACGGCCATCACCCCACCGAGATCAAGGCGACGCTTGCTGCTGCTTCGTCGCTGGGCTACAAGCACGTCGACGTCGTGTTCCAGCCGCTATTCGCGCCTGCAGGCCCTGTGCGACGACTTTGCCGATGCATTTGCCAATGCCGATAAACTGCTGCTGATTGATGTGTTCTCGGCTGGCGAGATGCCCATTCCGGGTGTCACCTCTAAGATGCTCGCCGATACCGTGCGCGCCAAGCATCCTGGCAAGGAGGTCGTGTACTGCTCCAGCCGTCTTGAGCTCAATCAGGAGCTCGAGCAGATGGTGGGCGAGGG
>ERZ827516.3323-NODE-3323-length-9962-cov-4.796911_pt1 | contig 9962 bp, 8 predicted proteins | sample MGYA00519703_ERZ827516 | MGnify/ENA primary metagenome ERZ827516 (study PRJEB31778, sample SAMEA3449337) | human gut metagenome | biome: human gut; feature: human-associated habitat; material: faeces | place: United Kingdom | collected 2010/2012 ...
TTGACAATGGAGACGGCCTCGTCCAGCTCGGCGCGGCTCTGCTTCTCCGTGGCGCACCACAGCAGCCCGCCCTCCACCGGCCAGCCCCCCAGGATGCCGCGCGACTCCAGGGCGGAAAGCACCTTCTGGGGTTCGGGCAGATCGGTGACAAACTCGTGGAAGAAGGGGCCGGGGTAGCGCAGGGACACGCCGGGCAGCCGGCACAGCTCTGCGGCCAGGTAGTGGGCCTTAGCGTGGCACTGCTCGCCCACCTGCCGAAGCCCGTCCGGCCCCATGAGGGACAGGTAGACGGAGGCGGTGAGGGCGCACAGCGCCTCGTTAGAGCACACGTTGGACGAGGCCTTCTCCCGGCGGATGTGCTGCTCCCGGGCCTGGAGGGTGAGAACGTAGGCCCGGCGGCCTTCGTGGTCGGTGGTCTCTCCTACAATGCGGCCGGGCAGCTTCCGGGTGAGGGCGGCGGTGGCCGCCCTCACCCCGGAGGACCGGGAGCTGCTGGCGGCGCTGACCGGGGAGCTGCTGCCCGCGCGGGAGGATATCGCCGCCAAAAAGCAGCTGCTTTTGCGCCACGGGCTGGCGCTGTGGGATACGCTGGAAAGCTGCACCATCACTGGCGCGTCGGATGCTTCTATCCGGGATGTGGTGCCCAACGATATCACCGGGCTGCTGCGCAAGGTGCCCATCCGGGCGGTGTTCTGCAACGGCGCCACAGCCTACCGTATCTACACAAAATATCAGCAGCCGCTTACCGGCATCCCGGCTGTCCGTCTGCCGAGCACAAGCCCCGCTAACGCTGCCTGCAGCCCCGCCCGGCTGGAAGCGCTTTGGGGCGCTGCGCTGGCGGACTGGATCGTAAAATGATGACAAGGCTGTAAATTCTTTTGCGGGATACTTGCGTTTTTTTGCGGACGTTGTATTATGGATATCATAAGGGGCGCACTGCCCCGGACAAGGAGAAATGACCATGAGCAAGATCATCCGCACCCAAAAGCCCAGCGTGCTGCCTTTTTACGCCATGGCGCTGGTGTTCGTGGTACTGTGCGCGGTGCTGCCGGTATACAAATTATGGGCGCTGCTGGTGGCGCTGGGCGGTGCCGCCGTGGCTTTTGGCGTGGCACAAAAGACCTGCCCGCCCCGGGTGGTGGAGCGGGAAGTACCCTTCCACACCGGTGTGGAGGATGTGGATCAGATGCTGACCGATATCCAGCAGAAGCTGGACACCCTGCACGCGCTGAACGAGACTTTGCCCGACCCGCAGCTGTCTGCCGCCATGACCCGCATGGAAAAGGCGGGACGCTCCATCGTGGAAGCGGTGGAAGCAAACCCCGCCAAGGCAAAGCAGGTGCGCCGGTTTGCCAACTACTATCTGCCGGACGCCGTAAACGTTTTGCAGCAGTATGCAAAGCTTGCAAAGCAGGGTGTGCGGGGCGAGAACGCCGCCGCCATCCGCGCCGAGGTGGAGCACAACGCTGCCTCCATTGCCACCGCTTTTGAAAACCAGCTGGATGCCCTGTACGCGGCAGAGAGCATGGACCTGTCCGCAGACCTGACCGTTTTGCAGAATATGCTGAAAGGGCAGGGTCTGAGCAAGTAAAACTGGAATATCCCCTCGGGATTTTGAAAGGAAGGAATCACTTATGGCTGACAATACCCTGAACTTTGATCTGGATGCCCCCGCAGTGCCCACCCTGACGCTGGACCCCACCCCCGCTGCTGTGCCGCAGGAGGAAAAGCCCGCCGCTGCTCCTGCCCCGGAAGCACAGGTGAACCTGACCCCCGAGGAGCAGGCCATGGTGGATCAGTTTGCCCAGAAGATCGATATCACCAACAGCCAGCAGGTGCTGCAGTACGGCTCTGCCTGCCAGAAGAAGATCGGCGATTTCTCCGAAGCAGCCCTCTCCAAGGTGTCCACCAAGGATCTGGGCGAGGTGGGTGATATGATCACCGACCTCATCGGCGAGCTGAAGAGTTTTGACGCCAACGAGGAGCAGCAGAAGGGCATCATGGGCTTCTTCAAGAAGAAAACCAGCCAGCTGGATGCCCTCAAGACCAAGTACGACAAGACCGAGACTAACGTGGAAAAGATCCAGTCCATGCTGGAAGCCCATCAGGTGCAGCTGCTCAAGGATATCGCCATGCTGGACAAGATGTACGAGTTGAACATGGCCTACTTCAAGGAGCTGAGTATGTATATCCTTGCCGGCAAGAAAAAGCTGGCAGATGTGCGTGCCAACGAATTGCAGCAGGCTATGGACAAGGCCAAGGTCTCCGGCCTGCCGGAGGACGCACAGGCTGCCCGCGACCTTGCCGACCAGTGCGAGCGTTTTGAGAAAAAGCTGTATGATCTGGAACTGACCCGCAATATCAGCCTGCAGATGGGCCCTCAGATCCGTCTGCTGCAAAACAACAACACCATGATGGCAGAAAAGATCCAGTCCACCATCGTGAACACCATCCCGCTGTGGAAGAACCAGATGGTGCTGGCACTGGGTCTGGCACACAGCCAGCAGGCCATGCAGGCCGAGCGCGCCGTGACCAACATGACCAACGACCTGCTGAAGAAGAACGCCGAGGCGCTGAAGATGGGCACCATCGAGACCGCCAAGGAGAGCCAGCGCGGCATCGTGGATATCGAGACCCTGCAGCAGACCAATAAGAGCCTGATCGAGACGCTGGACGAGCTGAACAAGATCCAGAGCGAGGGCCGCGCAAAGCGCGTTGCCGCCGAGCAGGAGCTGACCCGCATCGAGGACGAGCTGAAAACCAAAATGATGGAGATCCGGAGCTGAAATGGCAAACGCTGATTTTTCTCAGAACAACAAACAAACCGCTCCCGGCGGTTTTGACGCGGGCAGCTACCGCGAAAAGGCAAAACCGGAGCAGACCGTAAAGTTGACCCCCCGCCAGCAGAAGCTGGCCGCACTGGAAGCAAAGCTGCCCGCTGCGCTTTCCACCCGGGCGGCGGCGCTGGCTTTGAGCGTAGTGGTGATGCTGGCGGCTTTCTTTGGCTTTGGCAGCGCCAAGCTGCGCGGCAAGTACAACACCGCCCGCCAGTGGTTCACCGCAGGGGTCGCCGCCGACAACGGCTATAACCTGAGCGAGGAACTGACCACCCGGGAGAACACGGCCGCAAATATCCTCACCACCGCATCCAATACCCTTGGCGCAGACAGCGCCGAGGTGCTGGCCGCACAGACGGCGCTGAACGATTTTTCCGCTTGTCTGCAAGCGGTGCAGAACGGCGGCAAAAGCCAGACGCTGACTTCGCTGCCCTATTATCAGGGCAGCATGATGCACGCGCTGTATCAGGCCGATCAGGCACTGGGCACTGCCATCGACCAGCTGTATGCAAAGTTGCAGGAGCAGGCCGCCGACCCCATGAAGATGGGCGCGGTGCAGGGGCAGTACGGCCAGTTCAACAGTGCAGCCACCATCATCGGCACCTTGCAGTACAATACGGCGGTGTATGAATATCAAAAGGATGTCGGCGGCTTCCCGGCCAGTGTGCTGGGCACTTTGTCCGGCGTAAAGGAGGTTGAGCCATTCGCATGAAAAACCTTGCAAAACGCATCAGCGCACTGGTGCTGGCCGTGGTGGTCAGCGCGGCGGTGCTGTGCCCGGCGGCCTTTGCCGCCCAACTGCCCAGCCTCCCCAAGGACGAGTGTGTGGTGGACGATGCCGGTGTGCTGAGCAGCAGCACCGTGCAGACCATCACCGAACTGAACGCCCAGCTGGAATCCAGCTGCAGCGGCGCACAGATCGGTGTACTGACAGTAGAATACACGGGTAATGATTCCACAGAGGATTACGCCACACAGGCTTTCAACGCATGGGGCATCGGTTCGTCCTCCCAGAATAACGGCGTGCTGATTTTGCTGGTAATGGAATCGGCGCAGTACGCGGACGGCGACTACTACCTGACCTATGGCGATGGTTTCCGCAACACCACGCTGGCAAAGCAGTCCAGCGCCATCGCCCAGACCATGGAGGATCAGTTTGCCGCAAAGGATTATGACGGTGCAGTGACTACCTGTGCCCGCAACGTGGCAAACACCATTGCGGACATCTACGGGGTCAGCCTTTCCGGCAGCGTGGGCAACGGTAGTACCGTGCAGCCCGGGTATCAGGGCAGCCAGAGCAGCGGCGGCAGCACCCTGACCGACATCTTGACCCTTGTGGTCGGCGCTGTTCTGCTTATCGTCATCATCCGGTCAATGGCCTATGTTTTTGCCAGCCCCTGCGGCTGGCTGTGGTGCTTCGGCGGACCCCGTCCTCCTTACAGACGACGTGGCCGCCGCGGCCCGCCGCCGCCCCCGCCGGGCGGCTACTACGGTGGCTCCCGTGGCCCCCGGCCTCCGCGCGGCGGCAGCTTTGGCGGCATGGGCGGCGGCTCCTTCGGGGGTGGTGCCGGGCGCGGCGGTTTCGGCGGCGGCAGCTTTGGCGGCGGCTTCGGCGGCATGGGCGGCGGTTCCAGCCATGGCGGCGGTGGTGGCCGTGGGCGGTAATGAGAATAAAAAGAGAAAGGCGGTGGCTTTACCACTGCCTTTCTCTTTTTTACGCCTTTTATCGTGAATGGAATTCATTTGACAAAACAATTTTTGTAACTTATACTGGATGACATCACGAAAAATAAAGGAAGTATCTGTCATGCTGACTCTGGATAAGATCTACCACGCCGCCTTTGTACTGAAGGACGTAGCGCGCAAGACCGACCTCATCGAAGCCCCCAAGCTGTCCAAGGACTGCCAGCTGTACCTTAAGACCGAGAACCTGCAGGCCACCGGCAGCTTTAAGGTGCGAGGCGCTTACTATAAAATCAGCCAGCTTTCTGAGGAGGAGAGCGCCAAGGGCGTCATTGCCTGCTCTGCGGGCAACCATGCGCAGGGGGTGGCGCTGGCGGCTACCCGGCGCGGCATCCGCAGCATCGTCTGTATGCCGGACGGCGCACCCCTGATGAAGGTGGAAAACACCAAAAATCTGGGCGCGGAGGTCTGTCTTGTGCCCGGCACCTACGACGAAGCCCACGACAAGGCCGTGCAGCTGCAAAAGGAGTACGACATGACCTTTATCCACCCCTACGATGACGAGCAGGTCATCGCCGGGCAGGGTACCATCGGCTTGGAGATCCTTGACCAGCTGCCGGATGTGGACGCTGTGGTGGTGCCGGTGGGCGGCGGCGGACTGATTTCCGGTATTGCCTTTGCCATCAAGACCCTGCGCCCGGAGGTCAAGGTGTACGGCGTACAGGCCGAGGGTGCCCCCAGTATGTACCGCAGCCTGCACGAGCACAAGTACCAGACCCTGAAATCTGCTTCCACCTTTGCGGACGGTATTCAGGTCAAGACCCCGGGCGAGCTGACCTATCAGCTATGCGAGCAGTATGTGGACGATATCGTTACCGTGACCGAGGACGAGACGGCGGCGGCCATTCTCTCCCTGATGGAGAACCAGAAGCTGGTGGCTGAGGGTGCAGGCGCTGTGCCGGTGGCAGCAGTACTGTTCCACAAGCTGCCGGTGGAGGGCAAAAAGGTGGCCTGCGTCATCTCCGGCGGCAACATTGATGTGAACATCCTGAACCGCGTCATCACCCGCGGTCTTGTGATGAGCGGCCGCAAGGCAAACCTGACCATCGCGCTGGAGGACAAGCCCGGCCAGCTGAAAAAGGTGGCCGAGGTGGTATCCCGCTGCGGCAGCAATGTGGTGTCGGTGCAGCATGACGGCTCCGACCCCAATATGCCCATCTCCAGCTGCTTCCTCAAGCTGACGCTGGAGACCCGCGATGCCGCCCAGATCGAGCAGATCCGCACCGAGCTGACCAAGGCCGGTTTCCAGCTGGTCACCGAGCGGGTGTAAACTTCATCGTTTGCAAGAGTGAAAGCCTTCCCCCGGACGGGGAAGGTGGATGCGAACGTAGTGAGCAGACGGATGAGGGCGCAGGCAAGCAGCAGCTTACGGGAAATTACCCCCTCGTCTGGCTCTATCCGAAGAAAAAAGCGAATTTGTTCTAAACTTGATGTAATATAAAGGAGAAAATATACTATGAAAGTCGTATCTACCGCCAACGCACCTGCCGCCATCGGCCCTTACAGTCAGGCACTGGATCTGGGCAACATGGTGTTTGTTTCCGGGCAGATCCCGGTAGACCCCGCCACCGGCACCATGGCCGATACCGTGGAGCAGCAGGCCGCCCAGAGCCTTGCTAACCTGAAGGCGATTCTGGCCGAGGCGGGGCTTTCCATGAACAACGTGGTCAAGACGGTGATCTTTCTGGCCGATATCAACGATTTTGCCGCAGTGAACGCAGAGTACGCCAAGGCCTTTGCCGAGCCGTTCCCCGCCCGCAGCTGCGTGCAGGTGGCAGCCATCCCCAAGGGCGCAAAGCTGGAGATCGAGTGCATCGCCGTGCGGGACTGAGCGAAAAATAAGACAAGAAAAGCGGGACACCGGAGCATCTGCGGATGCTTTGGTGTCCCGTTTTTGATAACGTTTAAAACTGGTGCATTTACTTCTGCACACCGGCCTCGCATTGCTCGATGAACTGCTTGGCCACCCGGGGGCTGCGGCCGCCGGCACGCAGGGCAAAGGCCTCGGCCTTGAGCAGCAGCTGCTCGGTGGGCATCTGGATGTTGTGCTGCTTTGCCAGCTCCTCCAGAATGGTCTCGAACCGTGCCTTCTCCGGCCGCTGGAAGGTGACCGTAAGGCCGAACCGGGCGGAAAGGCTCATCAACTCCTGCCGGGTGTCGGCTTCATGGATGTCGTCGCCGGTGCGGTCCGAGAGGGTTTCCTTGATGAGGTGGCGGCGGTTGGAGGTGGCGTACACCGCAATGTTCTGAGCGCGTCCGCCTACGCTGCCCTCCAAGATGGCCTTCAAGGCGGCAAAGTTGTCGTCGTTGGCGGTAAAGCTCAGATCGTCGATGAACAAAATGAACTTGAGCGGGTTTGCCGCCAGCTTGTCCATCAGGTCGGGGATCTGATACAGCTGGTTCTTTTTTACCTCTACCAGCCGCAGTCCCTCGGGCGCAAACTCGTTGGCAATGGCCTTTACCGCGCTGGATTTGCCGGTACCGGCGTCACCGTACAGCAGCACATTGTTGGCGGGCATCCCGGCTAGCAGTGCCTTTGTGTTGGCGATCACCTTTTCCCGCTCCTTCTCGTAGCCGGGCAGCTCGGAAAGGCGCTGCGGGTCGGGGTATTTTACCGGCACAAGCTGGCCGTTCTCCACCGTGAATACATGGTGCTTTGCAAACATACCGTAGCCCTTTTTGCCCACCTCGCTCATGCGCTGGGCGTAGGCGGCGGCAAGGTCGAGCTCACAGGTCTGCCACCGGGGCAGGAAAGCCAGTTCCGGCCGCTGCGCCTGCTCCGAGTAGGCGGTCTGGAACAGCTCGTCCAGCGTCAGCCCGCACAGCTGCTGCAAAAACTGCAGCTCGCTGTCCAAGGCGCTTTGCAGCAGCGCGTCCAGCTGCCCGGCAGCGGCCTGCCGCACGCAGATGGTCTCGGCCTCCAGCACAGCATTGCTCAGGTAGCTGCCCCAGTTGGTGGTGTACTCGAACAAAGCGGCCTCAAAGGCGGCTACGGCATCGCATACCGGGCCGTAGGAGGAGCAGCCCGCCTCCATGCGGTCGGTCAGGTCTAAAAGCTTTGCCACAACAGGGTCGTTCAGCAGGGCGCGGAACACAACAAGCCCATGCAGATGGGCATTCCATTCTCTTAATTTCATAGGTCGATCCCTTTTCCTCTCCAATAGCACATACCCTACAAAACGCAGGTACGCGGATATCAAAAGTATACAGCGGTTCGGGCGGGGATGCAAGGGGTGTTAAAAATGCTTCATCTTTGGGCTGATTCAGGTTACAAATTGTCGATTGACAAAAGCCCGGTTTATAGTATAATTTACATCAACAAATGCGCAGATGGGAAAAAGTACCACACGATCCCCACTGTTCAGAGAGCTGCCGTCTGGTGCAAGGCAGTCAGCGTTTCGTGCGGAAAATCATCCCGGAGCAGCCTGCCCAACGGGTGCAAACCCCTGTAAGCAGCGCCGGTTGCAGCCGTTACCGTGCAGGGCTTTGTTGGAAGCCCGTGAGAGGGTGTGCACAGCACGCCAACGAGAGTGGTACCGCAGAGAGCTTGATGTTACAAGGTCTTTGTCTCTTGAAGAAAGCAGGGGACAAGGGCTTTTTCTTTTTCAAAAGCTCTCCCTGAGGGAATGGATAAGAAGTGGAACAGGAATAGGAGCAACACCATGCAGTTGAATGGTTCTCAGATCTTTGTAGAGGTCCTGTGCGAGCAGGGAGTGGACACTCTTTTTGGCTACCCCGGCGGCGCTGTGCTGAACCTTTACGACGAGCTGTATAAGAATGCCGACCGCATCACCCATGTGCTTACCGCCCACGAGCAGGGCGCAGCCCATGCAGCGGACGGCTACGCCCGCGCCACCGGCCGCACCGGCGTGGTGCTGGCCACCAGCGGCCCGGGTGCCACCAATCTGGTCACCGGCATTGCAACCGCCTATATGGACTCGGTGCCCATGGTGGCCTTTACCGGCAACGTGCCCACCAGCAGTATCGGCAAAGACGGCTTTCAGGAAGCTTACATCGAGGGCATTACGGTGCCCATCACAAAGCATAACTTCACGGTGCGCCGGGTAGAGGACTTGGCTGACACCATGCGGGCAGCCTTCCGCATTGCGCAGAGCGGCCGCAAGGGCCCGGTGCTGGTGGATATCCCCAAGGATGTCACCGCTGCTGTCTGTGAGTTCACTCCCAAGCAGCCGGAGCAGATCCGCACCGTGACCACCTACGACGAACAGCAGGTCAAGTGGGCCGCCGATATCATCAACGCGGCCCAGCGCCCGCTGGTCTATTTTGGCGGCGGCGTGCGGAGCGCGGCTTCCTGCCAGCCCCTGCGTGACCTGATCCACAAGGCGGAGATCCCCGCCACCTATACCCTGATGGCCGCAGGCGTTGTGCCCTACGGTGACCCGATGAACATCGGCATGGTCGGAATGCACGGCTGCTACACCTCCAACCGGGCGGTTGCGGATTGCGACGTGCTGATCGCACTGGGCACCCGCTTTTCTGACCGCGTGGCCCTGAACCCCAAGACCTTTGCCAGGAATGCCACCATCATCCAGATCGATATCGACCCCAGTGAGCTGGGCAAGAATGTGGATGTGGATCTTGCCATTGCCGGTGATGTCTGCTATGTCCTGAGCGGGATGCTCCCCCTCATTGAGGAGAAGAAGCACCCCGACTGGATGAAGATGATCCACGAGTGGCAGGCGCAGGATTACCACCCTGTGTCCGACCCCACCCGCCTGATGCCCCATCAGGTCATCGGCGAGGTGTGCAGCCAGTGCGGCCCCGAGGCCGTGTATGTCACCGACGTGGGCCAGCACCAGATGTGGGCGGCCCAGTACATCCGCCACACCAAGAGCCGCGGCTTTATCACCAGCGGCGGCCTGGGCACCATGGGCTTTGGCTATGGCGCGGCCATCGGCGCGCAGATGGCGCTGGGCCGGGAGCAGCGGGTGGTCATGTTCACGGGCGACGGTTCCTTCCACATGAACCTCAACGAGGCCTGCACCGCTGTCAGCTATGAGCTGCCCATCATCACGGTCATCTTCAACAACTCTGTGCTGGGCATGGTGCGCCAGTGGCAGACCACTTTCTACGAAAAGCGCTACTCCCAGACCGACCCTCACCGCCGCACCGACTTTGTCAAGCTGGCGGACGGCTTTGGCCTGAAGGGCTACCGCTGCACCAACCTCCCCGAGTTCCAGGCCGCATTTGCCGATGCCCTCAAGCAGAAGGGCCCCACCTGGATCGAGTGCATCATCGACAAGGACGAAAAGGTCCTGCCCATGATCCCCGGCGGCGGCGACATCAATGATATCATCATGGAATAAGGAGGACTGACCCATGGAATCCAAACGCAGAGTCATCAGTCTGCTGGTGGACAAC
>ERZ827516.3325-NODE-3325-length-9959-cov-3.469002_pt1 | contig 9959 bp, 5 predicted proteins | sample MGYA00519703_ERZ827516 | MGnify/ENA primary metagenome ERZ827516 (study PRJEB31778, sample SAMEA3449337) | human gut metagenome | biome: human gut; feature: human-associated habitat; material: faeces | place: United Kingdom | collected 2010/2012 ...
GCACACCCTTGCCCTGGTAAACGGACTTGTCGCCATCGCGACGCTCCCAAGCCTCAGCCTCACCGGTGGAGGCGCCGGACGGAACCAGACCCTTGCCCTGAGCGCCGTCTTCGGTCTCCAAGTAGACCTCAACGGTCGGGTTGCCACGGGAATCGAGAATCTGACGCGCGTACACGCTTTCAATTACTGCCACAACTACTCCTTAAAACGGTTGTGTATCTTGAATGACATTCTTAAGAGTAGTGCGATTTGTGGACGTTGTGAACAACACGCCCAAAATTTAGCGTTAGCGCTCACAATGCCAGTGTGCCGCCTGATTGCAAGGCAGTACGGACGAAATCGCTCAGTCAACATCCTTGCCATTGAGGTAGCCGATTTCACTGTCGGACAATTTCAGTTCGCTGGCTTTGAACGAGTCCTGAATCTCCTGCGGGTTTCTGGCCGAGGGAATCGTGAACAGGTATTGGTATTGCGCAAGTTCCCACGCGAGCGTGACGCGCTGGTAGGAGCAGTCGTGAATCTTGGCGACTTCGCGGAACCGGTCGAACAGATGCTCGTTGAACGGGTCAAGGAATCCACCGAGCGGCGACCAGCAGACGAAAGCCAAACCGAGCTTTTCGCAGGTTTCCAACGTGTGTTCGGGGTCGCGGTGAACCGGGGAGAACTGGTTTTGGACGGCCACGAGACGATCGCCCAAAATGTTGTGGGCGGTTTCGATGTCTGTGTTGTCGATTCTGGAGATACCAACCGCTTTGGCCACACCTTCGTCCACGAGCTGCTTGAGTGCGCCCATCTGGTCTTCGTACGGCACCTGCGGATCATTGCAGTGCGAGTAGAGCAGATCGAGCGTATCGACACCGAGGCGGCGGGCTGATTCCTTGGCATTGGCGATCATGGTTTCAGGTCGGGCGTCGGCCTGCCAGCCGTAGTTGCCGTTGCCGTCAAGCGTGCGCAGCCAGCCGGTTTTGGTGGCTACGAGCACCTGATCTTTGGGGCCATGCCACGAGTGCAGAGCATCGCGGACCAGATATTCACCATAGCCCATATCCTCCGGTTCGCCGGTGCCGGGTGCGCTGGGCAGATAATAGGACCAAGCCGTGTCCAAATAACGGACTCCGGCATCGAGCGCGGCATGGATGGTCTCGATTGCCTGATCACGGTTGGAGGGGCGCCCCTCGATGGCGAGCGCCATCGTGCCCATGCCGAGGCGGGGAATCTCATAGCCGGCAAGTGTTGCCGTGGTCGCGCTCTGGTTCGTGCGGTTCGTAGTCGTTTCGCTCATAGCAGTCACTTAATCCCGCTCGCTGGACAGCCGGAACGATTCCGTCTGGGGTGAATCATCGTCACAAACGACGGCATGAATATGAATATGGCTCACCGGAGGTTGCCCGGTGAGCCATAGCTGGCTCGACTGCCGCCTCGCACCCCGTCTACAAACGGCTCTGCCGTTTGCTTGACGACGGGGTCCATGCCAAATCATCAAGTAACTGGTTGGTCCAGAGGACTACCTGGTCGGAGCTCATGGGGCCTTGGCCCAGGGAGCCGGTGAACGGGGTGGGGACGATGAGCTGGTGGGTGACCGGGCGGTATTGGGTGCCTTTGTAAATACGGCCCATACGCATCTGGATGGATTCGGGCGGGTCGATGCGACCGATGCGCACGCGGTTGGATTGCGCGAGAATCTCCGAAATGCCGAGCTTGCGGGCCTTGAACTTCAGACGGGCCACGTCGAACAGGGTCTCGAATTCGACCGGCGGCTTGCCGTAACGGTCGGTAAGTTCCTCTTCCAAATCCTTCAGATCGGCCTCGTTGCGGGCGGAGGCGAGCTTGCGGTACGCTTCCAGACGCAGCTTGTCCGAATCAATGTACTCGATCGGAATCGACGCTTCGATGGGCAGGTCGATGGACACGGCCACCGGCTCGACGTTCTCTTCGGGCTCCTTGTACTTTTCCACGGCTTCGGACACCATGCGTACGTACAGGTCGAAGCCCACGCCCTCGATATGGCCGGACTGCTCGTCGCCCAGAAGGTTACCGGTGCCGCGCAATTCCAAGTCCTTCATGGCCACGTCGAAACCGGAGCCGAGCGCCGTGTTCTGCGCGATGGTGGCGAGCCGGTCATGGGACTGCTCGGTCATCGGCTTGGACGGGTCGTACAAGAAGTAGGCGTACGCGCGCTCGCGGCCGCGACCGACGCGGCCACGCAGCTGATGGAGCTGGCTCAAGCCGAAACGGTCGGCATGGTCGACGATCAGCGTGTTCGCATTGGAGATATCAAGACCGGTCTCGATGATTGTGGTACACACGAGCACGTCGATGTCGCGATGCCAGAAGTCGCGGATGATCTGGTCGAGCTGCTTCTCCCCCATCTTGCCGTGGGCGATGCCGACGTGCGCCTCGGGCACCAGCGTGTGGATCTTGTCGGCGATGGACGAGATGTCCTGCACACGATTGTGGACATAGAACACCTGGCCGCCTCGCAGCAGTTCGCGGCGTACGGCTGCGGTGACCTGCGCATCCTCGTAGGCGCCCACATAGGTCAGCACCGGCAACCGGTCTTCGGGCGGGGTGGCGAGCGTGGACATCTCGCGAATGCCGGTCACGGCCATTTCCAGCGTGCGCGGGATAGGCGTGGCAGACAGGGACAGCACGTCCACGTTGGTGCGCAGGGCTTTCAGCGTCTCCTTGTGTCCCACGCCGAAACGCTGCTCCTCATCGATGATGACGAGTCCCAGATCCTTGAACTTGATTTTCGGGTTCAGCAGCTTGTGCGTGCCGATGACCACGTCCACCGTGCCGGTTTCCAGCCCCTCGATGGTCTCGTTGATCTCTTTGGTGGTCTGGAATCGGCTCATGGCCGCCACATTGACCGGGAAACCCTCGAATCGTTCGCTGAACGTCTCGTAATGCTGCTGGACAAGCAGCGTGGTGGGCACGAGCACGGCCACCTGCTTGCCGTCCTGCACGGCCTTGAAGGCGGCACGCAGTGCGATTTCGGTTTTGCCGAAGCCCACGTCGCCGCAGATGAGGCGGTCCATCGGCACGGGCTTTTCCATGTCGGATTTAACTTCGTCGATGGTGGTGAGCTGGTCGGCGGTTTCCTGATAGGGGAAGGCGTCTTCCAGCTCTTTCTGCCATGGGGTGTCCGGGCTGAACGCGAAGCCCTTGGCGCGCTGGCGGGCGGAGTACAGCTTGATCAGGTCGTCGGCGATCTCGTGGACGTGCTTGCGGGCCTTGGCCTTGGTGGCCGCCCAGTCGGAGCCGCCGAGCTTGTTGAGCTTGGGGGCTTCGGCGCCGATGTATTTGCTGACCTGGTCGAGCTGGTCGGTGGGGATGAACAGTTTGTCCGCCGGGGCGCCGCGCTTGGAAGGCGCATATTCGATGACCAGGTATTCGCGAGTGGTTTTGTTGGCGCCGGTGCCGATGATGCGCTGACGCATTTCGATGAACCGGCCAATGCCGTGCTGCTCGTGCACCACGTAATCGCCTTTTTTGAGCTCCACCAAGTCGATGGCCTTGCGCCGGCGTTTCGGCGTTTTGGCCACGGCCACGGCTGAAGTGCGGCCGGTCAGGTCGCGTTCGGTGAGCAGGGCGATTTTGGCGGCTTTGTCCACGAAGCCGTCGATGGCCTGAGAGCGGATGACGTCGAAATTGGCGATGCCGGTAGTGTTGATCGCACGCTTGAGCCTAGCCAAGGTGCCGGCCGCAGCGGCGGTGATGGTGACGTGGAAGCCGGCATCGAGCAGGCCTTCGATGCCTTGGGAGGCCTTGGCCTCATCCCCTCGGAATTCGGCCGGGTTCTGGGCGTCGAGCTGCACATGGCCGGTCAACGTGGTGTCCACGCCGAAACTGGTGAGGCGAATCACCGGATGTTCGGAGTATTCGAGGGAGCTGATGGTTTCCGCATAGTCGAGGAAGCTGGCTTCGTCGAAGCTGATGGGCGCGCCGGCGCCGTGGCCGGAGGCGGCCACATGCCAGCTGGCGGCTAGGAACTCGTTCGCGGTTTTTGCCAAGTCTTCGGCGGAGCGGCGTAGTTTCTCCGGGTCGCTCAGGAGGATCACGGCGTGCTTGGGAAGCATGGAGCCCACCGGTTCCAGATGGTCCACGAGTGCGGGCATCAGGGATTCCATGCCTTCGACCGGAATGGCGTTGGCGATGGATTCGAGCATGTCCTCAGCATTGGGAATCGAACCGACCAAGGCTTTGGCGCGGGTGCGCACGGCGTCGGTCAGCTGCAGTTCACGGCATGCGGTGGCCCAAATGGTCTTGAGGCCGTCGCCGTAGGTACGCTGGTCGGAGGCGTGGAATTCCTTGATGGTGTCAATTTCGTCGCCGAAGAATTCGATACGCACCGGGTGCGGTGCGGTGGGCGGGAATACGTCAAGAATGCCTCCGCGCACCGCGAACTCGCCACGGTCCATGACCAGGTCCACGCGCGTATAGGCGTTTTCGATCAGACGTTTGGCGGCTTCGTCGAGGGGCAGGTCCTCCCCCACGGTGAACACGAGCGGCTCGACATCGCCCAGTCCTTGGACGACTGGCTGGATGAGCGAGCGGATCGGCATGACGAGAATGCGAATCGGGCCGAACATCGAATCGGTATCGCTCGGATGCTTGAGTCTGCGGAACACGGCCATGCGGCTGGCCACGGTGTCCGCGCGCGGGCTCAGACGCTCGTGCGGCAGGGTTTCCCAGGCTTCGAGCTGGGCGATGTCGTTCGGGTCGCCATCATACCAGGAGCGCAGCGAGCCCACGGTCTCTTCGGCTTCGCGGCCGGAGGCCACGACCAGCACGACCGGCTTGCCGGGTTTGCCGGCCACACCCTGCCCGATGGCGGCGGCCAAAGCCGGGCGCAAACCTTCGGGGATGCCGGCCAGGACGGAGTTGTCGACGTCGTCCGAAGCCTCGATGTCGCCGGCGGCGAGCTTCAGGAAGGTCTTGTCCTGTTCCAGCTCAGACAGGATGCCTACCAGTGAGCCGTTGATCAGGTCCGGGTGCGTCGCCTCACCGGCCATTGAACTTCTCCTGGGTCTTGGCAAGACCGTGGAAGATGATGTCCTCGGCGGCGTCGGCGCCGTCAGCCAGGAATTCGGGCAGCTGCTTGCGCTGGTCCGGACCGAATCCGCCCAGCACCCAGTTCACCGTGTTGTCATGCGCGTTCGCACCGCGCTTGGAGTGACCGACGCCCATGCGCACACGCGCGTATTTCGGCGTGCCGAGGGAACGGTCAATCGACTTGATGCCGTTGTGGCCGCCTGCGGAGCCGCCTGCCTTGACCTTGATACGGCCGAATTCCAAGTCCATGTCATCGTGAATCACCACAATATGGTCGGGCTCGATCTGGTAATAGGCGCTAATGGAAGCCACCGCATTGCCGGAATCATTCATATAAGTCAGCGGCTTGGCCAGAAAGAACTTGACGGTGCGGCCGTCCAGGTTCATCACGCTTTTACCGAGCATGGCCAAGCCCTTGTGATCGGCGAAGTTCACCGTCCAACGTTCGGCGAGCACGTCGGCGGTCATGAAGCCCATGTTGTGCCGCGTGTCCTCATATTTTTTGCCGGGGTTGCCCAGTCCCGCAATCAGCCAGAAATCCGATGCCATAATCCGCTCCTCGTCCGTCTTCCTTTATTCCCGTATGCACGTTCTGTACGTTCCGTACGTCATGCGCGCGTTCGCCTCGCGCACTGGCCCATGCCCGGCCGGATCCAACCGTCAAGATTGTACTCAACGCCGCCGTCAAGCTCGTTTGCTCCGGCATCCTCACACTTTTCTTGACTGAAATGACTTACTGCAAGGCTACAGGTCCAAATACCAGTAGGACATGTCCCGCATGGTGCCGGTGGAGTCGGTGGCAGCGGCGGGCATGAGTCCGAATTGGGTGAAGCCGAAGCGGTGCATGAGGGCAATGGAGCCGGCGTTATCGGCGAAAATGATGCCGCAGGCCTTGCGCATGTGGCGGGCCAGCGCCTCGGTGAGCAGCCTGTCAAGCATGAACGTGCCTACTCCCCTGCCTTGCCATGCCGGATCGATGTAATAGGCCAAATCGGTGACACCGTCATATCCTGCGCGGTCATAGAACACGGAGAGCGCACCGAAGCCAATGATTGAACCGTCTTCCGATTCCACAACAAAAACGCCGTAGGGCGGCGTATGGGATTCGACCCAGGCGCGGCGTTGGTCGAAGGTGCGCGGGGTGAGGTCGGCGGTCGCACCGCCGGCCATCACTGAGGCGTTGTAGATGTCGGCGATGGCTTGGACGTCGGATTCGACGGCCGGACGGAAGGTGTATGGCATGAGGTTCCTTTGAATACGCAAATAGCCCGTCCTTATGATAAGGACGGGCTATGTCAGTTGAGGTAACCGACTCCCTTCAGTCGCCTTCGGCGATGGCTCCCCTCACCCTGAGGGGAGCCAATTCCTGTCGGAACTACTTGTCGAGCTCGATGGCCTTGTTGAGGGCGTCTTCAAGCTCCTTCTGCGCCTTGCCGTAGGCGGTCCAGTCGCCGTTCTTCATGGCGGACTGGCTGTCCTTCATGGCTTGGGCGGCATCGTTCAGCGCCTGCTGGAGTTCGGGGCTACGGTCGGAAGACGAGCCGGAATCCGACTTGCCGTCCGTGGTGCCGGACTGGCCACCATTGGTATCGGAACCAGATTGGTCACCGGATATGCCGGACGACTGGTCACCAGACGATCCGTCACCGGACACGTTCTCGGCATCGCCTGCGGCCGCGCCGGAATCACCACCGAACACCTGATCCAAGGCCTCATCCAACGTATCCGCAAATCCTACCTGATCACCGAACGCGACCAGCGTCTTCTTGAGCAGCGGGAATGAAGTCGCACCCGAAGACTTGACGTACACGGGCTGCACGTACACCAGTCCGCCACCGAGCGGCAGGGTGAGCAGGTTGCCGCGCACCACTTGCGTGTCGCCGGATTGCAGCAGGTTCAGTTCCTTGGACACGTCGGCGTTGGCGTTGAAGTTGTTCTGCGCCTGGCCGGGGCCCGGTACGTTCGAATCCTTGGGCAGCTCCTGCAATCGGATGGTGCCGTAGTTTGAGCCTATCTTGCCCTTCTCATTGCCGGCATCCGAGTCGACCGACAGGAAGCCGGTGAGGATCTCACGGGTGGACTGGCCAGCCGGAATGTAGGTGGAGCTCAGCGAGAACACCGGTTCCTTGGTGCCACCGGTCTGCAAGGTCAGGTAGTACGGCGGCTGCAGGATGTCCTGGTCCTGCTGGGACTGGGATTCGGTCGGGTCGACCGGCGTCTGCCAGAAGTCCTCGCCGGAGTAGTACTGGTTGGCGGAGGTCACGTGGTACTTGGAGAGCAGCTCGCGCTGCACCTTGAACAGGCTTTCCGGGTAGCGCATGTGGCTCATCAGGTCGCCGGAGATATCGGAGAGCTGGTGGTACTGGCCGGGGAAGATCTTCTCCCATGCCTTGATTACCGGGTCGGATTGATCCCATACGTACAGATCCACGGAACCGTCGTAGGCGTCCACGGTGGCCTTGACCGAGTTGCGGATGTAGTTGGCCTTCTGCGAGCCCAAGGATGAGACCGTTGCGGAAGAGACGGTGGTGGAATCCTTGGTGGCGGAGCCGAGGTCGGTCATCTGCGAGTATGGGTAGGCATCAGAGGTGGTGTAGCCGTCGACGATCCACTTGACGCGGCCATCGACCACGGCCGGATACACACGGCCGTCAAGCGTCAGGTACGGCGCCACCTTGGCCACGCGCTCCTTGGGGGAACGATCGTAAAGAATCTGCGATTCGCTGGTCACACGGTCGGAGAAGAGAATCTGATCGGAGCCGAAGCGGATTGCGTAGAGAATACGGGAGAACAGGTTGCCAACCGAGGGGCCGCCGTCGCCCTTGAACGTGGTCAGGGCGCCTTCCGAACCGGTCGGGTAGTCGAACTCCCAAGCCTGCGTGCCCTCCGGTGCGCCGACGATCGAGTATTCGGTGGTGTTCGGCGAGAAGTAGATGCGAGGCTCATACTTTTCGGATTCAGTGAGCTTGCCCTGAGTGGGGATGCCGGATTCGAAGAATTCAGGCTGGCCGTCGGCGGTCACCTTGTTACCGTAAGCGGCCACCACGCCGTAACCGTGGGTGTACACGGTGTGGTCATTGACCCAATTGCGGTTGTCGTTGCCGGCCAGGTCAAGCTCGCGGGCGGCAATCACGGTGTCTTGGGAAACGCCGTCGATCTCGTACTTGTCGGCCTCTTCGAGCAGCTTCGCGAAACGGCTCTCCAAATCCATGTTCGGGCAAGCCATCATCGTGCTGGCCAGCCGCTCGATGTCGAGTCCGTTCCCCTCTTCGAGTTCGTAGGGGCCGAACAGGCGGTTGCAGGCACCCACGCCGTAGACCATCATCCGCGACGGGTCGAGCGTGAAATTGAACGTATCCTCTCCGGCCGCGAAGGCGGGATCGGCCTTGCCGTCCATCTCCGTGAGTTTCCACTGCGTCCCTTCCAGCGGGAGGTTCGTTTTCGGGCTTCCGCAGGCCGCCAGCATCAGCATCGCCGCAGCCGCTCCTAAAATCTGTTTCATCTTCGTAATCATTTTGGTTTCGATCGGTTTCCGATCCTGTTTTCAATAAAAATGCCGGAAGAAGGCAAATCCTGCATCCTTCCGGCAAAATTCGTCATGCGGGACTAATATTCCATTTTCGAGAGCCGCTGATAACCGGCGTAACGCCACTTGGCATTCTCCTCGGCTGCCTCGAACAACTCCTCGGCCTCGGCCGGGAAGGTCTTCAACAGCGAAGTGTAGCGCACCTCCTTCATCAGGAACTCGCGGAACTTCGACCAGTCGGGCTCCTTCGAGTCCATCACGAACGGGTTCTTGCCCTGCTCCTCGAGCTGCGGGTTGTAGTGCCACAGGTGCCAGTAACCGCAGGCTACGGCCTCCTTGCCCACGGTCTGCGTGCGCGTCATGCCGCCCTTGATGCCGTGGTTGATACACGGCGCATAGGCGATCACGAGCGACGGGCCGGGATAAGCCTCGGCCTCCTTCAGCACGTTGAACAACTGCATCTGCGAAGCGCCGATCGAAACCTGTGCCACGTATACATAGCCGTAGGTCATGGCGATGGCGCCGAGGTCTTTCTTGCGGATGCGCTTACCGGCCGAAGCGAACTTGGCAACGGCACCCACGGGTGTCGATTTCGACGACTGGCCGCCGGTATTCGAGTAAACCTCCGTATCGACCACCAGGATGTTGATGTCGGCACCCGATGCGAGCACGTGGTCGACACCGCCGAAACCGATGTCGTAGCCCCAGCCGTCGCCGCCGATGATCCACTGCGACTTCTTGACCAGCAGGTCTTTCATCGCCAGAATCTCCTTGCAGGTGTCGCAGCCGCAGGCCTCCATCATCGGGACGAGCCGTGCCGACACCTCGGCCGAACGCGCCGACGAACCGCGCGCTTCGATCCACTCCTTCATCACGCCTTTCAACTCGTCGGAGCACTTCGTGCATTCGGCGATCGCCCGCTCCATAAGGTGCTGGATCTTGTCGCGCTGCTTCTCCACGCCCACGTGCATACCCAGACCGAATTCGGCATTGTCCTCGAAGAGCGAGTTGGCCCACGCCGGGCCCTGTCCCTGCGCATTGGTGCAGTAGGGAGTCGAAGGCGCCGAACCCGAGTAGATCGACGTACAGCCCGTAGCATTGGCCACCATCATCTTGTCGCCGAAGAGCTGCGTAATGGCCTTGATGTAGGGCGTCTCGCCGCAGCCGGCGCAGGCTCCCGAAAACTCGAAGAGCGGCTGCGTGAATTGCAGGTTCTTGACCGAACGGGTCTTGTCGACCGCGTCGCCCTTGTAACCCACCTTCTCGTTGCAGTACTCCCAGTTCTTCTGCTGATCGAGCTGCGATTCGAGCGGTTTCATCACCAGCGCCTTCTGCTTGGCGGGGCAGACGTCCACGCAATTGCTGCCACCCGTACAGT
>ERZ827516.3328-NODE-3328-length-9944-cov-2.386591_pt1 | contig 9944 bp, 8 predicted proteins | sample MGYA00519703_ERZ827516 | MGnify/ENA primary metagenome ERZ827516 (study PRJEB31778, sample SAMEA3449337) | human gut metagenome | biome: human gut; feature: human-associated habitat; material: faeces | place: United Kingdom | collected 2010/2012 ...
TTCCCGTTCCATCTGGCGCACATAGGCCAGATATTGGGCCGTAATTTCCACAATGGGAATATCATAGATATCAATCTTGTTTTTGTCAATCAGATGCAGCAGCAGATCCAACGGACCCTCAAACACATTTAATTTAACAGATATTGCCATAACATTTCCTCATTTCATTTATTCGGAAGGTTTTACATCAATCACCAGCAATTCTCTTGGGTTGCGTATCCTCAGAGGAAGCGTATGCTCTCCAAGTCCTGCACTGACAAACATGTGCTGGTTTCCCTTATGAAAATCTCCGCAGCAGAAAGGCGGCAATACCAGATACTGAGGAGAAGAAAGCCCATGATGCTCACTGAATCGTACAACACCTCCATGATAATGTCCGGACAAGATCATATCTGCACCCCATTCATAATATGTTTTTCCGTATTTGGGGTTATGTGCCAGGAGAACCTGCATTCCATTTCTTCCCGGTTTTCCTATCAGTTTTTCCATGACTTCTTTTTTTAGTTTGGGAGATCTTGGCTTATGATAATATTCAATAGGCAGTTCCAGCCCCCAGAAACAGATGCTGTTTCCTTTCAGGATCGCATGTTCATGTTCATTTCTCAGAATATGCACCCCCGCCTTTTTCAGCGTTTTTTCATATATCCTGTATTGTTTTCCGTTTTCTTCTGAAAGAGACATTTTATATTCATGATTTCCCAGGGCATAATATACCGGAAAATACTGTGCAAGCTCTTTCAGCAATTTGCATGCAGTCACCAGCGTATCCGGACAGGTACGTACCGCCATATCTCCGGCTGACAGTACAGCATCCGGTTTTTCCCTGCGTATCGCTTCAATAAGTCCGGCATTATCTCTTCCGTAAGAAAATCCATGAAGATCTGCAAGTAAAACAAATCGTATCCCTTCCGGATTCCGGATTTTATTCGTATAAATCTGGTATTTTTTTATTCTGAATTTTTTCATTTTATTTTCCAAAACCACAATTCGGGAATGTACAGACCGGACAGTTCAGACAGAGTCCACCTTCTCCAAGTGCGTTAATTTCTTCCGCTTTTATTTTATCATCTGCCATTATTCTCGGAAGGATCAGGTCAAATACTGTCCTTTTTGCATACATGACACATCCCGGAAGGCCGAGTACCGGAATCTGTCTTCCATTCCGTTTCAGATATGCCACCAGAAGCATTGCTCCCGGAAGTACCGGTGCGCCATAAGTTATGATCTCCGCTCCCGTATCACGGATTCCTCCGGGGGTTCGGTCATCAGGATCCACACTCATTCCTCCGGTACAGATGATCAGATCCGCCCCCTCATCTGCAAAAGAAAGAACTTCTTCTGTGATCAGTGCTTTGTCATCACCCGGCATTACCTGCCCGATGATTTCAGTTGGAAATTCAGAAAGTTTTTCTTTCAGCACAGGAGTAAATGTATCCCGGATCAGGCCTTTTCTGATCTCACTTCCGGTTGTGACAATACCGACTTTTTTTTGATGATAGGGCAGGATATCAAAAACAGGATACTCTCCTGCAGCTTCTTTGGCAGCGTCCATTTTCTCTTTTTCGATCACAAGAGGAATAATTCTGGTCCCTGCGATCTTATTTCCTCTTTTTACCGGAAAGTCCCCATGTCTGGATGCGATCATCATCTCTCCAAGAGAATTGACTGCCACAAGTGCTTCTCGTCGGATCTTCAGAACACCATCTATTTCTGATACCACTTCTATCTTACCTTCTTTGATATCTGTTCCATGCATTTTCAAGGAATCGCCCGCACAGATTCTGTAAAGAATTTCTGCCGCCTCATTTTCATGAAGGATTCCTTCTTTTTTTTCCCAGACAAAAAGGTGTTCTTTTCCTACTGAGAGCAAAAGCGGTATATCGTCTTCTTTTACCACATGCCCCTTTTTGAAAAGAACGCCTTTTTTTTCATCTTTTATGATCTGTGTGATATCATGGCACAGAATGTGTCCTACTGCATCTTCTGTTCTGATCTCTTTCATGCAAAATCCCTTCTCTGTTCTGTTATTTCTCCAATCCGCTTTATTATACATCCTGTCAGGCATTTTTGTCAAAAACATGTTTGCATTTACAAAATGCTGCCTATAAAAGATATTCCCATGCCGCACATTTCAGCCAGTCGTGATAATCCGCTTTTTGTACTGTCTCTCCATACAGGATATCAATACTTCCTATTTTCTTTCCATTCTGATAGTATTCCTGTTTTCCGGCTTTTTCTCCTTTTTTCACCGGAGCAGTCTGTTCTTCTGGAAGAACCACTTTCTTTTTCACATGATCCGGTTTTGTTCCATCTGTACTGAGATATCGGAATTTTCCTTTATAGACAAGACTGGCTTCCTGCTTTACTCCCTTTCGGATCTTCAGAGGTTTCAATTTTTCCGGTACATCATCTGTATATAATATACATTTTGAAAAACCATAATTTAAAAGGGCAGCCGCATCACGAAATCTTGTTTTGGGGTCCGGCGCTGCCATCACAGAAGCGATCAGTGTAATCCCGTTTCTTTTTGCCACTGCACTGAGACAATATTTGGCAATACTGGTACTTCCTGTTTTCAGTCCCATACATCCTTCATAACTCCGAAGCAGTTTATTTGTATTCGTCAGAGTAAATTTGAAGGAACCTTTTCTGGTTACATGGGTAATATCTTCCATCCATACCGACGAATATGTAAGAACTTCCGGATACCGACTGATCAGTTCCCGGCTCATAAGTGCAATATCATAAGGAGTGGTATAATGATCTTTTGATTCTGTCAACCCACAACAATCCACAAAATGTGTGTTCTTCATGCCAAGTTTCTCTGCCCTCTGATTCATCTGTTCCACGAAGGTCTGCTCAGTCCCTGCAAGATGTTCTGCCATTGCCACGCTGGCATCATTTCCGGATGCGATCACAATACATTTGATCATGGTTTCTGCTTTTTGTGTTTCCCCTTCTTCCAGATATACCTGGGAACCGCCCATGGATTTCGCATAAGCGCTTGTCGTGATCGTATCATCCAAATGCAGCCTGCCATCCCGAATGGCATCAAAGATCAGGATCAGCGTCATAATTTTTGTAATGCTTGCAGGGCTTCTTTTCGTATCCGGATCTCTGGAATAGATCACTGTGCCTGTCTCTTTCTCCATCAGTACCGCACCTGGTGCTTCAATAAGGTTCTGATTTGAATTTTCCAGCGTTTCGTCAGGTTCTCCCCGGACACCAAGAGGGCTGAAAATAAAATTCAGTGCTATGCTCCATACCACTATACTCTTTTTGATCCTGCTGTATTTCATAAACTCACTCCTATAAAATTCTCTCTGTTCTATTTTAAAGGCTTCTGTCCTGAAATATGCCAGAAATCCCAAAACAGACCGAAGAGAACAAAAGCTCTTTGCTTCTATTCTCCCGGTCTCTTTCTTATGAAAACAGTAAGGGAATCGTATTTTTTATACAGTCATTGTGAGAATACCTGTCATATCTGGCTTTTTCATTCACAAAAGTAAGAGATGCCTCTCTGTTTTCCATTGTTAAGGCAGCAACACCTGTGGCAATTTCTTTTGGATCTTTTCCATAGGCTGCCTCTGCTTCTTTCACGATCCGGACATTTTCTGTATTTGCCAGGACTTCTTTCAGATAGTACCGTAAAACAGGTTTTTCCCAGACTGTATACTGACCCAGGGGAATATTCTGAAATGTAACTGCGGCAACGGCATAGCCATTTTCATCCACTTCGTAACTGTCTGGCACAAAAGTCACATAATCTTCATAATGATGAGAAACGCCCGCCAGATCTGTTCCTTCTACAGAAAAGAAAAATGTTGGATTTCCATGCGCCCAGATAATATCCGCTTCTTTTATTTTCTTCATTACAGTAATCGTTCCAAAAGGCAGGATCACAGGTGTATTTTCGGCCTGCAGAAAAATCTCACTCGTCAACACACCTTCTTTTTTCTCAAAAACAACGGTTTTGTCATAATTGCCTTTGTAGTTCTCCGGATTTTTTGTTTCCACGATCCGGAACTTCCCACCGTTTTCCTCTGTGATCAGAAGTTCTTCCGTATAGTACGATTCTCTGTCGCTGTCATATCTTAAAATTCTCTTTTCGCCCAGATCATCTTCATAGGCTTTCTTTTCCTGGTTCCACTGATAAACTGTAAATTCCGCTCCGGTAAGCGGCTCTCCAGTATATACATCTGTTTTTTTCAGGCGGATAACTCCCTTATATTCTGGTACTTTTTTATTCTGTACTTCCAGAAAAAGACTTACGCTTTCATCTGATATATCTACTTCCTGTTCCCATTTTCCTTCATATCCTTTCGGATTCTTGGTTTCTGTTATTTTAAATTTTCCGGTATTATCAGCTGTCTGCAAAAGTTCTTCACTGACATAAAGCTGCTGTTCACTGTCATATTGCAGAACTGTTCCTGTTGTCTTATACGCTTTCCTGGCAGCACTGTATTCATACAGCGTAAACTCTGCATCTTCCAGAATATCTCCGGTTTCTTCATCCGTTTTCCGGATTTCAATTTTCCTTTTATTTTTCTGATAATTCAGGGCTTCAAAGGTAAAGGTTTTAGCTGTTCCTGGCTCTGTCAGCCTGATATCTTTCTGCCAGTTTCCAGTATAATTTACAGGTGCTTTTGTCTCACGGATGCGGAATTTTCCCTGATTATCCTCCGTATAAGAAAATTTTTCCGAATTATAGGTTCGCTTCTGTTTGTCATAAGTCAGTGCTTTTCCGGTTTTTCCATAACTTCCTGTCTTCTTGCTCCATTCATATAAAGTAAATGCCGCACCGGCAAGCGGATCTCCGGTATCACCATCTTTTTTTGTAATAACAACTGTTCCACTGATATCCATAATATCTGTCACACTTACAGCCGTTGTTTTTCCGGATAAAACAGTAAAACTTTTAATCGCTGTGCTTAAGAGATAGCCTGTTGGTGCCTTTATTTCTTTCACATAATATTTACCCGGAATCAATTTGGAAAATGTGTAAACTCCCGTTTTATCTGTGGTTCCGATCTCTATCCTCTGATCTTTTTTATATCTGGTACGGTAACCGGACTTCAATGCTTCTGCCGCATAGATCGCATACTGTGCACCTGCAATCTTTTTTCCGGTATTAGCCTCTGTCTTGGTAATTTTTACATTTCCGTAACCAGATGGTTTCATTGAAAACGTGAGCTGTCCTCTTGTTCCCTGATATACGTATGCTCCAAAATCCTGCACTCCATCTTTTCCTGTCTGTGATTTTCCATCTACCAGAATATAAGAAACCGGCTGTAACAGCATTTTACAGGAATACTTTTGTGATGCTGACGTCTCCAGTGGAAAGATCAGGTAAAAGCGGGCCCCATCTTTCAGAGTCAGACTTGTACCACTCATCATATTCGGACTTGTCAGATGTGCTTCCCGGTCTGCTGCACTTTCCCAATAGGCAAGCTGCCAGGTTGCTGTGGCCGGCCTGGTTATTATAATCCCATTTCCCGCTTTTCCTCCATCTGTTATTTTCAAAAGCGGGCTCATCTGAAATCCGTTTTTCATACTATTCGGTATATACGGCAGATTGTCCGGCCTCGATCGAAATACACTAAGTGGAATTGTCTGACCAGTTGCAGATATCCAGCCGTTTTCTCCATAAACAGACAAAGCAGCTTTATTTCTGGGTGGAATCGTCAATGTCCTGATCTTATTCAGGAAACGGTTGATTCCCACATGCTCCACCTCAGTTTCTGTCGCATAGCCACAATCATTAAAATATGCTTTAGAAAGAGCAATGTGTGTAAAAACATATCGATTCTGCCATTTCGACCAGTTTATGTGACCGCAGGATGGATCATAACTGGTTCCCAGATCTCCCGGACCGCCATATCCAAAATACAGCAGTTTCTGAACTGTAGAATTTTTCAGCACTTTGACTGCATCATTTTTCAGTGTAGTGCTGTCCACGCCATCTTTTGTGGCTTTCAGACAATATAAGGGAGAAACTTTTTCTGCTCCCGTATCATCTACATAGTGTACGGATCGATAAGTGCAGCCCATGCGGGTCTGGTTTCCGGATCCCCAGAAATCATTTGCAGCTGTCCAGATTTCATCACAGTAAACTCTTGTCCAGACATCCAGGTAGTACTGAGAAGCACCCAACGCAGTAACCGCAAGAGTCTCATTGTCGTCTGCCGTTACCTGTGCACTTTCCGTCTGCGTAAAACTCTCCGCAAGAGCCGGTGAAAACGCAATCATTTCTCCATTTTCAATATCCTGGATCAGTTCCTGTGCTTCTTCGCTGTTTCCGGTCAGAAGATCTGCATTTTCCTCCGAAAAGACCACAAAATCCGCTTCCTCACCGGACTGCTGCTCTTCTTCTGAAAAAATTTCTGCTGTTTTCTTATCATTTTCAGAAAAATTTCCAGACTGTTTATTTTCCGAAATCTCTGTTTCGGAATCACCCTGTGCCAGTGTTTCTTCTGTATCAGAAACTACATTTTGTTCCTGCTGTATACTTTCTGTTTCTGATCCACCATCTTCTGGATCTTCATTTTCCACAGCTTCCTCTATCTCTGGCAGATATTCTGAAGAGATTCCCATAACCGTACTGGCAGAAGCAGCTATGGAGGAACCAGAGATCAGCAGTGCCAGCAATGTACCGGTTATTTTTCTTTTCAATTTTTTCTTCCTCCTTTCCTGAGTACCAGAATTCCGGCAAGAAGGGCCACTTCTTCCAAAATCAGGAAAAATCGGATTCCTGTATCATCTCCTGTTTTTACCGGAGCTGTTTTCCCGGAGGAAGCTCCTGTTTTCCTGGAATATCCATCAGAATTTTCTTCTTTTTCGGACTGCCCGGCAGGAGTTTGAGATGGCTGTATTTTTTCTTTTTGATCTTCTTCTACGGAAAATATCCATTTTACATCCCCGTTACGAAGTGCAAAATCATTATTAAGCTCTGATGGAACTGTAATCTGGAACTTCATTTCTCCGGATTTTCCCGGTTGGAATATTCCCAGCGAAACAGCTTTATTCAGAGAAACAGCCAAAAGATCTCCGGAATACAGTTTCTTTCCATCCATTGATATCACAAGCTTTAACTTTTTCAGAAATTCCTGATCTTTCACAGACTTACATTCCGCTGAAGTGCGGAAAAAAATCTCCGCCGTATTTTCCGTTGCATTTTTGATCTTAACAGAATCCTCAAGAACATCTCCCGGCATTGCCGCAGAAAATCCTGCAAAGAAATCTTCCGGAGCCGCGATCAGTTTATGTGCGTCTCTCTCAAATACTACCCTGAGCTTAACCTGACTCTTCCGTTTTACAACCCGGCCGTTGGTATCATGTATGCATCGCAGGATCTCCTGATTTCCCCAGGGCGACATAGCATTAAAATCCGGTGAAAAATTTGCAGCCTGAATGGCATCTGCCACGATCGTAATCCCCAGTTTTTTCTCCTGATAAGGTTCTGTCCATTCTTCCGGTATTGTCACTCCGGTAAAGATATCTGCGCTTTCTCCCTGCTCCAGCTTTCTGGTACAGTAAAAATACGCACCTTTTTTTACCCAGTATTTCGGCATTCCCGTCAGATTGGTGTCATTTAATCCTTTTCGGTTTTCCAGGTTATCTGCATACGTGATCTTCACTCTTACCCAACACGGTTCCGAACGATTTGTGATCCTTGGGATTTTGGATATCCTGTCACCAGGAAGGACCATTTTCTGATTCTGATACAAAATTTCTTTTCCATTCTTTTTTTCCAGTTCTTTCATCGAAATATTGATATCACCGGTAGAAATATGGTTCGTCACAGTTACTGAATCCGAAAATTTTCCATACGCAGATACACACATTGCAATACTGCCAGCTGTCAGAATTCCCGCCAGTATCCATTTAAGAAATTTCTTCAAGCTTTTCACTCCTCTCTGTATCTGCAGATATCGGGTTTTTAAAATAGTTCCAGGCACTTTCAAAATCAGAAAATCCTTCTGCCTGAACCGATTCTTCATACACATTGATCTCAAAGTCAGTAATACTGTCCTTATATGTATCATCGATCTTAGACGAATCAATGCGGAATCCGCTGCATAAAGGTGTGGTTTTCTCTCCTTCCGTGACAACATTTCGATAGTAATAATACCCGTCTTCATTGTTATACAGCCAGTTTACTGTATCCAGTCCAAGAAGTTCCACCCCTTTTCCAACATCATAATTGGAGTAGGAAAGAGCCATTCTCACATAACAATCCGCATGAAATCCTCTTTCACCACCGGAAAAGTTTCCTGCCCAGATTTCTTTAATATAGGAGGGATTCTCTTCCACTGGTGTCGGAGTCGGATCCGGAAAATTTTCTTCTATTTCTGTTGTCACATGTCCTACTGCCAGTGTATTTACTTTCTGATCAGAAGCGGAAAGATATGCAGCTGTTCCTGCTGTCAAAAGAAAACCGGCAGTAAGAAAAAAACATACAGAAATTTTCAGATTTTTCATCTGGTGACACCACCAGCCTGTCCTTTATTCTGATTTACATATTTCTGATATGCAGCCTTGGCCTGTTCCAGAACAGTTGTACTGTCATCCCCGGTATTCATGGACTGAATCGCATAAGCACGCACCGGCATATCCAGCTGCTGTGTATCCAGCTGTCCTTCAATGATATTGGCAAAAGTTACTGTGTCAAACAGTGTTGTTGTTTTTTCTCCCGGATTTAAAATATGGTTGTAAGCGTAGGTATACACCATATTCTGTCCGATTTCCTTTTTTTCCAGCTGTGTCCAGTCATTGTTCTTTGCATAACTGAAAAGTTCTGTTTTTGCCAGGGCATTTCTGGTCCCGTCCTGAGCCGCGGTAATTACTTCACTGACAGGCACCGACACCTCCAGATACACAAACGCTTCGTTTACGCCAACATTCTTTACATATGGATCTTTTTTGATCACCTGAGTAGGAACAATCTTTGTATTCTCTTCCGGTTTCCACCCTGGTTCATCCAGTTCAATATCTACTTTACCCACTGTAAAACTGTTGGTAGTTGTTTCAAAATCTGTAAGATATGCCGCAGTTCCTCCTGCTGCCAGTGCTGCGATCATTGCTCCAAGTGCGATTCCTTTTACCATTTTTCTGTTTTTCATCATAAATTCATTCCTCCATGCAATTTTTTTTATTCTTTTTTGGGGTATATGCCAGATCAGAGATCACTGACAGACCTGCCATAATACATACGGCAGTAAATGGGATCCGGGCTTTCAGAAAATATATGATATAGCCCAGATAAGGCAGGCAAAAGCCCGCCCGCCCGATGATCTGCGACTTTGCCACAGGAATCGGATCTGCGTTCTTGTTGGCGTCGCCTTTTGTGATAAAGGTACCTTCTTCTTTCTTCACAACTCTGTGTGTAACAACGGTATCTTCATTATGAAATGTGATAATATCTCCCGTTTCAGGGGAATACGCTCCTTCTTTTGTAAAAACAACGGCTCCTGTTGGAATCTTCGGTTCCATGGATCCGGAATAAACCACATATGGGCGTATCCCGAAAAGACCCGGAAGGAGAAGTACCATAGCAACTATGAGCATCAAAAACAAAGCTGCATTAAATATACATCGAAACAATATTTTCATTTCTATATTCTGTTTTATATACTATTTTGACAAAGATTTCCTGCTGTGGGAAAAGAAGTTTTTTATCCCGATCGTCCGAAAGATCTGGCGGCGACCGGCCCCAAATATACTGGTCCATAAAAACCTGCTTTCTGTCTGTTTCGCAATAAAAATTGTGGATATCATATGGAACGGAACCGTTCCGAAAAGTTCGTCTTATAAAGACGCTTATAGATAAAAATAAGATCTGTTTCAGATGTTGTTATTATAAAACCGGACTGCTGATAAGTCAACGAAATTCGTCCGACAAAATTCGACCATAAATTCCGACTTTCCAGAGAATTCCAGAAAGG